>UMIL01026900.1_pt1 | contig 25954 bp, 31 predicted proteins | sample 1965781 | NCBI WGS metagenome assembly UMIL01 (sample SAMEA4836124, study PRJEB28245) | human gut metagenome | biome: gut microbiome; material: fecal sample | place: Denmark | collected 2008
TTTTTAGCGGGCAATATGGAGAAGTAGATGGTTACAATTGACGCAAGCCAATACCTTCTGTAAACACGTGACGATAGAGATGAGAGAGTATATATATGACATTGAAGCTCATTGTTGGCACTGTAATTTCCCCATATCCATCTGGTAACGTAACGACATTCGAATATTGCAAATCCATCACTTCCTTAAACCATTTCTGCATCCTGCTATTATGAATAGGGAAAAACATATACGAAGGAGTAAAATGCACCTCTATCGCCGTCTTCATCACAGGAAAATCAACATGATGATACCGCATCACCTGATTCGGACACACTTGATCCACATACTTCATGATTTTCCTGCGACCACCCGAAAGATAGATATCTATGTCCCCGGGAGTTCGCATATAAGGGTCAGGATAAAGCAACGCATTCCCCTGCCCCTTCAAGATACAGTTAGAAAAGCCCTCGTTCTCGAAGTTCTTGCAAACTTTTACGGAATCCTGAAAAGTCTGATATTCTGCTTTCGAATCATTTCCGCCATCACCATCCATTGCATCAGTATCTTCTGCTCTGGCGCCAACTCCTTTGGCAATCGCCGGATGCCATAAAACAGAACACCAAGCAAGGCTTGTTTCTTGGCAATGACATATAGCACTTTCCAATCCGCATCCTTTACCGAGGCAGGTATTTCCTTGGCAGAACCAATGCAGAATCGCAAGAAATCAAAGAAAATCTTTTGTTGTTTCAACATAAAGCTGTACTTTTGCACGCATGAAAGATAAATTACAAAGAGCCATCGGTCATATTATACCGACGCTCCTACTCATTATATTACTTCCTATATCGGTAGTCTTCACTCCCATTCACTGGCTGTACAAGACTATCCGAAGATTTTTTCTGCGATAAATCTAGCAGGAAACAGCAAGCCTGCCATCACATAACGCTTACGGGTATGCGGTTCCTTCCACATTCGATAAACAAAGCGAAGATTCGTTTTATCCACCCATGCAGGATAGTAATCTATCTCATTCCTGGAAGTCTGATGGATAAAACCGCCACAGGTAAATCCGACACCCTGATAACCGGCATTCTTCACCTTTAGCAGGAACTTCTCCTGCATCAAGGCTCCCATACCAACTATCAAGAAATCAGAATTCAGCTTTACGATATGCTTTGCCTCCTCATCCATTTCGTTTTCCGATGCAAAGTAACCATTGCGATAACCAGCAAACTTCACCTTTGGATACCGCTCACGGAATATCTCCACGGCTTTCTCTACCTGCTCCTGTTTAGAAGCCACAATATAGATAGTCTTTCCATGCTCCTCTGCATACGAGAACAACTCTGGTGCCATCGAAGTCATGTCAAAACTTCTTCGAGTTACATGCTTGCCATAAACCAACTTGATAGCTTTCACCAGCAAGCCACCATCGGCAAAAATACCATCCATCTTACCAAACAACAGTTCCTTATTGTCGAGGGCAGTCAAATAAGATACTGGATTGAGATAAGTATAAACCTTACCTTTTGTTTCAAATATCTGATGAACGGAAGAACTTTCCGTTGACAATATTTTATCTACTAATATGCTCATTTTCATCAATGTTTTAGAACCCTTACAGAAATCTCTTTTCCCATCGGAACCACCCTTCCTAAATACTTGACAGAATGCAAAGCATCAACCAACTCCTTATATCCGTCAACATTAGGAATTTTCACATTATCACCAACCCTTTTGAATTTTTCAAAAGAATCTCCCATTGCCGTCAGACAATGAGGAATTTCCTTCAAGTGCAACATTCTTTTCGCAATACACTTAGCAGATGCCATCGCCTTCAAGACTTCATTCCCAGATTCTTCCAACGATTTGATGAACAAGCCATAATCAAACTCAGAATCATCTTCCATATAATAATGCAAAAAGCGATTAGCTACCTTCGAATTCATATAATCAAATGAGACATATTTTTTCCTTAACACATAGAACAACTGTTCTTCATTCAAGAGAGAAACCTGCTTTTTCCAGATTTCTCCCAAGAAAGGATTGTCAAAGATTGCATAAGAGAAATCTTTATCTAGACATGTTTCCGCGATAATAGCAGATAAAAGTGTGTCATAACCTGTTTCTATTTCCGTTTTACTCTTAATATCATCTACCATCTCAGCCCGATGCCTATTCATGAAGTCTACGAGCTCTTTCGAAAACTTATTATCTTCCGAAGTATAATATGTCTTTACATTGTCAAGGTTGGCTAAAATTTTATTTGTTTCAATTAAAAATGCCAATAAATCAGAATCCATTTCTTTACCATCCTTTACCAAGAAGTCCTTGTGGTATATTAAATCTATTTTTGTCCCAAATTTTACATGTTTATTTTTCAACAATTCTACGACTTCCCCTTTTGATACAAAGTTTTCATATTTCTCCTTAACCACGTTCTCGGCAAACTCATTTATATCATCTTGAACATACTTTTTCAAAATTTGAAGATTACCATTCAAAATACTAGAGTATACAGAAACTTCCTGTCCTCCAAACTCTAAGCCATTCTTTTCTGCAACAAACCTTATATTGTTCATGTTTAACTGGAACATTCTTGATTCACAAACATGCTCCAGCAATCGAGTGCAAAGAGGCGAATTTCCGTCCTTCAACGTCTTTAGTTTCAAACAGATTATATCTAATATGCCCAAAGCCTTATTTTCGTCACACAATGCAAAAGTTTCCCAATATTCATCAATGTCATTCAGATGTTCCCCGATAGGATGGTCTTCATTTATCTTCCTAATGTCATCAATCTCTGCATGAGCAAATACCAAAGCCATCATCTTAAGTTTATCTTGCAGGGAATGAATTTTATCCGCAAACAGTTCATCCACAACCCCTTTATGAAAGCCCACTAATCTTCTCACAAAAACGGAAACGCTTCCGTAATGCCGAACATAATCATATATAGCATCCAAGCCTTCGTTTTGCAACAATGTAGCGAAGAACATATAACATTGATTGGCGTATGCCTCCTCCCTCTTCAGTAAGAATTGGAGCAAACAGAAATTTACGATGGCAGGTTTGTTATAATCTGTATTTTTCAAGTTTGTTACAATTGCTTCTACTTCCGTCAACTTGTAACCATATCCCTTCGGTTTATCAAATTTTACAGACATTAAGAATTCATGGTCTTGTGGGGTCATTCTACCCTCTTGGAATATCGAGATATAGTAGAAATAGTCTTCATCAATATAGCCTTCTTTCAAAAGATAGCCAAGAATATCATATTCAGATTTCCCTACATCATCAAGTTGCTGATATGCCTCAACATAAGCAAACACACCTTGCACATTGTCCACTAAATCATGCAATTGTAAATTCTCTAGATAAGTCAATTTATTATCCAAACGATTACGCTCATTGTACAATCTATCCAATTCGCTATCGTTTCTCTTCTCAATCAACTCCTTACGCTTTTCATAATCGAAATCCTCACCCAAGGCTTGCCTCATCTGATCCCGACTTATAGGCTTACATCTTCCATTAAAGGAAGGATACCCCATTTTTCCCTGTAGAATCAAAGATACATAATCGTCAGAAAAAAGTTGCTCTACAGAAACATCATGACCATTAAAATCTTTTGGATATTTATCTTTTCCTGGGATTTGTCTGAGAAAATAAGCAACGACCAATGCATTCAATTCACTTACATTCCCAAGAATTTCATCATTTATTTTCTTCACGTCATCATTTATTTTTTGCATACGTGCCTGTATAAGATTTCTCTTTTCTTTCTTTAGCAAAGGCACAGAAGCAAACACGTCATACAACATACCCTTACCTTGATGCAGCAAGCAAAAGTCTTTCGGATATAGGTTTTTATAAAGGATGATAGCCAACAAATGCTGCAAGTTGAGCTTTGCATCAAGCACTTGATGGTAAAGCGTGAACTCATTGACGATATTTTTCAAGACCCTCGTATCATTGACAAAATGCGAAATGTCTGTTAAGAATTCGGTAGAGAGACTATCCTTTGGTAATTTCAATGCCATAAAGCTTCTCTTAAACAAATCGCCAGAGTTTGAAACATTCACATACGGTATCACAGGAATGATATAGTCAAAGAACTTCGTTCTGTCCTCAGGGCAGCCAAACACATCATCGCATAATGCATAAACAAAAACCACCCTTCTATTGATTTCCTCCGATTGATTGAGAAGTTGGTTGAGTTCTCTCAGCTTCGTAAAAATGCGAATATCCCCAAATCGGTCGAGGTCTTCGAAGAATACCACCTCATATTTCTTCCTTTGGAAGAGATACAGGATTTCATCCAAATAACGATTCATTGCCGTTACATTCTTCTTATCCTCTACCTCCAAACTGGCAGAACTTACATTTACACCCAGATTCTTTAGCCCTAATCTTTTCAGAAAATGTACCAATTTGAATACCAAGAAAGCCAGCCCCAACACAAGTACTGCTAAGGATATGACATTAATGTACTCTTGTTTAAAGACAGAACTTACTTTAGGAAGTAATTTTTGCAACCATTCTGCTTTAAACAAACATACATAACTTGCTGCCATCAAGCAAAGCAGCAATGTCCACAATATTTTGCCCCCAAGGCTCGTACGCTCAATTCTTCCAAAGCGAGACTCAGAGATGTCTGACATCTTAACCTGGTAAAATAGCTGTTGTAGGATTCTATACTCCAACCGATTCTCATCCTTGTCTTCATTACCTCCTTCTTCACCAAATGAAGCAAGCGATACATATACAGTTTTATAGTTTGTAAAACAAGCCTTGAACGTTTTCAGGATGGAACTTTTACCAGCCCCATAAGCACCAGATAGGGCTATATTGTGAACATCTGGATTATCAATGGCAGCCTTTAATCGCCGTATATACTCCTTGTGAGCCTCTGCATCCATTTTTGGTGATAGCAAAAGCAAAGAAGGCATAGTATCACTTAGCTCCCACTTTTGTATTTTCCTTGCCAAATAGTTCGATGCCTCGACAACTAAGGTACGAAAGGAAGTCACAACCCTTCCTCTCATCCATAGGCAACAATACACAAACTTAGCATACATGTCTCTCACCCATCGCCCAAATAGCAACAAGCAGGTAGTAAATAACAATAAGAATAGATAGAACTTATCCCAACTTTGCCATATACCAATAAGAGCCAAGGTTATACAAAACAGTACTAAAAGTCTATATATTAGATTAAAACACTCCATATGAAACATCACTCATTGAAAAAGAGGATAACTTACAATAAAGAAATAATCGAAAAATTATTTAATACGCATACCTTAGCCATCCGAATCCCTTTACGTCTTTCATTCTCATAATAATGAGCTCGGATGTCAAGAAACAGAAAGCTAGGGTTACAACGAACAGAAGAGGACCATTCTCCCATCCGAATAACTGCTTTGGAATCTTCTTAAAGCAATCGTGAATCACATAAAAGAGGATGCTGTACGTTCTGAATCTACGATATAACTGCGGATGCTCAGGCAACTGCCATGTATAGGCAGCCACAAACAATGCTACAACACAAAGAATCTTAGGTACAACAGGAACAATAAAAGATAAGATAAAGCACATCAGAGCTGCTATCCATGCCTAATTATTCCTAACCTTTTCCATACTGGTAATAACGTTTTTATTTACCATTAGATAGCCTATCGCAATCCAGAGCAAACCAGATGAAAAAGATAACCGCATACCAACATGACAAACATTTTGCTTATATCATTCATTAATTACCATCAATTGTTCTGGGAAGATATAATTACTTGTTACAAACAAATAAACAGTAAAGCATACTATCATACCCAACCACTCATTAGCACTTTTCATCAACAATGTCACTAAAGGGACACCTACCAGTAATGCTCCTAAGAACCAACTCGCATCAAACATATTCCCAAAGAAGAAGTCTCTCACGACATAAAGAGGCACAAATGCCGTCATCGGATGGAAATATTCCTTCTGAATATAAATGATAGGACTCCATACCACACACCAAAACAGGTATAAGATACAAAGACGTTTCATAAAATGAAGCACCAATCCAAGTTGCCCTTCTGTATATCTGGCCTTTCTAAAAAACAAGAATGACGAGATGACAAAGAAAGTTGGAACAGCCAAGCTTTCAATGGGATGAATTACATATTCCTGCAAAATGGGGGGGTAATGGCAGAGCCATGAACATGAATGTCCACAATCAAGAATGCCATGAGGAACTTCATGACATCAAGCCCCGATATGATTTTCTTTGGTTGCATGAGATTTTAGATATATTGATTCTTATAAGTTTTCTTTTAAATAAGCAATAGAACGTTCCTTTTCTTCTGCTATCTTGGCATTCACTGGAGCATAGTCTATCTTTGTTTCCATGATGGAAGGTAATTTGCTCACATCATTTGCTATTCGAGCAGACAAGCCAAATTGTTCCAACAAATGAGTAAGTTTATTGCTATTCATACCACGGACGATAGTACAGAACTGTTTGTTGAACTTGATGGAGAACACAGACCCATGGAACGTGTCAGTAACGATGCATGTTGCATGTTTGAAATAAGCCAACACCTCAAAAGGGTGAGGAACAATTGTCTTGTCACACCATGGAAAATAATGGCCGATGCTTACCAACTGCAAGCCTTTACTCTTAGCATAAGCACGGATAGCATTGATTTCATTCTTGTCCGTGATACGCCCAGGATACGTATAGACTATCATATAGTCTTTCAAATCCACAGACTGAGGCATGTGTTTCGTATAGTCATAGATAAGAACAGGATCAACATTCTTGTCAGGTGTCGTGCCTGTCAAATTCTTCACAACACTCACGCTATTTGCATCTCTAACAGAAATTTTATTCAGTTTCTTTAAAAGACCTGCAACAGTGTCTTTAATTCCAAGTTTCTCCAACTTATCAACAGTCGTAGCACCAAAAGAAGCTGCGTATGTAATGACCTTATTTGCATTCAAGCCCTCACCAAACAACTGCTTGGAAAAACCAAACCATGTTTTCTGAGCGCAGTTGAACACCTCATCACTACCAATGACAACGGTATCGAATTTATCCGTAGTTATTCCTAGCTTTACGCCTAACTCAGGTAAAAACTCCTTGGAAAAACGACTTTGAAATTGATAGATGTATTTAAAGCGTTTTGCAAAATCCAATCCCCATAGTCTTTCTACCAGCAGATGAATCTTATGAAACTTACTAATCTTATAATCACCCAGTTGTTCACCAGGCACTATATTCACAAACTCACACTGATGCCCCAAGGCTTCAATGTTACTTTTCAATGAGAATGCTTGGAGGAAAGAACCATAATTCTTCACCTCCTGCATTGACAATATTCCGATTTTCATTTTTATTCGATTATTTCTTTAAAGAAGATTTCCATCTTCGTATTTCCAACATAAATGCCAATAACCGTGGATGAATAAATTGCACGACAGCACGAAAACGTTCTTTTTTATTGACAGGAGCAAAAATAGCTTGAAAAGCGTATGAATGCACCTTTTTATAACACTGATTATACAAAACGGGATATTTACGTCGAGCCTTTGCCAACACCATCCAATTATACATATCGCCTTGGGTGTGCCAATCCGCATAATCACAAGCTCCTAATAATTTGGAAGACTTAATCTGCAAATTATCACGTATGATTTGTATTGCCTTGATGGCCATTTCTGCTTTATGTTCCTTGAAGTCTGTCATTGCGCTTGAAGTATTATCTCTTCGATAACAATATACCTTTCTATGACCGATAGCAACTTTATCCGCCTTAGAGAAGGCAAGAACATTGAAATTGAATCCTTCACCTATATAAACATCTGGGAAAAACAGAATCTCATTGTCTATCAAATAGGAACGTTTGAACATCTTACAATAGCAACCTATAGGAATGTGATAATACAAAATGTCTGCTGCCGCATCTTCACCTCTTACAACCTTGACACAATCATGCGCTACCTGTTTACCTCCAAATGTTGTAAAGAAATCTGTTGTCACAGTTACATCAACATGCTTATCCAATGCCATGCCTAATAGATAACTAACGTAATCTGGCTCCAATATATCGTCGCTATCAGCAAAACAGATATAGTCACCTGTCGCTTGCTTGATTCCAACATTTCGAGCAGTACTTACTCCCTCATTTTCTTTGTGTATCACACGTATTCGACCATCTCTGGCAGCATATTCATCGCAAATCTTTCCCGACTTGTCTGTCGAACCATCATCTATTAGAAGAATTTCCAAGTTTTGATAGGTTTGATTGATTACCGATTCTATGCAAATACCAAGATATTTTTCCACTTGATATACTGGCAATATCACACTTACCTTTATATTTTCCATATCCACAAACATTTAGTAATTCATTAAGCAGCAACTTGATGCATTGCCTCGTTTGGAATATGGAAAACATGATAGGCAGGAGTACTATTTACCCCCCCGAATTAACTTTTGTTAATATCATATTATAGATTGATTTTGTGAAATCAAACACATGCCATTTAGTGGCATATTCTTTGATTATACTTTTAATATTTCTGTTTACTATATGAAACTCAGTATCGATATCTTTGAGGCTCTTGCTCTTGTTTAGAAAAGCCTTAATTATAGCCTCACGATGCGGATGGAGTACTGAAGGACGAACTAAATTATGATTCTCTATCAAAGCCTCATCCAAATTTCTTTCCTCAATAAAGACATCTTTCAGCTCATTCAAAAACAACATACCTTTCTCATTATTAACCATCACAAGCGAAACACCTTGCGTAATGTTATGCTTGAAAGGTTTTCCATGCCTTCCTATACCCCAAAAATCAGCGATACTGCAATCACCCACTCTTGGCAACTGGGCAAACTGACAAGAATAACAAGACTTTCTAAACATCATGCTTCTGTCAAACGCTTCCATATACAGGTTATCTTTCCCAAAAATCAAGCGTAATTTGCCATCGAGAGAGACTGATGGAGATTTTCCCCATCCATCTCTCTGCCGAAATTCAAAACCATCAATACGAGAAAACTCCAGGAATCGAAGCGATAATTTTGAAATGTAGGCATCAAATACAGCCTGAGAAGGCACGCCATGACAAGCGAGATCTAAAGTCAATAATCTATCATAATCTTTTCTGAGATATGCTTTAAGACCTGCTATCTGGCAAGGAGTTCCACAGAACAACACGTATTTCCCTCTTCGTAAAGATTCCTTTACCTGTTGGAAAGAATCTCCTATATTACTTTGCACGTATTTCGACCCACGAAGTGCTTTAAGCCCTTCTATGTCAGTCACTCCAACATGTTTACATTTCAAATCCCCATCAAATGATGCACCAAACACGATACCTCCTCTTTCCAATATCAATCGGGAAAAAGCTGAGAATGCACCGCCCGAACTACTAACAGTTCTGTCCATCAAGCTCCACAAAGCGTAAGTCTTTGGCTTCACATCGCTTTTTGGACTTTTTGAGGTCAAAATAGGGCATGTTTTTTCACATAGATGGCATTCTATACATTTATTCCCATCTATTATAGGCAAAAGGAAGCCTTCGCAGTCTGCCTCCATGTTAATGGCATTCTGTCCACAGACATTATAGCAAGCCGCGCACCCTGTACATTTATCTTTTGTCGCTAATTTTATCATACTCCAATTAGTTGGTTCACTAAATAGACTATACCCTTATATATCTTACTGGTTATTTAAGAATGCTGTACCATTCTTGGCTAATCTTATCCAACTTAAACTCTTTAGATTTTTCTATCGCTGAACGAGCCATTTTATCACGCAACTCGTCATTTTCGATTAGTCGCTCTAAATATGCCACAGTTTTATCTTTAGAATACGGCATTGGTGTTATAAAGCCATCCTTTCCATTTTCCAAGATATCATATATTGCAATATAACTACCATATACTATAGGCACACATCCAAATTGCATACTCTCTATGATGACAAGTCCAAAGCCCTCCAAATCACTTGTCAGTAGCAGAATCGAAGCTGCCTCATAATGTCTTGTTGGTGGTTCTTTAGTAAATGGATGGAATCTCACATTTCCAATATTTTTATCTTTTACATATTGCTTTAAGTATGGAAGTTGCGGTCCTTCCCCAACAAGTTCAAGAGACCAGTCTGGATATTTTTTATAGATACTCTCCCATGCCTCTACTATTCTATCGACTCTTTTGTTGTATGGGTCCATTCTTCCGACATAAAGAATTCTTTTTTCTTTTTTACTCATGTCATAAGAAAAACCATTTGAAGATATACCTATCGCATTTCCTATTGCGCCCAGTTTACTCTGCTCTTTAAGATTTGCATATTTCACTAATTCAGGGATAAAACCTTTTGACAGCAAAACATATTTATCGCAAATTTTGTAAGTATATCGAACACTGAATTTAGTTATTGCATGAAATATACTCAACTTCATCTGTTCCCATGCCTTGGAAAGGCAACCTTTGGCTAATCTTACCTTCTCCGTTTGACTTATCAACATTTTTGTTGTATTGGCAGCTCCATGAAGTTCACTTATCAACTTGGCTTTTGTCCCTTTTCTTGCTTGATTAAGGATAAAGCTAACCTCAAAATGCAAAGCCCATTGATTGATGATAAAATCTATATCATAATCTTTAATTATACTACGGAGCTTCTTTATGTTAGCTAAATTCCATGTTGGAGTTTTAAGTCCAATGACAATAACCCCATCTGGTATCAAATCCTCCATTCCCTCATATAGCTTTGGCATAAGCGTAGCTACAACGACTCGATGTCCATCTTTTACAAATTGCTCACTGAGCATCTTTGTTACTACGGCAATACCTCCATAAGTAGGAAAGCGCTTATCTACAAATAATATATTCATTTTTTTTCAGCAAAATAATTAAAAAATTTCAAGACATAATATAATAAATTCGCATTATCAAATTTCATCAATTGGAAGAATAACCGATGTTTTAATGATAATCTCATATATGGATATTTTCTGAGTATATCTTGCATCTCATTAGATTTTAAAATCTCCGATATATTAACCACAGCCTTTTGTGATGGAACCTTACATCTTAAATTATCCAGTATATCTATTCGTGCTCTTAAAATCAAATATTTACACAAATATAATTTTTGCTCAGAAAGAGTAAACTTTTTATTCAAATAATTGTAAACTTCAAGATCTTTGGAAAATCTATCTTTTTTATAAACATTAGATAAAGAGCCTCCATTCCAACAGTAATAATACAGGCAATTAGGAATTATTCTAACACCATGCGAATATTGTAAATAATCACTGTGAAAAATTATATCTTCCGATATATAATTTTTAAAAGTCAAACTGTTTTCTTTAATAATTTTTATGGAATAAATGCCATGCCACACTGTCATAAAATATTTGGCTGTATGTGGAAATTCTGGTCGACTTCCAACCATATCCATAAAAAAAGACCAAGTTTGTTCCTTACCAACAATATCACAAGTTTTCAGACTTTGAACATTAGGTATAATATTTCCAAATTTAGTTTCCTTATAAAAGGAACAAAATACTGTGTCAAGATGCGAATTAGATTGTATATTTTCATACAAAACCTTTACCATATCTTTATGAATATAATCATCAGAATCAACAAAAATAACGTATTTTGATGAAACATATTCCAATCCTTTATTTCTTGCAGAACTTAGACCTCCATTATCTTTATGGATTAACAATATACGATTATCAATATATTTATATTCTTCACAAACTCTTAAAGACTCATCAGTTGAGCCATCATCAACAATTACTATTTCTATATCTTTAAAAGTTTGATTTACAATAGAATCTAAGCAACGATGCAAGTATTTAGCAACATTGTAAACTGGGATAATAATACTAACCTCTGCCATATTTCATTGCAATAAAATATCCTTCAAGTCGCCCTTTCAATAAGTAAAAAGAACGTTTGACTCTAAAAAAATTTAAACTTAAACAATACAAAACAATTCCTCCTATAGGACGAGCATAACTTTTGATAATAATCGACATAGGAAATTTATGCTTATACAATAAATAGCCCCATCCTCTAGCATATTCATACTGTTTTTGAATCGTATTATGGAACAATCCTATAGAATTTGAAGGATGTCTAACTATTATAGTAGGACAATAAATCATATTAACACCTATTTTATCCATTGTTTTTAGTAAAAAATCCACTTCTTCACCAGAAGATAGCTTTAAATAAGAGCCAACCCCCAACTTTTCATCAAAAGTCAAACCAGGAATCTGCTTGAGAAAAATGCAATACGATATAGCTCCACAATGGTTAAACTTTGACAGTTTACATTGTTTAGAAGGAAAATTATTAGTTAAATTATCATTTTCATCCATACCTTTAGCAACAACACCTTCGTATCCATGTTCGAAATTTATAAAAACTTCAGCTAAAGTATTTGGTTCATACCAGCAATCATCATCTGGAAATGCTACGTAATCTCCTTTCACATAATTCAATCCTAAATTTCTTGCTTTAGCAAGGGAACAAAGTTCATGCCTCAAATAAACTAACTCTATATTTGGATTAAGCTGTTCAAAGGCACTTTCGTTATTACCTTGATCTATAAAGATTAGTTGGATTTCTTTAAAATCAATATTAATCTGAGCATTTAAACTCTTCACAAAACGTACAAGTTCATCATGTCGGTTTTGAGAAGTTTGAACTAAAGATAACTTCATACACTATTTTAAAAAGTAATTAATATAGGGAACTACATCACTATTATGATCGTTTATGAGTCTATTATTAAATAATATGAGCGTAAAAAGAATTGCCGCCAATTGAAATTGATGGCGAGTTTTTTTATCTGAAATATTTTGCCATAAATCTGTAAATACAAATATTGAAAAATACATAAATATGTAAGCAATTCTTTGGTAAATCCAAGATATAGGAGTTAACATATTCAACAGAACAATTCCTAAAACATACGTTTGTAAAAAAATACTTCTTTTATTACGGTGCAAGTACAGTATATAGACACAAAACAATGATTGTAGAAAGTTTGATAAATTGGAATAAGATCCTATCAAATCGCCGTATTGTAAATAGCCACCAAAATTAGAATTTGAATCAGCAAACAAAAAGGCAAAATTTGATAAATATGAAAGCAAAAATTTTGCGCCAAACATTCCTATGAAAAAAGATGATAATACCACGAAAATCTCAATCTTATAGGATAGCCACTTCTTATCTTTGGCATAATTTATAATAGGCAGTACTAACATTACCAAAAGTCCTTTATGAAATAAAACAGAAGTGATGATTACCCCTATTATATACCATTTTAACCATGTCCTACCTCGGTCAAGAATAAAAGGTAAAAATAGACCTACTATAGAAAAGGCTAATTCTTGTCGCATAGTATTGTACAAAGAGAAATAATATCCCAACCCAAACATGAAAAATAAACTCAATGCTGCATTTTCTGAATACTTTTTGATGGGATATAACCTTAACAAAAATGTCACAAAAAACAATAGATGAAAAAAGAGCATTCTATCTTCACTAACATAGTCTTTAAAATTGCCCATTAGCCATGCAAATCCGACTTCAAATTGTCCCATAACTTGCCCCCAAGAACTCGGATTGGCATGGATATATTTATACTCCAAAGAATAACCGCCAGCCATATCATTACCAACAGTTGAACCTCTTGTTGCACCAAGGAACATCAGGATAGATGCTGCTATCAAGAAACTTGTCTTACGATTGTTGTTCTTCGAAAAACTCAAGTAAAACAAGACGAAAAATATAATCCAGTATATTAGCATAGTTATAACTTTGAAAAGTGCCTAAATAAGAAATCTCTATATTTTATTTTCAATAAATGGCAAATTGTCATTTCTATTTTTGCATACCATGGCTTCCAAGAAGCTGCATAATGATGAATACAGTATGTATTTGGAGTCTGCTGAATATTTCCCGTTATATAATTTTTAGCACAAAAATAATCAATAGGATATATTTTTACACTGATATTATTCTTTATCAGAAAATTCGAAATCAATGTTGTATTTGGAGTCTCACTAAAACTCCCATCACTATTAACAAAATGCTTTATCTTATATTCATTCAAAAATTGTGAAATAACTAAATCTCCTTGACTCGCACCAATGAAGCCTGTACCAATTGTATGTGGCTGTTCATAACCAATTAGGAATGATTCATGTAGTAAATCATCAAAAGACTTTATAACTTCAACATCTGTATCCATATATATACCACCTTCTACGAACAAGGCGTAAAGTCTTGCTACATCCGAAACAAAAGCATATTTCTTATGGATGTATGCTTCTCTCGTAAAATCACAAGAATTCACATCAAAATTATCTTCATTCCATTCTTTTATGGTATAGTTCGGTAGCTTTTGCTTCCACCCCTCTATAAAACGTACAACCTGTTGGGGCTTCTCTTTTCTGCCAAACCAACAATAATGTATTACTTTAGGTATCATATTTTTACAATTTCTTCATTCGTTATTTTTATTGTTGCTGTATCTAAGTTTATACCTTTAGCTACTTTATAAAAACCATTTTTCCAATAGTTTTTGTTTTCTAACCAATAAGAAGTTTTCTTAAAGAATAAGAAATGTATATAGGGAAGTTCTTGGTTGTTTTGATCAACAACCTTTCTGTTTCCATATATCCAATATTCCCCAACACTTGGTCTGGGACTTGTAGGTATCTCTTCTAAAAATGCATCACTATATAATGTTACTTTTATAGCCTTCCAAAAAATATCTTTATTAAGACTTGATTTTATCTTTAGTCTATACCTAATAGCTTTTATCAACCTTAAAACAGGAAATAGTACATTAGAAAAATCATTTTCATCCAAACCATAATGTCTTGATGACTCCAATCTCTCCTGCCATCTTTTAATGGAAAAACATTTTTTATTCAAAGAACCATTTTTTATTAAGCAGAAATGTCCAGAAAGTCTATCTCCATGAGTTGATACGATATCTTTTCCTACGGCATACTTAAGCAATGTTCTATTTAAATCACCATAAACAAGATCGATATCACCATATCCCCAATAATCGTATTTTGATAAAATATCTTCATGTATGACCCCATAAAAAGGTTTTAAATCACACAATTTATATGGCGGTAATTTTGATGAAAATGTAATTTTCAATCTATCTGACACTAAATTACAATAATCATCCCAACTATATTTAAAGAAAAATATATTACCATATATATTTTGTGGCAAAGGGCAATCTGTAAAAAAATAAAAATCAATACATTCGTTCTCTCTCGCAGACTTTAAGTACAAGTCGAACCATACTGGCCATTTGCCAAAATAAGGTATTATTATTGCATATTTCATCCTTTCTTTCTCCTTATCTTAGAATAAATAAAACTATATAAATATTTTTTTTCTTGTTTTTGAAGCAAAAATAGTACAACAATGGCCCCCATTGTATCTATTAAAAATGTCATTACTACAATATGCAATACACTATTGGCAATCTGTATATATTCATAACAGCATAGTCCAAATACCACCATCAGTCCAATTAAACTCAAAGAAGGTAAAATGACATCTATTAAATATTTTTTATATCGAAGATTTACCTGTTTGTGAATGTCCCAAACACAATATAACCAATAAGCAATATTGGCAAAGACTAAAACAAGCATAGGATAAATCGGATTTGGAGCTATCCTCAATATCAAGTAACTCAATGGAAGAGATGCTAAAGAGAACAACCTTCCATAAAGTTGATTTCTGACTATGTTACCTGTCGCATTCGCAACAATCCACAACGGAGATATAAAAACATTAAATATTTGCTCACATATAACCAAACGGGTAAAAGGCACTGCATAATCTGGCACCTGTCCAAGCCAAATAGACAATAGACGTTGACACTCTATTATTACAGGAACAGCAATGAATGATACTAAAAAGAACGAAAACTTAGAACTTTTTTCTACCAGCATTTCCATATAAGAAATATCTCCAGTAGCATAAGATTTTATAATTTGAGGCTTAACGGCTGTCATTATACTATCTGTAAATCGCATGACTATGCCACAAACTTGTGTCGCAATTCCACGTGCCGTATTAACTATTGGTCCAAAGAATAAATTTAAAATAATGGTTATACCTTGTACCCCCGCAGACCAAGCTAAACATCCAAAAAGATTAACTCCAACAAATTGTGACATTTCACGGAGCAAACTTTTTTCATAGTATAACCTACATTTACATTCTGGAAAATGTTTAATGGCATAACATATATAAAATGCAGTTGTGCAGAAAGAAATCAGACCAGTTAGTATTCCAAATAAGATTAAATGATCCATACTGGAAAACATTAAAGCAAAAGCAATTCCCAACCTTGCAAAAGCTTCAAATAATCCTAAATATGCATAAGCATCCATTTTTTCCCTTGCAACAATCGCCCCTATAAATGAGACTTGAATGATGGAACATATTGCCGAAAAAACAGCAAATTGATATACAAAAATTGCCGCTATTAACCTATCATGAGGTATAACTAATTTGTTGACCACAAACCACAACCCCACAGTTTCACCAACAATAAGGACCAAAAATGATATAAATAACATAATGGTGAAACTTTGGCGAAAATAGAATGTTGTTTTTTCGATATCTCCTTTTCCTAAGCCAATATTTAGGAATCGTTGCGTTACATTTGATAAACTACTGGTAAAAAACGCTAGTATGGATACAAAACCACCTACAACGTTGTTAATACCAAAATCTTCTACTCCTAACTGTTGCAATACTATACGAGAAGTATATAATGATACGAACATCAATATAAACATTCGTAAGTATAACAAGCCTGTATTCTTCGCTATTCGCTTGTTATTATCTGATGTTTGAGTTGACATAAAACTTCCAAATCTTTTCAAAAATCCACATTACGTTGTCAGTCTTCATTCGACTTCTTTATTTGCTTGTCTGACAGACTTTGCCTTAAAGAACTTTCTACATCCCCTTCTATAAACTGGGTTCCATAATACTTAGCTTTATGAATTAAGTATTCTACTAAAGAAGTATTACTATTATTTTTGAAACATAGTACACATAACTTTGCATATGTGTAAGCGGTCACTTTAGGTACGTTAAGCCATAAAATGAATGCTTTTTTATTATCTTTTAAGAAAAAATCATTTGAATTTATTCCGAAGCAGTAACTGTTGCCAGCTGCCATCTATGGGCGAGTAAGTCTACCAATTTGTCCTTTGCCGTTTTCTTGATCCTGCGGAACACATCACAAACTCACAGTCCTGGCAGAAGTGAACACTATGTCCCAGGATTGGGACAACCTTCTCTTCAAACTCCCGCTCGCTGAAGCTCTCGAAGAAGTAGCCACGAGCATCACGGAAGAGGCGTGGCTCTATAATGAGTACGCCTTCAATATTTGTTTTTACTATATTCATTGTTTTATCTTTTGTTCTTAAAAATAAGAATTTGTAAAATCATCCCGTCCTTCTTTGTTGATAAAGCGAGCTGCACTCGGCAATTTGAAAGCAAGCTTTCAGTGCACTCATTGGCAACGCTTTTTCCCATTAAAAAAGGATTTTTTCGAAAACCTACCCGTCCTTCCTTACCGTTAAAGAAGGTATTTTTCTACCTCTCCGTCTCTCCTGCAAGGAGAGCTCCACCTTTCTCTCCAAGCCTCTCTTCCCTCAGGGACGAGAGGATGTAACCGCCCTACTCGGTGCTATTTTTTCGATTTCCTCCGTCTCCCTTTAGCCAAAGGGAGCTCCACCTCCAACCAAGCCTTCCTCCTCAGAAGGAAGGATGTAAACCGCCCTACTCGGTGCTCGGAACCGCTGCGCTATAAGGTTGGCGGACCATCAAAGGTCTACGCCATGTTGTGCGGGATGGGACCGCCTAAAACTTTCTGAAACAATCGCATTCTCTAACTCAGTTTTGAACATAGTCATAAGCTCTAAAACTTTCTTAGAAATTTCAATAGCCTCATTTATATTCATTTCACCATCATAAGAATAATCACCATGTGCAAATTTATTTCTAAACTTGAGTAACCTTTCATCTATAAATGGTTTCTCTAGCAAGAATGAAGTGCTATCTAAACCTATACTAGACATAATTTTTGATAATACATCATAATTCAGATTACTCTCAGTACTACACATATCATCTATGTAAAAAGAAAACTCTCTTTGATTTCCTTTAATCAAGTCCTCATATCTAGAAATTGAATCTTGAGCTTTCTTCGGCTTTTTTTGATCATTCCAAAAATATAGAGAACTTAAAAGACGAACAGACAATTGGTTACTTGGAAAAGACTGTACCTGCAAAAAACTAAGATAAAAACTAGAAGTCGCTTTTACAAAACCTTCCCAATGAGAATATGATACCAAAACCAAAGATTTTAATATCGGCATAACCTTTTTATTATTAGTATTCCTAAGGACTGTGCCTTGGAGATTAATTATTTCACGTTTTCTCCATACACTATCCTTATCGATTCTATCCAATAATTCTGTCTTCGTTCTAATTTTCATAGAAAGATTTTGCTAATTCTAAAGTTTTACCCAAACGACCAGAAGCATTACTACCGTTCCATGACAAATTATCATGTGCTATCTTCACCCATAAAGCTTTTACTTTTTCTTGCAAATCAAAATTATCAGGAACATTACCATCTAGCCATCCTAAACCTATTGCAATTATTTCAAAAGCGCCAATATTAAAGCCGCCTCTAAAACGTTGTTTCTCTGGCATATACTTACAAAACGCCTGATCATTCAACGCATCATTGATTGTATGGAATGTTCGATTAAAAATCGAGAACTCTTTCTCCCAATCTATTTCTTGTGAATTAAAAAGTTCAACAATACGATCATCTAAAAAATCTCCAAAGTCTTTTACTCTTTTAACAGACTCAATATCAGTGTGTCTTAAACAAACAAAACGAGTCACTAATTCCATATCATAACGCTCTTCATGCTGTTTGTCACTAATACTTATTGTATTCACAAAATCAGTCGAGTTAGACAAAGAAGACAATTTGTTAAACAATTCAGGATTTGTCATAACCATGATACAATTTCTAACTTCTTGATCAGATAAAGCTGTACCACCAGTATTTAATCGTTGAAACAATTCGTATTTGCTACTTTGATCACTTTCTGTCAACAATATATTAAAACTAATCTTGGCTCTCTTCAAATATCTTTGTTCTGCAGGAGAAAAGGAGATATCCTCATTTGAATCATCATACTTTTTCCCATTTAAATTCGGCAAAAGTTTAGTACCCTCCAAAACTAAAGGCTGCATAACGGAACCATTTTCATCTTTGTAAATACCTACAAATTGGAATATAGATGACAATCTTTGCAAGCCATCGACGACATCCCATACTCCATCTATCCTCTGTGATACAAAAATGGGAGGAATTGGAATGTTAAGCAATAAAGATTCTATCAAACGAGTCTTCTGAGAATCAGACCATCTAAAAAAACGTTGAAATTCAGGATGAATATCCAAATCACCGTCTTTATACATATTGATAATTTCACCTACAGACATATCATAGCTATCAGCATGAATATCTTTACGTTTTTCTGTTATATCTTCAAGTAATGACATAATAAAACTTATTTAATAATCTAGATTTAACATAAACATATCGTCAATGTTATTGAATACCATAAATTATCTATAAATTGACATTTTGCTTTTTAATGACAAATCATTAAAGTTCTTTTCCACCTAAGAATTGACCTAGGGCGGACATCATGCGGAGTTGCTTGGCTGATGGGGCTTTGATGCCTTTGTTTGCCATATCCAAATAGAAGTTGAGACTGGTGGTTAAGGCTTTGGTTAACTCTGATGGCATCAGCATGTGCCATTCCTGTTTCTCCTTATCCCCGTAGGTTGCTACCAAGAATAGTTTCTGAAGCTTATACTGGGTCTTGCGCATCTTGCGAACCACGTAGGTGTTGGCATCGCCTTTTACAAACTCATCTACTATCTGGAGTTCCTGCTTGTTCAAACGGCTCAAGATCTCGATTGGATTATCAAACATCTCCTGAGCTATTCGCCTGGCTGTCTCATCTTTCTTCAAGTTGGGACTTACGTATAAGTCGAGCTTGTCACATACTTTCAGCATATTGACTTTCGTTGTGCTATTGAGTAGCTGAACCAAGCGGATGCTATCTGCCGTGAAGTTCTTATTTGGAATTACAATCATAACATTATAATGTTTCTTGTCCCCATACAGCTACCAGACGGTCTTTCCAGAGTTTCAGGGGACAACGGGAATTGAGTTCTAAATATAAATCGTTGTTGGCATCAAGGAACTTACGTAAGCCTATCTCTACCAACGGATGGAAAGGGAGGGATGTTGGAGCGAGATTGCGATAATCTACGTTCTCGATATCCATTCCTAAGCCCATGGTTTGACCGGCATTGGCTGACATAATGAATATATCGTCGGGATGCTCGCTTTGCCATATCTGGACAAAGGTTGGGCAGGGACGCTTCATTATACCAAAGAAATGCTCCTGGTCTTTGATGCTTGAAAGATGCAAAAAGTAATCACCCCAATCGGCATAAAGAGTAACGGAGTTTTCTCCGCCCAACATCAAATAGACATGGGCGTAGTAGGTCTTGCCGGATGGTGTCTTGGTCTTGTAGATGATCTCGACATCGTCTTTATGATAGACAAGGGTGCGGGAGCTACCTAAAAAGAAGGTTGCTCCTGGCTTGATTGAGAAATAAGATTTCATGATTTTATATTTTTGTTCCCCATTGCAGTATCGCTCTGCACTTGTCGTCACTCGAATGGGGAGTTTATTCTAATGTCCCACAGATCTCACAGATTTACACAGATTTCTTCGTTGCAAGCAACGGTAGTCACTATGCCTCACAGCAATAGATATTTCTCTGCACGCGAATTACGTATTTTTTTCGGAACACGAATTGCACGAATTACACGAATAAGTTGCTTAGTCTCGAAAGATTCGTGTTCAACACTCAATATTATTCTTTTAAGTCGCACACGGATCTCACGGATCTCACGGATTTTTTTCGTTGCAAGCAACGATTCGTATATCACCAAGACTGCGTCTCTACTATATTACTGCATATGGTGCACAACTATTAATCTTGACTAAATCTAATTTTTTCATTCTTACAACACACAAAATGATTCTGCTTCCTTACCGGTTCTGCGGCGATAGTCATCACGCATTCGCTTTTCCATTTGTGCTATGTATTCTGCCTTCCGCTCTCTAGAAGCCTTGAAGCGACGCATAAAATCTGCTTTTCTTTCTTCTATGTTCATAACGTCGTATTCTTCTTAGTAAGTATCTAACCTGTCATTTTATTTAACTGCATAATGAGCCAAAAAATCCTTAGGGGTCAAGACTTGCAATTCCGAAAAAGGAAAATCCTTAACGTTTCTGGTAACAATACAATCCACACCTATTGCCTTAGCAGAAAAATATTGCAATGCATCTTCAAAGTCCTTAGCCTGCAAAGTTACTGCGGACTTTACAGCATTCGAATCGACAGATGCTATTTCGGCAAATTCAAACAAACTTGCAAGTACTGCATATATCGCTTCACCAGAGAACTTCTTTCTGCCTATATACGCCATATTAGCACAAGTTAAAGAAGATACATACAATAAACATCCTTGATTATATCCATAAGCCAAGATGGCTTCAGCATCATCACTAAAGCCTTCTCGATCCAGATAATAATCAAGAACCACATTCGTATCTAAAAATACCTTCTTCATTACTTGCTCAATATATAGTTTAATCTTTCATCCTCACTATCTTCCACACCAGCTAATACTCCTCGCATCTTTTTCAAATGCAAAGGCAACTGATACCGAGATGCTTTCGAATGCGGCTTAGCAAACTTAAACTCCTCTATAAAGAAACGAAAAGACTTCTTCACAACATCTGCTACATCCAAATTGTTTACATGAGCAAAATTTTCTATGTCGTGATATGTATTATTATCTATTGTAATTGTATTCATAATTGTATCTCCTTTTTTTGACTGCAAATATATGGTTTTTATATGAAACTACCAAATTTTTAAAGGAATTTTTGTTTCAAGTCCAAATCCCACGCAGATTCATTCGAGATTTTTCCTCTAGAATCGTCTTTTCATCAGATGAACCTTGCTGCAATGAGACTTGAAGCTCTGCAACACGAGATTGCATATGCTTCAGTTCTGCATGCATGGATGGTATCAAACTCTTAATATCAGTATTCATAATATGAAAGGTAATATATTATATAGGTACCGCCATACGGGCTAATGGTGATTTACCGTTCCATACTCCATCCTCAAAATCATTTACCATACAAACACTATATTTCTTGTCTATAGAAGCAAGTGTTGAATCTTTAGTAATACTCTTGAAGGGACAATCTATTATTACTTGAAATGGAGGTATCATATTTCTATTAGACAAAACTTAAACATATATAAACGACTGGGGAACTTTAAAGTTAGCAATAACCGTTGTTGGATCAACAGCCTCCTTGTACTGCTTACATTCCTTTATCTTGAGGGCCACGCCTTTATCTTTTCCTGCATAATATTGTTGGAAGAAAGACTTGGTTACACCAGAGTATTCTTTCGTTTGATTCCAAATATTCGCAGGGGTATCACAGATAATCTCTGCTATCTTGAACTCGCCTACAATCTTGCTGATGGGACGGCTGGCGTAGATATATACGGTATCCACCTTTTGCTTGAAGAGAACCTTGCGGTACTCATATTGCTTTTCCCCAGAAAAGATTTTCTCAACAAACTCTGGCTTAATCGATAATATAACGTTCATCTATTTCTCCTAATTCCAATAGTTTATCAAATTGAGCATCGGTCAACTTGAAGAATCCCCAATACTCAGGGTTCAAGCCAACCTGCTCTTTCATCACTTTATTGATTACTTTCTTAGTGAAAGCTATGTTATACAACATCTTGATGACAATGAAACAATTCCTTGTTCTATACCATCGTCTCAATTCATATTCCTTAAATACCGAATAACGATTGGTATAATTCACAAAAGCATCTTCATTTTCAAAGTCTTTGAAGGTCTTGACCTCACTAACTGTACAAACAGATGTACAAACACTGCGATACTTGGCTGGACCTTGGAAATCACTAGTCCTATAAATGACAAGTTTGTCACCTGTTTTCAAATATCTAGTACCTTTCATCCAGCAAAGGTATATCTTATAGATGCTGTTAGTCTCAGAAACATCCTGTATAAGATCATACTTCTGTTCGTTTTTCAAAATGGAATCCGGAAAAAGCTGTGTATGGTATTCTGGAACTATAGAAAGAACATACTTATTAAAACCCGCTTTTCTAACAAAAGGATAGTCGAGTTTTAAATCACCTATATGGTTTCTCATATTCTTTATCAATACATATTCCGAATTACCGTCCTCATGAGGCTTGTCCGCCTCATGTAAGAATCCAAACTTCTCAAACATACGAATCAAGCCTTGTAACTCATCTGTAGGGAACATGGTGACATAGACTTCTTCCACATCCTCGGCTATAGCCAAATCCATGATTTTCTTCATGAAACGCTCGCCACGTGTGGTATGACGATTGTCATTGTCCACCTTGAATGTGCCGACCTTCAAGCGTTTCCTTGCAGGTTGCACAGGTACCATATCTGATAGTTCCTCTTCCTCTATCTTCAAATAAAGAAAGTCTTTCAGTTCTCTATTAATATAATAGGTGTAGGCTGTTGCACCTGCAGCTTCCTTTTTATGATACCACTCATCAAACTCGGGATAACTCGACCTCAAAGAATCAAAGAATGAATCTTTGAGATTGATGTCTGAAAATCGCTCTAATTGCAAATCCATAATCCAACTTTTATGATTGAAAATTATCTTTTATACTACTAGAAGAATCATCATGTATATTTTGTTTCGCCTGACTAGCATTTGGCGCTATCACGTTGTTGCCACCATTAACATTGAACATAACGTGCGGGTCTTGACACTCCTTGATCTGGTCTATCAGGTCATGGTATTCCTTAGGCATCATCTTTCGGAGCAAACAATGTACACGAGAGATGTCTGCATAATGATTCTCATTCATGAACTCTTGTGCCTTACGTATCATATGAATATATATTTCTCTCATGTTTTCGGGAATATAAGTTACTTGCCCAAGTAATATAATATACTTGGCAAAGTAATATAATATACTTGCTCAAGTAATATAATATACTTTTTGAGGGTTATTTCATCGATTTGACTGGCGGATAGCCTTTTTTCTTGCATCCCATGCATTGTTGATGTAGAGGCGGAGGTTATCTACTCCCTTGCCTGTCTTCACATTCGTGAGGAATGGAAGGAGGAGATGGATGAAATTTTTCTTGGCGATAAGGTCGGCATCTATCGCCTCCTCGTTCTGGCACATCGTGGCTACTACCTCGCCCACTTCCTTTGCTTTCTTGCAAGCGGTGAGGAGAGAGATGTAACCTCGGAGAGATTTCACCTTATTAATATATATAGCGAGACGCTGCTCATCTTCATTAGGTGCATCGGTGGATTCGCCTTCTGAATGGAGCTTTTGGTCTGCGAATTGGTCGCCATAGAAGTTTTGTACGGCTTCTGTGGCATTGGGGAGGATTTGGTTGTTGCCTCCGTATATGTTGAAAGTCACGTTAGACTTGCTGTTTTCTTCCATTTCTAGTAGGGGGATTTAATGGTTGTTCAACGAATATTCAATGGTTATTCAACGCTATTCCATAAAGTTGATTTCGCCTCTCATTTTTTATACCTTTGCATCAGTTAAACGAAGAACGAAGAGTGAAGAGTGAAGAATTCATTACCCCGGGCATTCGACATTCTGAGTTTTGAGTGAGACATAGGTAACATTAGTATTAACATTTTAAAAGAAAGGATTAATTATGATTGAGTATTCTGTATTTTTGATGACCAACTACCTCAAGCCTGAGGACGGGGCTAAGGCTTATGCCAAGAACCAAGTTCGTGAAATCTGGGACTTGAATAAGTTTTGTAAGCACATTGCTTCACACAACGCTGGCTACAGCCGAGGTATGGTGAAAGCCATCCTGTCGGACATGTGCGACTGCATTGTAGAGCAACTGCTCAACGGCAACAAGATTAAACTCGGTGAGTTTGGTGTCTTTAGCATCTCCATCAACTGTGAGGGTGCGGAGTCGCTGGAGAAGTTTACCGAGGAGAACATCAAGTCGGTGAACATCAAGTTCAACCCTGGTGTGGACTTTGAGAACCTTGTTGATAAAGCTGAGTTCAAACTTGTGGCAAGCCGTGCTGGTCAAGCTGCCTTGCTCAAGGCTGAAAAGGCGAACGAGACTACCGTTGACCTGGAGGCTGCGAAGAAGAAGCCTACCAAGGACGACAAGAGTGACAACAAGCCATCGGGTGATGGTGGTGATACACCAAACCCTGGTGGTGGAAGCAGTACCGACTCTGGCACCGACGGTGGCGGTGATGGTCTGGAGTAGGATTCTCCCTGTGACTGCATCCTGCATAGTGCAGGGTGTGGTCACCCCTTCAAACTTATGTTTCACTTTTAAACACATTTCTGATTATGAAGAATTTTAATGATGGTTCCAAGAAAATTTCTTGGGTTTCAATTTTGAATGCTGCTGTTCAAGCTTTGATTGCAGCTCTTACTGCACTGGGAGTAAGCTCGTGCGCAAATGCCTTATAGCAATGTTAAGTGTTGAATGTTAAATGTTGAATTATTAATTATGAGACAAAGTCAATATATGTCGGCTAACGACATTAAATATCTGGTTTTGCATTGCTCGGCTAGCCGATGCAATGAGGACTATAGTGTGGAACAGCTGCGACGCGACCATAAGGCGCGTGGGTTTTATGACATCGGCTACCACTTCTACAT
>UMIL01028300.1_pt1 | contig 23338 bp, 18 predicted proteins | sample 1965781 | NCBI WGS metagenome assembly UMIL01 (sample SAMEA4836124, study PRJEB28245) | human gut metagenome | biome: gut microbiome; material: fecal sample | place: Denmark | collected 2008
ATATTTATTTGCGGGTAAATATCCTGCAAAGAATAGTAAAACTTTTTAAGCCTTTGGTTTAATTTAACATCTTTTACCGCTGAAAATTTTGCATCTTCAAGTTTAATTTACCCGATATGCCCGAAGCGATTTTTATATTTTCAAAATCTGCTTTGCCTGTCAATTCAATAAACTATTTGTAAATTGTAATTTACCATAACAAAAACCCACTCAACAAGTGAGTGGGTTAATTTGAATATCTAACTAAAATTAGAGTGCAGCCTTAGCTGATTCAACAAGTGAAGTGAATGCAGTTGGGTCAGAAATAGCAATTTCTGAAAGCATCTTTCTGTTAAGGTCAATGCCTGCTTTCTTAAGTCCGTTCATAAATGTTGAATAGTTAGTACCGTTTGCCTTGCAAGCAGCTGAAATACGAGTAATCCAAAGTCTTCTGAAATCTCTCTTCTTCTGTTTTCTGCCGATGTATGCATACTGTCCGCTCTTCATAACAGCTTGTTTAGCTGTCTTGAAAAGTCTGTGCTTTCCGCCGTAGTAGCCCTTAGCTGCCTTTAATACTTTTTTTCTTCTTTTACGAGTTGCCATAGCACCCTTAATTCTTGCCATATCTATATACCTCCGAGTTAATGTTAATGCCTAAATAATTAAGCAAATTCTTCTTATTTGTAAGGAACAAGTCTCTTGCACTGCTTCTGGTTTGTAACATCAGCAACTGCAGTTTTACGAAGATTTCTCTTACGCTTAGTTGACTTCTTAGTAAGAATGTGTGAGGTATAAGCATGTGCACGCTTTACCTTGCCGCTCTTTGTTGTCTTAAAACGCTTCTTTGCGCCGCTGTGAGTTTTAATTTTTGGCATAATTTATTCCTCCGTGTGATTATTTACTTGCCTTAGGAGACAAAAACATAAGAATTTGCCTACCGTCGAGTTTAGGGGCTTTATCAACATTTGCTTCTTCCTCAAGTGAAGCTGCAAAACGCTTCATATTTTCAATACCGAGGTCTGAATGAGTCATCATTCTGCCCTTAAGGCGAATTGAAACCTTAACCTTGTGACCTGACGCAAGAAACTTTTTTGCCTGATTAACTTTTGTGTTGAAGTCACCGACATCAATAGTAACACTAAGACGAATTTCCTTTGTTTCAACCTGCTTTTGATTTTTGCGATTTTCCTTTTCACGCTTAGCCTGCTCATAACGGAACTTTGAATAGTCCATAATTTTGCATACAGGCGGCTTAGCCTGAGGAGCAATCTTTACTAAATCAAGGCCTTTTGTTTCAGCTATGTGGAGTGCATCACTTGCGCTCATAATACCAAGCTGTTCACCGTCGGCTGAAATAACGCGTAATTCCTTGTCTTTGATTTCATTATTGATTTGTTGAGTTTCCTTGCTGATAAAAAACACCTCTTATAAAAAATTAAAGTGTGAACGCAATATCCGTTCACACTTCAATAATCAATTAACAAATAAATTATTGCCCTTTTCGCTTAGCTGAAGGGGAGAACGACGCGTTCTTCTTTATTGCGTAGATATATTAACATAGCCACATCAATTTGTCAATACAAAATTTAGATTTATTTTATAAATTTTATTGCCAAGGATATTTTTGCTTAAGTTTTTCAAATTCTTTGTAGTCCTTTGCAAAATGGAATTTATTTTCAAGGTCGGAAAAGAAGTAATAATAGCCTGTATCATTATGATTTACAACTGCATTTATATTTTCAACACCCGGATTACAAATAGGCCCGCTCGGAAGCGCCGGGCATTTATAAGTATTATACGATTCAACAACACTTGTGCCAAATCCGTTTTCACGAAGCTTATTACCGTAAAATATAGTAACATCGCTTTGAAGCTGCTGGCCTATATTAAGGCGGTTAATAAATACAGATGCAATATTTTGAGCCACGCCGTCACCAAGCGTTTCCTTTTCAACAACCGATGCAAGTGTTACAAGCTCGTAAAGAGTCATACCGTTTTTTTCGCAATAATCAGTCCATTCATCGCTGATTTTACCGTCGAATGTTTCAAGCATTGTTGCCACAACATCTTTTGCATTACTGTTTTCCGGCAAATCATATGTTGCAGGAAACAAAAAGCCTTCAAGCTGATAAGCAACATTTTCGCCCATATATGCTTCGTTTAAAAAATCATAATTATAATCATTTTTATTTTTGCAGGCATTTAAAAAATCCGACTTTTTACAAATATTGTTTTTTTCTAAAGTATCTGCAATATCAAAAACAGTATATCCCTCGGGAATGCAAACCGAAACGCTTTTATGTGAAATATCGGGATTTTGAAGTTTTTTTGCAATTTCCTCATAACTCATTGATGAGGTCATATTATATTCACCGTTGATATAAGTGAATTTAGGATAATGCTTATCCATCCACCAATTCCAAACGGTATCATTTTTAATGATTCCATTTGATTTTAATTTTTCGCCTATTTGATAAGCAAAATCATCTTTTTCAATAACAAGATTATATTCCGTTTTGGTATTTCTGTTACCGCTTACATCTTTTTGAACATAGGTATAGCCAACATAAGCTGTGATACCCAAAAGAGCAAGAACAAGAATTACTATTACAGCAATGCCTGATTTACTTTTATTCTTCGACATTGAAATCTCCTTTATCAATACACATAGGTGTGTGAACTATTCCCCTATCAACAAGTTCTCTGCCACAAATGCGAAAACCGAGCTTTTCATAAAAATTAACAGCGTGATTTTGAGCGTCTACATAAATTCGTTCTGCCCCGGCTTCAATAGATTTGGCAACAACAGCGTTAACTACCGTTGCCCCGTAATGCTTGCCTCTATATTCTTTAAGCACTGCAATTCTGCCTATTTTAAGCCCGTTTGACTGCGGTATTTCCGTAATTCTGGCGGTTGCCACAGCACTCTTGCCATCATAAAGCAGGGCAAAAAGCGCTCTTTTATCAAGCTCGTCAAACTCTTCCTCGCCTTTTATATTTTGTTCACTCATAAAAACCTGCATACGAATACTTTTAACAAGCATAAAATCAGGGTCGGAATATAATAAAAACTTAACTTCAGCCATTTATTTTGTGTACCTTAAGCATATTTGTTGTGCCGGACATACCGAGCGGTATACCTGCTGTGATTACTACTGTATCTCCATTTTTAGCCACACCGGCTTTAACTGTAACTTCAACTGCGTGGTCAAAAAGTTCATCAGTATTATTTTTAAGCTGACAAAGTACCGGCTTAACACCCCAGCTAAGACTTAGCTGACGCCATACTTTTTGGTTAATTGTAGCACCAACAATAGATGTTTGCGGCCTAAACTTTGAAATCATACGGGCGGTAGTGCCGCTTTTAGTTACAGTAATAATTGCCGACGCATTAAGGTCGTGTGCAGTAGTAACGGTAGCGTGGCTGATAGCAGATGTAATATCCTTACCGCCGCTTTCAGGATAAAAATTATCGAATTGCCGTTTGTAATCAATATCTCCCTCGGTAGTGAGTGCAATTGAAGTCATAGTTTGAACTGCTTCAATCGGGTGCTTGCCGACAGCGCTTTCACCCGAAAGCATAATTGCGCTTGTACCGTCATAAATAGCATTTGCAACATCGGTAATTTCCGCTCTTGTAGGGCGCGGATTATTTATCATAGATTCAAGCATTTGCGTTGCTGTTACAACAATTTTGCCTGCATCATACACTTTTCTTATAATCATTTTTTGAATAGCAGGAATACGCTGAAAATCAATTTCAACACCCATATCCCCTCTTGCTACCATTATTCCGTCAGACACAGCAATAATATCATCAATATTATCAACACCCTGTGTGTTTTCAATTTTAGAAATAATTTTAACATCTTTCCAGCCTATTGCTTCAACAAAATTACGAAGAATTGTAACATCGGTAGCACTGCGAACAAATGATGCCGCAATAAAATCAAAATCGTGCTTTGCACCGAATTTAAGGTCATTCATATCCCTTTCGGAAAGATAAGGCATATTAAGGTCAACACCAGGAACATTAACACCCTTATGGTTTGTTAAAAGTCCGCCGTCAATAACGGTGCAATGAATATCACTGCCTTTTACGCTGTCAACCTTCATTGAAATAAGGCCATCGTTAATAAGAATGACTGTTCCTGCTTTAACATCACGAGGAAGTCCCTCATAATTAACATAACATTTCTTTTCATTGCCAAGGCACATTTTTGTAGTTAAAACAAATTTGTCACCCTCGTTAATTACTGCACCGTCAGGATTTTCAAAATCACCAAGTCGAACTTCAGGTCCTTTGGTATCGAGCAAAGTTGCAATCGGTGCATTGAGCTTTTCCCTTACTGCAATAACTTCTTTAAGTCTTTTTTCATGATCCTCATATGCACCGTGGCTAAAATTAAATCTTGCAACATCCATACCTGAAAGAACCATTTTTTCAAGTGTTTGAGGATTATCTGTTGCCGGCCCTAATGTACAAATGATTTTAGTTTTTTTCATTGTAATATTATCTCCATAGCTTAAATACAAAATACTTTGAAAAAGGCGCATCAAATTTCCGCAATATTTAGACAAAACCTTCCTCGATAGTATAATAACACAAAAATATAAAAATGCAATATAAAATGCAATATATTTTTATTATTAACTGTTAAATATATAATAAAAAAATTAAAACAAAAAACAAGGCAATCGCCAAATGACAATTGCCTTGTAAAAATATTGATTTTTAATAGTTTTCACCCGGGATATTATCAAGAACATCGCGAGGGAAGAATACACTTGAACCGCCTGTTGCCATATCCGTATTTGAATCATCCAAATCGTAGTTAAACACTTTATCACTTGCGTTGTTATATTCATTTTCAGATATGATAAATATATTACCGCTTTGTGCAAGGTGAAGGTCTAAAGTCCGCCAATTTTGGAATCTGTGCAAATTGAAGTAATATGCATTATCTTCAATAGTATCAGCAATACCACAGCCCCAAATTTCCTGATACCAGCCGTCAAAATCAAGCTTACCGTTTGGCGCATAGAACAATGCACCAAGCTTACCGTAACCGGCAAAATACTTGATATTACCTTGATATGAAGCGATAGAATTAGGAAGCTGTTTAGCATTATATTCTGCGTTATCTGCCTTTGAGTAGAAGTTGAACAAATTAACATCACCCTTATTTGCAACAAGGTAAGTTAAGCGCATATCTATTGTAGTATTTATGTTTATGTTATTATCAGCATAAATAAGAACCGGGAAAGAAGTTTGACCGTCAGCTGATGATGTACCCCTGCTGTCAAAACCTGCAAGACTTGTATTACCCTTGATTGAATCAATATTCACATTAAGGCTGCTTGCCATACAGGTAAAGTCGTGGCCGAGATAAATAAGTGCGTCCTGCCTGAGTACACACTGGCCTTGAACAAGGCAATCATAAGTACCCATAATTGAAGCGTTCTTATTAAGAGTTAATGAACCGAGTGTATAAATACTGCCCTGCTTCGGTTTGAATTCTTCTTTAAGGTTATAGCCGAATTTCTTAAGCGCATCGAGTATATCACCCCAAAGTGAACCGTCAGAATCACTTACATACGGTTTATACTTATATGTTGCATTTTTAAAGGTTTCCGGCATTACCCATAAATCTGCATTATGCCTTAATGTAAGATATTTAGGAGTAAATACATAGTTACCTACTGCAACTTGCGAATAACCGTATTCAAAGATTTGACCGCCGTATGATACAAGTGACTGACCGATAAAGAATGTACCACCCTTTGCATTATCGGATGAATCAGCTTGAAGCTCATTCTTAATATTAGCACCGTCATTTGTAAGCGGTGTATCATTATCATCTTTGCCTGCATCGGTACTTCCGTCAGTCTTTTCATTATCGCCCTTTGAATCCGAATATTCAGGTTCTTTACCTTCGGTTACACCTTTGGCAGTATTTTCAGTAACGGTATTACCGTTAATAGTTCTTGTATAATCACCGGATTTGCCGAGTTCAATATACGAAAGTGCTGTAACATTACCGCCTACCGAAACAGTAGTGCAATCACGAATCTTAATCCACGAAGTTGAAGCCTGCAAGCTGCCGCCTACATGGAATTCACTGTATGAACCGCCTTCAACAGAAGTAAGGGCTTTAAGCTTTTTGCCGACATAAATCTTTGCATCGTGGCGAAGAGTTAAATATTTGTTACTTATAAAATCGTCTTTAACTCGAAGGGTAGTTGAAGCATAAACCTTTGTATACTTTCCGCTTTCAAAGTTACCGCCTACATAGGTGTAACCTGCATTAGCGAATGTGTATTTTTTAAGGCTGTCACCCTTGGTGAAGAACTTACCGTTAACATCAGACGCTTGTGACCTATCCTCATCATCATCAAGAAGAGATTTACCGATTTCAACGAAATCATCACAAGTGAACTTACCGTTGATATAGTTCTTGGTCATATCACGAATCTTAGCTGTATCACGAACATACATATTTCCGTTTACAATAATCTTTGAGCAAATATTTTCATCAAGACATTGGAAAATAAGGAATCTGTAATCGTTATTTTTAATAAGATTCTCCATTCTTATAGCATCAAGGTCTGATTTCTTGGAACTGTCAAAAATAGCGTTTTTAATAATACTGATAGTATCAGGATCATTAAGTGACTTTTGACCTGCAACTGCAAGAGTTACATTTTGCTTCATATAAACTCTTGAATAAGTGTAAAGCGAACCACCTACATAAACATTGGCATTTGAATAAATATCCAAGTCACGCGAATTATTTTCAGGTACTGTTGACAACGACTTAGTCCAAAGACTTTCACCCAGTGTATTATTAAGCATATTTCCGCCAACATAGAAATATGAACTTCTGTACTTATTAGGGTTTTTATCAAAATCATCGTGGTAAGAACGTTTATCATCACAGAATGAATAATAAGTAGCATCAACTGCATTATAAGTAAACATTTCAATATTTATCTTTGTAGCACGCTTTGATTGGTAATCCCCGCCTACCATAAAGATACTGTTATTACCTGCCGCAATACCTGCACCACCGAAGCAATCACCACCGATAAAGGTATTAGAGTGGTTATATGCCCAAATAGCAGTTGCATAGTACGAATTACCACGATTACAATAATCAAGCAAATCTCCGCCTATATAGGTAGTACCCATAGTGAAGTATGAGCCTGCATTACCGTCTTTTTCGTTTGAACCAAGCTTTAAGTTGCCGCCGATATATACAGTTGCCTTTTTAAACTCAGTGCCGTTAATGCTGTCAACACCATTCATAAATGACATTGACTTTTCGTTTCTCCATTTTGAAGTGTTTAATGAATCCTTATTCATTTCAACATTGCCTGAAACTGCAAATTTGCCGAGGTTAATTGTAACTATACCGTAAGTGTAATCACCGTCACAGTCAAAAACAGCATTTTCAGCGTTGTAAAAAGCATTTGAGTTAAGGTTAACTGCGCCGCCGAAGTGCGCTTTAGCATTCTTATAGTTAATAATTGCTGTATCACTGTTTATAGCACCGCTTGGCATATCGCACCAACCTGTTATCTGCATACCTGCATTAGAATAAATTTCGCCGCAGTTTTTAACATAACCGTAAAATTTAAGTTCATTTGTACCGCCGATATAAAGATATGCATCAACAGTACCGACTGTTTTACCGTTTTTAAGTGAATAACCCTGATGCAGATCACCATCTTCTTTATCGGTAATATACTGGGATTTACTCCAATCAACATTAAGGTTACCCAAAATATACATCTTGCCATAGTTATAAACTGTGCAAGCCATATTAACATCGCCTTGAATACCGAGTGAGCCTGACTTAACAAACAAAGCCTCACCATCATTAAGCGAAACATTGCCGCCTATGTTAGTTGTGCCGGAAAGAACACAAAGTCCTACGCCTCTGTTTTCCATACCGTCAACCTTGTTTGTACCCTTAATATCGAGTGAATAGCCAATATTGACCGTACCTCTTGTATGCAAAGCTCCCTTAAGTGTGAGTGTTTTTGAGGCGTCACCGGCAATAAATGTATCTGCATTATCACTTGTAAAAGCAATTTCAGGGTCATTAGTCGAGCCGCCGCTGTTAACTATGTTGAGGCCACCCATAAGATACATATTACCACCATTTGAAATTTTGGCAGAATGACTAGAGAATGCACTAACACTGCCCAATTGAACCTCATCTTTTATGCAAAGGTATCCACCGGATTCAACTTTCAAAGAAGACAAAACAGTTAACGAACCATTATGTGTTATATTACCAAATTCTTTAATTGTTAAAGAATTCAATATCTTATCTCCGATATTGTCAGCAATGTATAATCCGTTAATTACAACATCCGTTTTCTTACCGGCTGTATCAGTTTGACTTATTGTATGTTTACCGTTTGAGAAGAATTCACTTAAATTATCTGCACTTGAACTTTCAACATTTACGACATAAGTGGTCCAAACCGGTGCAAGTGACCAGAATTTAGAACCGCCATTTATATCGATGCTACTGCAATAATTTTGTGTTGAACCTCCTATTATAATATACGAATTATCATTTAATGTAATTGTCGAGCCATACAAGCCGTTTATGCTGATGTACTTTGCAACATAAAGCTTTGAAGAAGAATTTAAATTAACTGCATCGTTAGATGAAAGATAGCCCAAAACAATCAATCTATGTGAATTTGACAAGGAAATAGCACCTGACGACATAGTCAAATTGCCGCCGATGAGGGTTAATCCGCCGTTATTGCCGACAATATTATTATGGCTAACACTAAGCGAACCATAGAGATAAAGTGAACCGTCATTAACAAATTGCTTTGAAAAAGTCAAATTTGATTTTGTGGCAGTTTGTTCAATCGAGCCGTCACCTAAATAAATACGAGACTCAGGCTGATTGTTTGTAAATTCATCTATATTAGATGAAAGAGCATTGATATAGCCGCCTGAATTACCATTCAAACCGAAAATGCTGACAATTGAGCCTTTTTCTCCATTATCAGAATAAAGTTTAAATCTTCTTTCAATACCGCTGTTAACAATACCAGTTACATATAATTCGCTAGTACCTTTAATTTGCACAGCTTCATTAAATTCAATTGAATCAGTTTGGGCAGCTTGTAAATCACCTGCACAATAAAGTTTACCTGATTGAAGCTTTAAAGGATATAATGTATTTACATTTTGAACAGAATATATTGTACCGGAAATATCCAAACCGGTTTTACCGTTTTTATTTTTATTGCCTTTAAAAATACCGTTTGCGTTAATATTGCCTTTTGCAATTACTTCACTGCCACTAACAACGTTAACATAGCAATTAAATGTAATATCGCCCCAACATTCAATGCGGCAAGCGATATTAAATTGACCGCTGTTATCACTTGTTTGAGTAAATACAATATCTCTTGCCTGAATCAAACTGCTATTTACAGAAGTGGCTATCCTTTTTGCTGTAAGCTTTCCGTTAACTATAACTTTTGCTGAATCGTAAAGTGAAATATCACCTGTAATTTGTACTGCATTATTAGTATAGACAGCAGATTCATTTGTTAATTGAAGAACGCCATCAACATTAAATCCGGAATTTGCATGAAGCTGTGACGAATCATTCAAATATAAAGATTTGAATTTAGCCGCACCGTCAACTATGATTTTTGAAGCATTCGTTACAACAAAGTTTTCGGTTACTGTAAACTTACCTCTTGTTTGAATGGTATTATTACCTTTCAAATCAGCAGCTTTTATTGTAATATCCGATGAACTTTTTACAGTTGAATTTTCACTTAATCTTAATGTTGAGTTTACAGTTATAGGGTAACACAAATCTATTGAGTTTGTACCGCCATTTGCGTTAAAATCACCGCAAACAATACCGCCACCCGCATAAAGATTATCTTGATTAGCTGCGGTGATATTAACATTATTTAACTGCAAAGTTCCTTTTGCTTTTATAATTCTGTTTGATGCAAAATCATTATGAATCACAGCATTACCGCCGCAATAAATAACTTGGTTATCTGAGCCGGATGAAAAATCAGTTGAATTACAAGTGATATTTCCCGCAACATAAAGGTTTGAATTGCTGAGCATTGAAAGCTTTTTGCAATTGAAATTGCCCTGAACTTTAATTAAAGCATTCGAATTTATTGTTACAGCTTTGTTGTCGTCGTTTGGAAGACATGTAAAATTACCATGTGTATTTATTTTTGCGCCCTCTCCAAGAACGACATTATCTTTACAAATAACATCGCCGTATGAATTCAGCGTTGCATCTTTGTTTAAAGTCATGCCGTCATCAGAAGTGGTGGTACCGCCGATATATACTAATGAATTTTCATCGACTGTTGCACTCTTGCAAGCAAAATTACCCTGAACATAAAGGCGCGCGCCGCTTTCCATAACAAGAGCTTTGCAATATACATCACCAAAAACAAAAACAACACTGTTCTTTCTGATTTGAAGTTCACCGTCGGAAACATTGATATTGTCTTTAACAATAAGTGTTGCATTGCCACCTTTTTGGCCTACATCCATATTTTTTCCGTTGGTTACATTAAGTGAGCCGTAAACAACGGATGAAGCAGAACCTGTAATGCTACAAGAATACTTCACAATCGGGAATACTTTATCTGTTGGACTAACATTGCAATTAAACCATTTATTTGTCATATCGTTTTGCTTAGATGTTTCATATGACAAACCTGATATTTCAGTTTTATCCTGTGCAAATTTAGCGTTTGACTTCGCATATACTTTTTTATTCGTTTTATCCAAATTCGGCATATAATCTGCAACGTTAAAGTCTACGCTAATGTCAGGTACGCTGTTATCCTTGTTAACAACTTCGGCAGTTTGCAAATCTGAAACAGAAAAGTCGTTAACTTTATTATTAAATTCAGCACGCTTATTAAATTCAACAGTATCACCAAGAAAAACATCTGTTTTGTTTGGAAGTGATTGCGATGAAAGGCTATTATAAGTTCCGTCATTTTTAACACGGTCATACTTTTCAGATACAGAAATATTTTCATCCTTAATCGTTTTCTTTTTAGCCTGAACAGCGTCATTTGCGTATTTACCGCTGATATTATCATCAAAATACTTTTTATTGGCAACATCTGCAAATTTATAAGACTTTTTATATTCGTTTACAAACTCACTTGGAGTTTTAAGAACATCTTTAGAATTATAAAGTTTATATCCTTTATAAGTAGTATGATCATCACCTTCGAGTTTAGTGAGACCGCCGCTCTTTGTTTCCATAAACTGAGTAAAGAACGGTGAAGTATCCTTGGATGTTAATTTTGTAACATTGGAATAAGTCGAGTCATCATAGCTTGTTTTATCAAGGATACCTTGAAGTTGAGTGCCAAGGTCAGCAACAGCAGAACGAACTGTTGCACTTGAATCAGCATTGGTATCAAAATCATCTTTTGATTTAATTGAATTTGAAACCGACTTATTAGTCATACGAACAAAGTATGGCTTAAGGTTAGGTGTTGTAATAAATCCGTCTTCGCCAAGTCTTTGCTGGAATGTTTTATACATAGCATACTTGGCGTCGATAGCAGTAGCAGACCTGCTGTATGTTGAACCCGGGCCTTCGCTGTGTGTATTAGCATAGTCACGGTCAACTTTATCACCTGTGACTTTAATTGTATATTTATTATTACCCGAACCTACTTCTAACTGATAATCAAGCGTATCTTTTGTATCTGCTTCGTTTTGGAAAAGAAGTTCAGTTGAATTTGCTTTATAAAGTTGGTCTTCATTATTACTGATTTGGTCAAAAAGCTTGCTTTTTTCAAATACAATGCCGTCAGTTTCAGTTGACGAAGCATTTGTATTGCTGTCAGTATAAGCCTGTTCAAGCATAGCCTTTGAATCGGTTCTGTTTATATCATAAACAATAGCTTCCTGACCGGCAAGTGTAATAACCTTATTATCCTTATCAAAAATAAGATTATCTTTTTGAGCCTTAATTTCATCTTGCTGTTTTTGTGTGATAACTCCGCTCTTTGACTCAATAAATGCGTCAGCTTTTTGCTGATATTTTTCCTTCAAGGTTGCAAGATTGGTTACATCTGCATAGTCAATCATATTGAGAATGGCGAGAGCAGTTTGTGTTTTTTCAATCTTTTGCTGGTTTTGAACATAGAGGTGAACACTGTCTTCATTCCAGCTTGTATTTGTAAAGTTAATATCCTTTACAGCTGTATAAGTAACCTGACCGTAATCATTAGCAGAATTATCCCCGCTTGTGCTTTGTGTATAGTTTTCATATACATATACAGGGATTTTTTCCATCTTATATTCAGGTTCTTTTTCATATACATAATTACCGTCGGCATCAGTAATAAAGTTACCGTTTTCATCGGTTTTATAAATAGGGTTACCGTTAGCATCTTTTTTAGGCTGGTTGGTATAAATTATATTACCTTTACTGTCGGTTTTAGGTACAGGGTTACCGTTTTCATCCTTAACTACTTGGTAAAGGTAATTACCGTTTTCATCAGTCTGATATTTAGGTGAGCCATCCGGGTTGACAGCCTGCTTTGGTTTACCGTTGGAATCTTTCTTGGCTTCCTGCAAGTTTCCGTCTTTAATACGCGAAACATTAACAGCCTGCACGCCGATGTCAATAGTTGAATTTGAATGAATATCACCATTGGTAATAGCTTCCGAAAGGTTAATATGAACAAGGTCGGTATAATTCGGAGTTCCACCAAAAAAGCCGATAAGAGGCTGAATAAGGTTTTCATTAACACCATTTAAAAACGACTCAAGACCGCTTGAAAGAATATTCGTTACAGTACCGGTTCTGCCGTTAATTTGCATTGCAGCGTCAGCGTTAGTACCGTTTGAAGAGCCTGCAAAAAGGGTATAGTTTAAAGCTCTCGGCATACGGTTAGTATAATCTGCGCTGACTTTTACAAAAGAAGATGAATGAAGCATAAGTGAATCAAGATGAAGAAGAGGGCCAAAGATTGTTCCCGTTTCAACCTTAACTTCGAGCTTCAAATAACCTGTGGTAAGGTAATCATCCGCAGCGGCAGCTTCGTCAAGAAGACCTCGCTTTGTTATCTTGATTTGAATCTTATCTTCATCGTAATTCATACCGTTCTTTTTAAGATATGAAAGCGCAGTTTTCTTCATATCCTCATCAGTAGATTCGATTGAGGCCGCAACAGCAGTAGCTGCCGAATCAGCAGCATTTTGAAGGCGAGCCTGCCTGTAATAGAATAAACCGAAATCCATAATCATTGCAACAATAAGAAGAAATGCAGTCGTTGCAAAAATAGACGCAAACATAACAGCGCCCTGTTCATTACTATGCTTTTTCTTTTGATTATTTGGTTTCAAGTTACTCACACCCTTTCTGCTAAATTATGAGATTAAACAGATGTATTATTCGTTTGTTTCGCCGACATCTTCTACCTTTGAATGAGCAAGTGAAAGCTCTGTCTGAAGACGATAAATCAAGTCTTCAGCTTTATCAATTGCACTTTCATAAATGCGTGCAATTTCTGTATACTTTTTATCAGCTTCGTTAGTCATACCTGACTCAATTTCTTCTCTCAAAGATTTAATTTCTGTTCTGTTTTTATCAACTTTCTTTGTGAGATGTGCAACATCACGCTGCAAATCTCTGTTTTTATCTTCAAGCTTTTTATTTTCTTCGCCTAAAAGTCTATTTTTAGAAATAAGAGAATCTATTTTTGCTTGGTATTCTTCAACAACAGAAGTGTCAAGGCTTGAACCTTTACTCGTTTCCTGTGCCTGTAAAGTATCACGCTGTGCGCGTATATCTTCAAGCAATTTTGTTAATTTTTCAACTTCGCCTTTAGATTGCGAAAGTTCGTATTCAAGCATTGATTTAGAATTTTTCAATTCTTCAAATCGCTGGTCAAAAAGTTCACCTGCATTTTTATTTGTAGCAAGCAAATTAGAAATATATTCATTTACCTGCTTAATATCGTAGCCGCGTAAAACCTTGTCAAAACCAAAGTCTTGTGTTGCCGAACCGAGTATTTTGTTTCTGTCAACTACATCATTGTTTGTCATAAAAAAGATTCTCCATTTGCGTAATTTATATATTTAACGAACTATATTCCAATGCACAATTGCGTTTTGCAAGCACATTGGAATTATCATTCATTATTTAAAGTCTAAAACATCACCTTCGGCAAGACCTAATTTATCAGCCACACCTGAGCAAAGTTCCAAAACTTTATATCCGTTTTTAACCTTTTTTCGCACCTTTTTCGGAGGTACTGCCCTATCAATAAACAATATTTCATTATTTTTGGAAAGAGCAACGGTATCAATATCAAAATTCATCCCGAAAGTATGAATTTCATTGCAGGGAGTCAGCAAAAGCCCGTGGTTTTCTGCCATACCCTTTCTATACATCAGCCCCATAAAGCGAGTAAAAAAATGATTTGCATTTTCACACTCATCAAGAATAAGCTGGCCGTTTTTATATATTTTCAAAAGTGCCATTAGAACAAACCGCCTAATCCTCCTGCACCACCCATTTCGTTTTTAACCTGGATGATAACAGGACCTAATACAATGCAAATAATTGCCGGAAGAATGAGAAATACCGTAGGAATAGTCATTTTGGTAGGTACTTTTGCTGCCACGGTTTTAATTTCTTCCCTCTTATTTATTCTCAACTGCTCTGACTGAGCCTGAAGAACATTTGTAATAGGAATACCAAGCTGATTTGCCTGAATTACAGCTGATACGAAAGTTTTAAGTTCATCAACATCCGTTGAATTTGAAAGGTCTTTTAATGCGTCATTTCTGTTTCTGCCAAGTTGAATTTGCTTAAACACAGTAATAAGTTCATCAATAAGCGGGCCTTCCATACGCTCTGAAATTTTAACAAGCGAAGCATCAAAGCTAAGTCCGGCTTCCATACATACACTCATAAGGTCAAGCGTATCAGCAAGCTGTGCTCTGATTGCGCCCTGATGTGATTTAACCTTACTGTTAAGGAACATATTAGGACCAAGAAGTGCTAAAAGAACACCGACTAAAATAGGAATAAAGAAATATTGCGTAACATTTATAAGTAAAATACTAATACCCAAAAACAATACTATTGTCAAAATGATAAATGCCATTTTGAAAAATTTAAAGTTAGATACTGAAATATGTAATCCGGCTTTTCTAAGCTTTTTTGCTATCTGCTCATTTTCAGCTTTTACTCTGGCACTCTTGCTTTGATTCTCGTTGTTTTTATTGCTCATTTTGTCAATCATAGGTTTTATGTTTCTTTCATAAAACGATGTTTCAACATTTTTATAATCAGCCTTAACAACATCTTTGCCAAGTGTTTTCATTCTGCGTAAATTTTTGTCTTCTTCAGTACCTTTTCTTCCTAAAAGCACTACAACAATGCATAAAGCAAAACAAGCATATGAAATAACTATAAAAGGTATCATAATAACACTTCCTTACATTTTGATAGTGGTAATTTTTTTGATAAGTAAGAAGCAGAGAAGTTCTAATCCACCGGCAACACAAAGAAGTATTATACCGATTTTTTCGTGGAACATAGGTGTTACGAAATCCGAATTTACCAAAGCAAACATACCTAATATCGCAACAGGCATACATCCTACAATTGTACCTGACATCTTACCCGAAGCGGTAGCAGATTTAAGTTCCTGCTGAAGTTTCATTCTGTCCTTAATGGTATCTGAAATATTTTCAAGAATTTGAGAAAGGTTACCACCTGTTTGCCTTTGGACAAGAACTGCCGAAATCATAAGCTGAAGATGCTTACTTTTAATTCTTGTTGACATCTTATCAAGAGCTTCTTCCATTGAAGAACCCATACTCATTTCTTTAATTACCAATGCAAACTCACTGCTGATAGGGGCATCCATATCTTTACTAATAGTTTCCATAGCCTGTGAAAAGCTAAGACCTGATTTTAAACAAGAGCAAGCAATAATAAGCGCATCACTAAGCTGGGATTCAAACTTTTTAACTTTTTGCTTTTGCTTAATTTTGATTAAGAACATCGGCAGGAAAAGGCAAACAACCATAACAGCCAATGCAACAATCGAGTTTTGCAAGAATAATACAATAAGACCTGCCGGAACAACCGTTACCAAAAGCCAAATTGTCAAAAATTCTTCAGGTCGCATTTTCATATCGGCTCTTTGAAGCTCGGTATAAAGTGCACTTGCAAATTTTTCAAAAAAGCCGCCCTGCTTTTTCTTTTCTTTATTTTTTGCTTTAATTCTGCTTTCGTGCTTTACTAAAGCATAATTTTCACTGTCGCCCTCATTTTTTTTGAGTTCATCAAGTCTTTTATCGGCAGCAACTTGATCCTTTGTAAGAATAGAAGAAATAAGAAATGCCAATACAAAACCGAAAAGAGCAATTGAAACAGCAAAAATGATTGTAATTATAGTAATATTAGTCGAGGAACCAGTCATTGTTTACACTCACTCCGTTTTCTCGTATTTTTTCAACACATTTTGGAATAATACCTGTTGCTTTAAACGAACCTTTAAACTTACCGTTTGCATCCATTTCACCCTCTGTTTCATAAGTGAAAATATCCTGCATACGAATAACATCACCCTCCATACCTACAATTTCAGATACAGAAGTTACCTTTCTTGAACCATCCCTAAGACGAGCCTGCTGAACAATAAGGTTAATCGCGGAAGCAACTTGGTCCCTAATAGCTTTAGACGGAAGTTCCGAACCGGACATCATAACCATTGTTTCAATACGCGAAATCGAGTCCCTTGGGGAATTGGCGTGGATAGTAGTAAGTGAACCGTCATGACCGGTGTTCATAGCCTGAAGCATGTCAAGTGTTTCTTCACTACGAACCTCACCTACGATAATTCTGTCAGGCCTCATACGAAGGGAGTTAACAACTAAATCACGAATAGAAATTCGACCTTTACCTTCCATATTGGCAGGACGCGCTTCAAGCGTTAAAACATGCTCTTGGTGAAGCTGAACTTCGGCAGAGTCTTCAATTGTAATAATTCTTTCATCAGTCGGAATATATGAAGACAATACATTAAGAAGTGTAGTTTTACCTGAACCGGTACCACCTGAAACGATTATATTAAGTTTACCTTTAACAGCAGCTTCAAGGAAAAGGAGCATTTTAGAAGAAACAGAACCCCAAGTCAAAAGATTTTCTGCCGAAATAGGTGTTTTACCGAATTTACGAATTGTAAGAATAGGGCCTACGAGAGATACGGGAGGAATAATTACATTTACACGCGAACCGTCAAGAAGTCTGGCATCACACATCGGGCTTGATTCATCAACATGCCTGCCTACACGGGATACGATTCTGTCAATTATTTGCATAAGGTGCTGGTCATCTTTAAATTGAATATCGGTAAGTACAAGTTTACCGTGTGATTCAACATAAACATGGTCATGACCGTTAACCATAATTTCAGAATATTCATCACTGTCAACAAGGCACTGAATAGGGCCGTAACCCATAATATCATCATAAAGCTGCTCTTTAACAGTATCTCTGTCAACACGGGGAATATTGTATTCCGGCTTTTCAACATATTCATTGATAAGCGCACGCATTGAATCATCTGTTACAACTTCGCCGGAACTTATTTGCTGTTCAATGATTGCGTTATGAATTCGTGTTTTTGTTTCAGCAAATGGATCTTCAACAGCAATTCGTGCTAATTTATCATTTGAAGCATCGTGAGTTAAAGGACTCACTTGCATTGGCTGTGGTTCTCCATTTACACCGTATCTATCTAACAATCCCATTTAATTATTTCTTCTTTCCAAATGCTTTTTTCTTCTTTGTACCTGCCGTTAAAGTGCCTTCTCTTTCCATAATAAGCTTATTCGCAAAAGAAGAAATATCTTTGGCAATTACTGCTCTCGGCTTATATGTAATAAGCGGCTGACCGCTGTTGAGTGAGCTGTTTACTGTTTTCAAATCACTTGAAATTACAGCGTAAGCATCTATGCCGAGAAGATTTTCATAGTCGCTGATTTTTACATTATTCTTTTTAACATTTTTATTTATAATAAGTTTTACTTTATCCTGCTGGTTGATTTGAGACAATACATTTTGGCAAAGCTTTGCACGCTTTAATGAAAGAATATTAACATCATTAACCATAAATATATCATCACTTGATTCAAGTGCTGTAATTACAGGGTCAGTCAATGCACAGCCACAATCAAGAATAATATATTCATAATAATTACGCGCTACATCAATAATTGCTTTTGTATGATTTGACTGAATATACTCTGCAAGTTCAGGCGAACTTGGAGAAGCAAGCACCGAAAGACCGGAAGCGTGAGTACAACAGCAGGAAGATAAATTATCAATAGAAATACCGTTAGTATCTCTTGCAAGGTCAACTATTGTTTCACTTGGGTTAAGGTCAAGTGCCATATCTGCGTCACCAAACTGCAAATCAAGGTCAACCAAAAGTACCTTTTTGCCGAGTGTTGCAAGATATACAGCAGTATTTGTACAAATGGTAGTTTTACCTACACCGCCTTTACCGCTGAAAAATGCATAAACTCTTGAACGAACTTTTTTAGTAACATTAAAATTTTGATTAAGCTTTTTTTCGTTACCTACGATACTTTTAACCGTATTTAAAAATTCTTCATTGCCGATATTGACATTCATTACGCGCCTAATACCGCTTTGAGCCGCGTTATTTACAAGGTCGACCGTAACATTATCAGTCATAATGATTGCAGAGCAACCAAATGAACCCAAGTTAATATCTTCAACAAAAGTCAAAAATTCAGGTGTTATTTCATCACTGTCTAAAACAAAAACTACAACATCAGGAACAAAACCCTGAATTCTCATTTTAGATTCAGGCTGAAAATCAGCGTAACCGATAATTGAAAGTTCATCGTTTACGATTTTATTCTTAACTGCAACTTTATATTCTGTTTTTTCTGCACATACTACAATGTTTATACTGCTCATGGGGACTCTCCTCGTAGTTTATTAGCGTCTTGGATTAAGTATAAGCTTATAATCGTATTCGCTTTCGATTTCATAAAGCTTAAGTGCCTGCTTCTTGGTTACTTCAACAGTAAGCGTGCTGTATTTAGTAATCTTTGTTCCGCTTTGAGAAGCACTTGAATTTTCGGCATTTGTAGAAACTCTTAAGATTTTTAAATCTTTATAAGCTATTTTTGTTGTAATGTTACCTGAATCATCTTTCTTGTTAACAAGTACATCAACTGTATCACCTTCGCTGATATAACCGTCAACACTCTTTACACTGGCTGCATCAAATGAATAAGCAACCTTACCCTGCGGAAGTTTAAGTGAAAGGGCAACATCATCACCGTTTTTATCCTGAAGTCTGTTCTTATTGATAGGTTCATTTGCATAAAGTTTGTCAACAGTAATCATATGAACATTATTAGCATCATCAACAAGCTCTTTTTGAGCTTTGATATAGCTGTCATTTGAATCGGCAGCAAGAATTTCTTTTGTGATAATTTGAGGATTATCGCCTTCAAACATATCTGCTGTGATTTCAACATTTTTATCAATATCGGCAGTAGGTATCAATACTGTTACCATATCTGCATCTTTAAAAGTTGTTTTCTTATCAATTTCTGTTGCAAACATATATGTAGCAACACCTGCAATAATTGCAAATATTACTGCTATTAAATAAACCTTTTTCATAAATCTACCTCTTAGATAATATTAGTTACATATATAATATAGAGATGTAATATTATACATCATCTGATTTTTCCACTTTAAATATTGAAGTTGATGTCAAAGTTCTGTGCATTTTATCCGCGCCTGAACCTAACACCGGTGTGAGCGTTGCGATTCTGCAAGAAACAACCAACTTCACATCGCCATTATACCTATTTTTAACATTTCTGTTAGCAGCAACAGCATCCAAATCGTTTGTATATGTTATTGTTACTTTAACTTTATCCACTTTCTTAGGAAGTGAATTTTTAACCTGCGATAATATATGTACTATCTGTTCAGGGGTGGTATCATCATTAAGTGCGTCAAGCGTATAATCAACCGGACTTTGAACTTGACCGTTAACCATATTAACATTCGTATACTCCACGCAAGCTATACGCGCCGCATTACGAGCAGAATTTTCAACCTCAATATAGTTAACAAAAAGCCAACCATAATCAAGAATCAAAAACAGTATTATCGCAAAAATAGGAAGAACAAGAACAAATTCAATAATCGACTGGCCTTCTTCTTTCTTTTTTAATCTGTATTTATAAATTTTCGTCATCATATAGAGCCTTTCACCCCTTAATCAATGCCTAAATTTGTAAAAAATCTACTTTAACTTAAATAAGGAGCAGGATTCCCCTGCTCCTTATTTATAAACGCTATTTATTAGTCTGCATTCAAACGTGTGTCTTCCATCTTACTTGACATATCATTTGTCTTGTTCTTAGCTACATTCTTAATAACTACAAGAGCAACGATAGCGATAACTGCAACAATAGCAATGATAAGTACATACTCAAGCATGCCCTGTCCGTTTTCATCCTTAATAAAGCTCATTTGTTTTTCCTCCTTATAAGATTTAAATAATTTATTTGTTAATTAAAATATATTTTCCAGCACTACCAGAGAATTAAGCACCGGGAAACACATTGAAATTACTACCGAGACGGAAATAAAAGGTCCCATGGGGATAAGGGTCTTCATTCCCCCACGCTTTGTTATTTTCAAAAATACGAAAACCAACAAAACCAATATGCCAACTGTGGCCATTGTTTGTAAATAGCAACCCATATACATTATCAAGCCTACAACTGCACTGTACTTAACATCGCCTGCACCAACAGGAACTTTCAAAAGAGTCGGGATTGTAAAAGCTACAAATCCAAGAAAGAAACCTATGCCAGCATTAAGCAATGTGTAATTTGTGTGTGTAGTGACGCATTGATAAATCACATATGCCGCCTGAACCACTATCATTGAAAGCAAAAGCGAATTAGGAATTTTGCGAATCAACGAATCAACTATTGCGATGGTTAACATCGGAAGCAGAAGCACCAAATTTCTTATCAGTGCAATTTCGTCATCAGCAGTTAATACCAAACCTACTGAAGCGACAGCCCCTGCCAAAGCTGTTAATATGTAAGTTGACTTTTTTCTTAAAACGATAATATCACCGGGATCTTCGCTTCTGGAAAGAATCAACCTTTTTGCTAACGGTACTGCGGCAAGCCCTAAAGCAACGCCGAACAAAATACCGATTAAAGCCTTAATAATAATATTCATTTGCTCATTTGTTAATTACTTATTTGTAATTATTTAATAAACTTTGAATGACTTTTTAATAAATCATTTTGTCTATCTCTTAACTACAACTAAATATTAGCACTATTGCACAAAAAAATCAATAGCTTTTATAAATTTTGTTTAATTTGTATAATTTTAAGTGTCGAAATTAGCAAAACTTACAATATTGTTCGATGTTGAACTAACATTATGCGTTTTGAATTACAAGTAAATATATTATGAATTTTTTGAAAACGATTCAAGGGAATATATTCTACTTATTGTACTTATTAACTGTATATATTTTTTCGCTGTAAAGTGATAAATTATCTAAAAGTTGCTTTTCAACCGTATCTTTTTTCTTTGCATTGAAGTATTTTACCTTTTTTCTGTTTCCCGAAGCCTCATAATAAATTATTTTACCTTTTTTGGATTCGGCAATTGCAAATTGGTGCAAAAGTTTATCATCCTTATAAATATCGGCAAAGCTGATTTCGCCCTCGCTGTCATAGTAAAGTGCAAATTCAGCCATAGCACCCTCATACCCTTGACCTGCTTTATACTCCCTTGAAAGTACATCATCAAAAGTTTTTTGGTATGTATCATTCTCACTGTATCCGGCATAAGTCACACTGTATTCTTTAACAGATGAAATGTCGCTTGCGCGCATAATTGCACTTTTTTCACTGTTAGTATGCAGACCTTTCTCTTCAAGTGCCATCATATATCCAAACCAACCGTAATCGGCAGTATATCTTTCAACGCTCAACACTTTGGCATCAGGCTTTATATTATTTTCTATTATATTTATAAACGGTAAAAATGCATTTTTATATTGTTCTTCCCTCCAACTGCGCTCACCAAAAAACGGCAAATCCTTAGTTTGAGCCATACAAGTATCAAGAAGTGCGCGGAAAGTTACCACTGTATCAGCCTTATTTTCACCTGCATATTCAAATACATCACTGCAAACAAAATCCACATTATCAAGCCCAAGCTTTTCCTTAAGCTTATTTGCATTTTCAATTGCGGATGAATTAACATCCACACCGGTAATATGGCAGTTCGGATACATTTTTGCTATAAAGCAAGTTACAATACCGCAATCGCAGGCAAGGTCTAATATCTGCTTTGAATCAAAAAGTTCGGCGTAATCAATAATTAAATTTCCCAAATGCCTGAAAAGTCCGCCGTCAAAAGCCGCTGAAATATAAATAGAGCCATCAAATGTTTCATTCTTTATTTTATAAAACACCATATTACTTGAATTACTGTGCTTTGCACGCGAATTAAGCTCAGCGGCAACCTTTTGGGTATAATCCTTATTAGTTCTCACAGCAAGGCCGGCAATAAATTCATTAGATGATTTAACATATTTAAGGCCGATTTCCTGCATATAATTATCAACTTGTTCGTAAGTTTTCATATAACCACCAATTATTTTATAATTTTACAGCCTTTATTTACAGGCTTTGTTACAGCAATATCCTTTGCAAGAGTTTTAAGTTCAAGTGCAGATTTTTCAGCTTTTTCTTTATCATCAAAAATACCGAAAACAGTAGGGCCGCTTCCGCTCATACATACTCCCAATGCACCGTTAGTTCTCATAACTTCTTTAATATCCACCTTATTCGGCACTTCAATAAACTGCTCAAAAACATTTTCCATTTTAGAACATATTTCGCAAAGTTCCCTATTTTGCATTGCACAAAGCATACCGAATTTATCAGGTGTATGGCGCTTGCCGACTGTGTCAAACTGTGCATAAGCCTTGCCGGTATTAACGCCGCAATCAGGCTTGGCAATTACAATAAAGCACTGCCTGAGAGGTTTAACTTTATTAAGCACATCACCGATACCCTGTGCAAGCAAGGTACCGCCCTTTATACAAAACGGTACATCAGCCCCGATTTTAACACCGATATTGCAAAGTTCATCATCACTTAAACCTGCATTTAACAGTTCATTAAGTGCAACAAGAGTACCTGCACCGTCGGCACTGCCGCCGGCAAGCCCCG
>UMIL01002256.1_pt1 | contig 17511 bp, 23 predicted proteins | sample 1965781 | NCBI WGS metagenome assembly UMIL01 (sample SAMEA4836124, study PRJEB28245) | human gut metagenome | biome: gut microbiome; material: fecal sample | place: Denmark | collected 2008
CTCCCTGTATATCGCAAAACATGAGGATTATCGGGCGGTAACTCCGCATGCTGTACGCGTATTTTCTTTATGAATTTTATTATACTTGAAGCATTAAGAAACAACAAGCACATTGTTGCTATGGAAGTTATGAAAGGATGGAAAAACATGAGACGAAAAGGAAGTTGCAATTGAGATAATAAAGCAATTTTCTGTATATGCAGAGTTTGTGGGATCAGCAACAGAAAATAGTCGTAAAAAGCAGGGATTTTTATACCCCACCTATTGGTATAAACTGTAATCATCAAAGAAGATTAAATCATAAAATTCACGGAAATGGAGGAGTGGGCAATGAAAGGATTTAACACAGGTGATGGTTACATGGGATTGGTAGATGGTAAATATATCTTGTTTGCCAGCGAATCCGATTACTATGAATACATGAATGATTAAGGTGGTGCTATTATGAAAGGAATATTCGGAAATATGTTTGATTTAAACCATGATGGAAATATCAGTCTGCTAGAAAGTACAATGGAATTTATTTTTCTGAATGAATTGCTGAAGGATGATTCTGAAGAACGGACGGAACTGGAGTTATCTGGACTGGATCCGGACGAGTTGGAGTTTATGGATCCGGATGAACGAAGAGAAGTACTGGAAGATGCCGGATTGGATCCGGATGAATATGATTTCTAAGGAGGAGCAATTACGATGACAAAAAACTTTAAAATCAATGGATAGCAGATAGGAACGTTGCATATAGGAAGGGGTTCTTGGAGCAATCCGTAGGCATCAAAGTCGGGGGCTTTTGACCCCAACATCATTTACTTATGATATTATAAAAAGGCAGTGAATCAATTCTCTGAGTTGATTTGCTGCTTTTTCATCTGTAGTCCCGCTACTTATGATATACTTAGGATATCGTTGATATATCTAAATTGTGATGAACAGGAGGCGGGGAAAGTGCCAAGAGGAAGTAATCAGAAATTTAAATTATACCGGCTGGCTCAGATCATGATGGAACAGACAGATGATGAGCATTATATCACCATGCCGGAGATTATAGAAGAGCTGGCAAAATATGATGTAACAGCAGATCGGAAAAGCGTGTATGCAGACTTACGTGATCTGAGTATTCTTGGGATTGAGGTAGAGGGAGAGCCGATCGGGAATCGTTATCATTATCATGTGGTAAGCCGGGCATTTGAACTTCCGGAATTGAAGCTTCTGGTAGATGCGATTCAGTCCTCGAAATTCATTACGGAGAAAAAGACCAACAGACTGATCAAAAAACTGGAGACGCTGGTCAGCAAATACGATGCACAAAAGTTGCAGCGTCAGGTATTTGTGTCCGGAAGAATCAAGACAATGAATGAGAGTATCTATTATACGGTAGATGCAATTCATAATGCGATATCCGAGAATAAAAAGATCAAATTCCAGTATTATCAGTGGAATGTAAAAAAAGAAATGGAATTGCGGCATAATGGGGCATGGTATCATATCAGTCCATGGGGACTTTCATGGGATGATGAAAATTACTATCTGGTCGGTTATGATTCAGAAACGGAACAGATCAAGCATTACCGGGTAGACAAGATGCTTCATATCAGAATGTCAAATGAAAGCAGAGAGGGAAAAGAATATTTTAAAAAGCTGGATATGGCAGACTATGCAAAGAAGAGTTTCGGAATGTTCAGAGGTAAAGAACAGACTGTAAAAATGCAGGTGGATAATCGACTGGCGGGTGTGATTATTGATCGTTTTGGAAAAGATGTGATGATGATTCCGACAGATGAAGAGCATTTTACGGTGAAGGTGGATGTGCATGTGAGCAGACAGTTTCTTGGCTGGATCTTCTCTCTTGGAGAAGGAATTAAGATTGTAGGACCGGAGGAAGTTGTGAACCAGATGAAGGCGGAGTGTGAAAGACTGATGGGACAATATCAGTTACCACAATAAAAATAAACTGTCTGACAGAACAGGATAATGAAAATACATCTGAAATCAAATAAGTGACAGTAAAAAGAACAGGATAACAGGGACAGAACAGGAGGAACAGGATGGCTGAGTCAAGACAGGATGAATTATATGATGCCCTGCAGCTTAAGGGATATCCGGAAGATTTTTGCCGGGAAATTGCATACAGGCAGATGAATACCGATTACACTGCAACCCGGATGCTGGGGTATCTTTACAGGATATCAGAACCGAGACCGGAGGATGTTGTAGATGAAATGCTGGCGATTTTAAGCGACCGGAATGCAATCATTCAGAAAAAAGAATTGGAACATGCACAGACAACGATCAATAAAGTATACCGGGAAGGGTTGTGGGAAGGAAAAGCAGGAATACGATGAGTGAATATATAACCACCTATACAGGATTACATTTCAGACCGACAGAGCCAGATTCAGATTTGATCAGAATACAGGATATTGCCCATGCTCTGTCGCTGATCTGCAGGGGAAATGGGCATGTGCAGACATTCTGGTCTGTGGGAGAGCATTGTATCTGCTGTGCAAAAGAGGCAGCAGCGAGAGGATTTTCAGAGCGTATGATACTTGCATGTCTGCTCCATGATGCAAGTGAGTGTTATCTGTCGGATGTGCCGGCACCGTTTAAGAAAGAATTACCGGAATATCAGGAAAGAGAAAACCGACTGCTCAGTATGATCTATAAAAAATTTCTTGGCTCAGACCTGTCGGAAGAAGAACAGATACAATTAAAAGAAATAGATCGTGCAATGCTTTGGTATGATCTGAAAAGACTCCTGAAAGAACCACAATCCGGCGAAGCACCACAGCTTCATATGGAACTGAATTATAAAGTCCGCAGTTTTTCAGAAGTAGAAAAAGAATACCTTGCGTTATTTGCAAGGTATTCAGAATTGTCGGGTAATTGCCGGGTATACGACATTAGTGACGATATTTAGCTTTGAAAAGCAGGCAGAGATAGTATCTTTACAGGATATCACTTCCATCCGGGATTTTGGAGATTACTGTTCGGTTGATCCTTAAAAGGAAGAGGAGTGATACTACAAGGGAAACAATTTCTGCGATCGGGAAAGACCACCATACAACGTGAAGTCCGCCGAGCTTCGATAAAATGTAAGCAGCAGGAATCAACACAACAAGCTGTCGCATGATGGATACGATCATGCTGAAGACTGCCTTACCGAGAGCCTGGAATACTGTTCCGGAAACGATACAGAACCATGCAAGCAGATAGTGGATTCCGATAATACGAAGTGCCGGGATACCGATCGTGAGCATATCTTCTGAAGCGTTGAACATCCCAAGCAGGATCTGTGGGATTCCCTCAAAGCAGAGGAATCCAATAAAAGTAAGACAGAATGCCGTGATCAGACTGAGCCTGATGGTTTTGACCATACGTTTTCTGTTTCTGGCACCATAATTATAAGCTATGATCGGTGTAATTCCATTATTCAGCCCGAACAGTGGCATAAAGAAGAAACTTTGCAGTTTAAAGTACACACCAAAAACGGCTGTTGCGGTTGAAGAAAACTCGATCAGAATCCGGTTCATGGAGTAAGTCATGACAGAACCGATGGACTGCATGATAATCGAAGGTACACCAATCGCATAAATGGTTCCAATGATCTTTGCACTGGGGCGGAAACCACGAAAATGCAGTTTTACATCGTGGTTGAACTTGTGATTGCAGGTGAATGCGACGATTGCAGCGACACACTGTCCGATGACGGTTGCGGCAGCAGCACCTGTAACGCCCATTTTGGGACATCCGAGTAATCCAAAGATCATGATCGGATCTAAAATAATATTCGTAATCGCTCCACATAATTGTGAGGTCATACTGAAGATTGTTCTTCCGGTAGAGGTAAGCAGACGCTCAAAAAATATCTGGGAGAGCAGTCCGAAGGAAAAGATCATGACAGTTCTTAAGTAGTCGATTCCCATTTCCATGATTTCTGCATCTGCGGTTCCAATCTGACTTGCGTAGAAAGGTTTTACAATCGTAAATCCGAGTATCAAAAATACAAGATAGCTCAGAAAGTAAATAAATGCAGCATTTACGGCAATTTTATCAGCCTCGTCGGAACGGCGTTCTCCAAGAACTTTGGAGAGTAAAGCATTCATACCAACACCTGTACCGGTTGCCACTGCAATGAGCAATGTCTGTAAAGGGAATGCTAAAGATACGGCCGTAAGAGCATTTTCAGATAATTTTGCTACAAAGATACTGTCAACAATGTTATAAAGTGCCTGCACAAGCATGGAAATCATCATTGGCAGGGACATGTTGAACAACAATTTGCCAATAGGCATGGTTCCCATTTTATTTTCTGCTGCAGGAGCAGTTTTCATTTTCTGATTCATAAATCCTCCTATCTGATGTATTTGCATCGTGTCTGATCATGATAAGATAAATCAATGTTCAAATGATGGCAGACGGGATGCCTGAATAATTATGTGCTAATTAGATATACTATCATGCCGGAGAGCGAGTTTCAAGTTATATTATTATTATTGAGATAAGTCCCCTTATCCACTGATATGCGTCAGTGATATAAGGGGACTTCCTCTGTCCGAATTTCCTTTCTGTCGTTCGTTATTTTAAAGCTGATATCGTTTTGAAATAAGGCTTGAAAAGGCTGTAGTATTTCATCCCGGTATTATTTCCATAAGCCTTGGTGATCGCAGAACGGACTCCATTGAGATTTTTAGATTTGTCCTTATTTTTTTCAAGGAAATCTAAGAAGTTTCCAGGATCGTCCAGGTCACTGTGCGAAAAAATGATATCAGTAAAATAGTGTACCTTATCTTTGCGTGAAAGAGTTTCAGGTGCAAAAGAATAAGATTTATCTTTTACGGTTTTGTAAATATTTTGTCCCTGCTTCTGACCGTATACATGAACCAGGGTTTCGTGAATTGCAATCAGATTATCTTTGCCAAGGCAGTTAATGAGAGCATCGACTTCTTCCTTATCAAAAGAACAGGGCTTCTGAGAAGCCGGAACTTCTTTTAAAGGCTCAGGACAAATGGAAGAAGAAACTTCTTTCGGTCTGTCTTTAAAAGGAAGTTCTTCAGCAGAAGATCCCGGATGAGATTCTTCGCCGGAAAAATTTTCTGTAGATTGCATCTCGACAGAATTGGATTGTTCTGCCAGGCGAAGAGCCGCTTCTTTCTGTCGTTGCAAAGCTAATTTGCAGTAATTCACATTAATTCTGTTTACAGGAAAGCCTCTTTTTTTCCAAAAGTTGACCGCAGGATCATAACCGGTATCGTTACTCATTACAATGAACTCAGAATCTTTCAATTCTTCGTTCTTCATCAGATAACCAAGGTAAGAGATCAACTGAAAATCCAGAGCATTATTTCCCTCATTACATTCTTCAAATTTAATTTCGCGAGTACATCCGAGCAGTTTGATGACTGATGAATAGGACATATGAGGTGAATTTTTCGTATAAAACACGATGATCTTATCCGTTTCGTCACTCAGATCCAGCAGCATCAACCAGTTGTCGTTGACATTCTCGCTGTCTACTAAATAATATTTAATAATAACCACCATTCATTCGGACAAGATTATTGTAGCACGATTGGGGAGAAAGGACAATTTGTATTTGTTGGGGGATAGAGTAAACTTATTGTCAGTTGAGAAAGAATAAAGAGCTCCTAGATATAAAAGATTTGAATTCGGTCACATCTGTAAGCCATTTCTCGTTCGGTGCATCTGCATAAAATTCGCGATTCAATATATTTTCTGCTACAAACTGTGGATTCGCCGCCTGACGTGTACATCCATTATTTGTATATTTAATTGTTGATTTAATGTCTTTTTTTCTGCATATGCGGAGAACTCGTTTATCATTGACTTTTATACCATGATATCGTTCCAAATCATCTCGTATTCTGCGATACCCCTTATCTGGTGATTCTGTATGTATTTTTTCGATTTTTTCTGCAATCATCTTATTTTTTGCTTCATTAGCCGGAATCCCTCTGTGTAACCATTTATAATAAGATGCTCTACTTACATTTCCAAGCTTACACAGTGCGCAGACAGGATAACCGTATGTATCATTTTCTTCTTTAATCGCCTGATAAATATGTTCATGTCTTAACAGGCTTAACCCCGCCTCCTCTCTATTTCTTCTAATTTTTTTAAGAAAGATACTTCCATTTCCGCTTTTTGCCGTTTGGCTTTTTCTAATTTTAATTCAGCTCGAAGTTTTTCAATTTCGGTAAGAGCGTCTTCTGGTTTTCGCCGACCTCGATTATCTTGCAATGCGTCAACTCCGCTATTTTCATATTTAACTGTATAATTTCGTGCCTGCTGATAAGAAACTGAAAACTTTTCTGCTGTTTCCGCATAATTATGCCCATGTGAAATACAATAAGATGCAATTTCCACTCGTTCTTGAAATGTTGTTTTTCGCCCTTTTGTCATGATGACTTTCCCTCCCGTTCCGGAAGCGTTCAGCTCCTCATGATCATTATACTTCTTTATCCAGCTTCTGAGTTGGCGAGTTGAAAGGATTTTAAATCTTTTACAGATATCCATAAGGGAACCTTCACCTGCTAAATATGCTGCAACAGCCTGTTCTTTTTCGACTTTGGAATAATGCTTGTTTTGACTAGTTGCAAAAGCATCTGTTCCCATCGCTTCGTAATTTGTGACCCACTGTTTAAAAGACTGAAATGAAATATTTAAGTGCTTCGCTATGGAATTCATGCTTTCATTTCCATCCAAATATTCTCTTACTGCATTTAGTTTTTCTTCAACACTATATTTTGGTTTTCTTCCCAATAAAAAACTCCCTTCTAGGCAACAAGTTTTTATTATTATACTTGTCTACCTAAAAGGGAGCATATCATGATTTTACAGGTTTCTTTTTTAGAATTAAAATAATTATCGTGCTTTTGAAAAATATCTGATATAATATATTGTATAGATACATCATATGACATACTTAGAATCTCGTTAATAAAAAAAGAGAGGACTATCGTAAATGATAAAATTAAATAGTGCGATACCACTGTATCAACAAGTGGCAGAAGATTTGAAAAATAGAATAGAACAAGGTGAGTTTTGTTCAGGACAATCTATTCCAAGTGAAGCAAAATTGTGCGAACAATATGAAGTTAGTAGAATTACAATTAGAAATGCAATTGCAGAACTGGTTGAACAAGAAATTTTAGTGAAATATCAAGGTAAGGGCGTGTTTGTGCGTACACCTAAAATTTCCTCGAGTTTGACAACATTCAAAGGCTTTACATATTTTTGCCAAGAAAATCATATAAAAACTTATACAAAGATTCTTGAAAATAAAGTGGTTTCAGCTAATGCAGTGATGGCAAAAAAATTAGAACTAAAAGATGGGGAAAAGCTTGTATATTTGAAACGTCTACGACACGTAAATGATAGACCTGTTATGATAGAACATGTATATTTGCCATATTCGAAATATGGATTTCTTTCAAAAATAGATATGGAAAATTGTTCGCTTTATGAGAAAATAACAGAGAAAACAGGATTACAGATAGAAGATAATTGTTATACTTCAATTATGCTTGAAACCAATATAACAACAGAGGAAGAGATTGTTTTAATGGGACTTTCAGAATTAGATGCGGTATTTGTATTAACAGAAACGGTTTATTTGAATACGGGAAATCCGCTACATATTACAAAACAGGTACTTTTGGGGGATTATTTTAAATTTTTCATGTCAAATAAAGTAAATCAGTTATCGATGAATTGGAAAAAAATGTAACTGTAGTTATCTATAATAATTTCGGAGAGAAGAGTATATTGTATGGATTTTCAGAAGATAGTATAGACATTGAATAATAAATGTTATATAATGTATTATTATGTAACATAATGTGTTGTGACGAATAGGGAGAAGTAATATGGAAAAAAATAACAACATAAATCCAGACAGTATGATTCCGATGTATAAGCAAATAGTGAATCTATTAAATGAAAAAATTGAAAAAGGTGAATTAAAACCCGGAGATAAACTTCCATCAGAGGCTGAACTAATGGAGGCATATTCTGTAAGTAGAATAACCATTCGGTCAGCAATCAGCGAGTTAGAAGAAGATGGTCTCGTAATCAGATCTCGAGGAAAAGGGACATTTATTGCATCTAAGAAAGCTATGTATTCGGCAGATGATACGGTTGGATTTACACATTCATGTCAGCAGGAGGGAAAACAGGCTACTACAAAAGTGGTAGATGTGTCATGGATATATCCGACGATGTCAGACACACAATATCTAGATATAGAAGAAGATACAACGATTTTATGCACAAAGCGTTTACGCTTTGTAGATGATGTTCCTACAATGATTGAAACCAACCATTATGGAAAAGGATTCTCGTTTTTGGAAGGAGAAGATTTAAATCGGTCATTGTATGATATTTTACAAAAACATAAAATTACACTGGGGAAAAGCATCCGTACATTAGAAGTTGTATATGCAAATGCTCAGGAAGCAAGTTTGTTGAATATAAAAAAAGGAGAAGCATTGTTGCTTTTTACAGATAAACATCAAGATGAAAAAGGGAAACCATTGTTTGTATCAAAACAAGTGTATTGTACAGAACGATTAAAATTCTATCTTTAAAATAAAAATTAGAAAATAAAAATTAGTACTTTTGCATAAAAAATGCAGAAGTACTATTTTTTTATTGACAGAAACAGCACATGGTAGTAAACTTATTGTAACGAGATGTTATATGATGTTATATCACAAGAGTAGGAGGAGTGATAATGAACAAAATATTGCTTGCTAGTCATGGCCCCTTGGCAAACGGAATGAAAAAGACAGCGGAATTTTTAATGGGGCAAAATGAAAATGTAGAAACTCTATGCGCTTATGTAGATGAGCAATCTAAGGATCTTCCGGCAATGGTAGAAAAGTGGATGAACGAAAGAAATCCAGAAGACCAGTGGGTTGTTATCACAGATATATTTGGCGGAAGTATCAATAACGAATTTATGATAAGAGCACAAGAGGGGGGGGTATTGGTTAATAGCAGGAATGAATCTCCCATTAGTTCTTAGTTTGTGGTATGAAACGGAAAATTTAACAGAGAAGCAATTGGAAACTAATATTTCAGAAGCAAGTGAAGGTATTGTTTTATGCAATAAGTTATTGTCTGAGGATACAGTAGAGGAAGACGATGGATTTTAAAATCAATTAAAACAAGATACGGAGGATGTAAAATGATTAAATTATTAAGAGTAGACCACAGATTATTACATGGTCAGGTCGCTATGGCGTGGACACAATCGTTAGATTCAGATTGCATTTTAATTGCAAATGATGCGGTTGTGAATGATAACATTCGGAAAACAACAATGAAATTGGCTAAGCCAAATGGGGTGAAGCTCGTTATGAAAAATATTGAAGATTCCATCGCTGCATTAAATGCGGGTGTTACAGATAAATATAAATTATTTATCGTTGTAGAGAGTATTGAGGATGCATATCGATTGGCCAAAGGATATGCAGGAATACGATCTATCAATCTTGGCGGTTGTAAGCCAAAGGAAGACATTGTTAAGACACTTTATAAGACAATTCCAGTTACTGCCCGGGATGAGGAAATGTTAAAAGAGTTGTTAAACGATGGAATTGAAATTGAAATCAGGCAGGTGCCTGGTGAACAGAAAGTAAAAGTATCAAAGAACATGTGAGGAGGAAAATTATGTTAGTTCAGGCAATTCTAATAGGGTTGATTGCCATGTTTGTTACCTTTGAGTGGATGTTTGGAACAAACTTAGGATCACGTCCAATTATTACAGGAATGCTTGTTGGACTGGTTATGGGTGATTTGAAAACGGGAATCATTCTTGGTGCAACCCTTGAAATGGTATTTATTGGTTCTATTACACTTGGAGCAGCAGTTCCACCAGATGTAATTACAGGTGGTGTTTTAGGTGCCGCATTTGCAATTTCAACGGGAAAAGGTGCAGATGTAGCGTTGGCACTGGCGTTCCCAATCGCAACATTATATTTGGTTGTTGACAATGTACTTACACTTGGAATACTTCCGTTCTTTTTACATAAAGCAGATAACTATATAGAAAAAGGCGATTTTAAAGGAATGGAGCGAATGCATATACTAGGTGGATTTGTGGTGAAAAGTTTGCCAAGAGGAATTATATGTGCAGTAGCATTTTATCTAGGAACACCAGTTATGAACCGAGTTCTTGAAGCGATTCCAGAGTTTGTTCAGAACGGACTTGTGGCAGCAGCAGGATTTATTCCGGCACTTGGAATTGCTCTGCTTGCACAGATGATTTTGTCTAAGAAAACAATGGTATATTTTATTCTTGGATTTGCATTAGCTGCTTATCTCAAGATTCCAATGCTTGGAATTGCAATGATGGCAGGATGTTTAGCAGTTATCCTTGTGCAGATGCAGGGAACACAGAAAGTAGCAGTACAGGAGGTGGAAGACGATGACGACTTCTAATACAGCAGAACAGAAGAGTGTAATTGGAAAGAAGGAATTAAGATCAATCTTTTTACGTTCATTATCTTTGGAATACTCTTGGAATTATGAGAGACAACAGAATATGGGATATTGTTTTGCAATGCTTCCTGCGATTAAAAAGATTTATCAGAAAAAAGAAGACCAGATAGCAGCAGCAAAACGCCACATGGAATTTTTTAATACAACACCATACATTTCAACGGCGGTATTTGGAATTTCAACAGCAATGGAAGAGAGCAATGCTAGAAATGAAGATTTTGATACATCATCCATTAACAATGTAAAGGTTGCATTGATGGGACCATTAGCAGGTATTGGAGATTCTATGTTCTGGGGAACGCTTCGAGTAATTGCAACAGGAATAGGTACATCTCTTGCCATGCAAGGTAGTATCCTGGGACCACTTTTATTCTGGCTTATATTCAACGTGCCGGCATTTGCAGTTCGATATATTTGCTTAAAATTCGGATATAAATTTGGAACAAGTTTTCTGAATAAGATTGAAGAATCAGGTATGATGCCTAAATTGACATTTGGTGCAGCAGTACTTGGACTTATGGTAATTGGTGCAATGATACCGAGTATGATAACGGTTAATATTGCTGGAGCTATCGGAAGTGGTGATGCAGCAGTAAAGGTACAGGAAATCTTAGATGGTATTATGCCAAACCTTGTTCCATTTGCAATGACATTAGGAATTTATGGGCTTTTACAGAAAAAAGTCAAAGTTTCATGGATATTGATCGTGCTTATGATTGTAGGAATTGTTGGAGCACTTTTAGGTATTTTTTAATTTAGATTTAGGAGGAAATTATCATGATGGTAAAGTTTGATGAAAACCAGATTTTGAAAAACGGAGAATATATTTATGCTCAGAGAGCAGAGATTGAAAAAATAGCAGATGCTGTTTGCGAGAAAGGGTTTGACAATATTTTGTTTACTTCTTCAGGTGGTTCACTTGCAATGATGCAGCCTTTTGACTATATGATTTCAGTAATGTCCAATTTGAATGTACAATCACAGATTTCAGCAGAACTTCTTGTTGAGGGAAATAATCATCTTACAGATAAGACATTAGTATTTATGGCATCAAAATCAGGAGATACAAAAGAGACAGTTGCTGCAGCTAAGTATGTCAAAGAAAAAGGAGCAACGATTGTGTCTGTTTTAGGAGTTGACAATTCGCCGATGGGTGAGTTATCAGATTATTCAGTTGTATACAAAGACGGAAGACCACAAGAGTATGTTTTGTATATGCTAATCGGAAAATTGTTGGAAAATAAAGGATTCTTTGATGATTACAAACAGTTTGCAGATGAATTGAAGAATCTTCCTGCAGCTCTGGTATCTGTAGGAAAAGCAAGTGAGCCAAAAGCAAGAGCATATGCAGAGAAGTATAAAGATGATCCATATCAGATTTGGATTGGCTCAGGTAATTTGTGGGGACCTACATATTCATTTGCAATGTGCGTATTAGAGGAATCACAGTGGCTGAGAACAAAATCTGTAACATCTCCGGAATTTTTCCACGGAACAATTGAATTGGTGGAAAAAGGAGTTTGTGTAGCTTTAAATATGACAGAAGGACAGACTAGAAAATTGGATCAGCGAGTAAAAGATTTTGTAGGACAGTATACAGATGACTTTACAGTATTTGATACAGCAGATTATGAATTGCCTGGTATTAGTGACAAATTTAGATGGATGCTTTCTCCGGTTGTGATTAACGCGGTATTGTCCAGAGTGAGCAAGAATTTTGAACAAATTAGAGATCATTCACTTGATATTAGACGTTACTATAGAAAAGTAGAATATTAGATTAATGAGTAGGATACCGCGAATAGAATTTGCGGTGTCCTTTTTTAGAGGTAAAAAATATGAAAATAGCAGGAATCGGCGATAATGTAATAGATCGTTATATGAATATGGGGATTATGTTCCCAGGTGGGAATGCAGTTAACGTTGCTGCTCATGCAGCACTTCTTGGCGCAGAGGCTGCATATGTAGGAAGCATCGGAGCAGACAGAGAAGGAAAAATATTGAAAAATGCTTTGGAAAGTTTAGGAGTAGATTTATCTCAATGCATCTTTGATCCGGAAGCAACAACAAAAAAATGTGATGTGAATGTAATTGATGGTGAAAGACATTATATAGGATGTGATTTGGGGACAAAATGGGCACATACAACGACAATTCGTACAGAAGATGTGGAATATCTAAAAACTTTTGACGTGATCCATACAAGTTGTAATGCCAAATTGCATGAAGATGTATATAAATTAAAAGATTTAACAGGAATGGTGACCTTTGATTTTTCGGTAAAAGATAAATATCGTACAGAAGAGTTTTTGAATATGACATGTCCATACTTGGAATTGGGACAATTTTCCTGTGACCATATGGAAGAACCAGAAATACAGGAACTATTAAAAAAAGTTTATGCACATGGGTGCAAAAATGTAATTGCGACTATGGGTGGCCGCGGACAGATTTTTTACAATGGAAGCGAATTTATAAAAGGAAAAGTCTATTTTGTAAAACCTGTTGACACAATGGGGGCAGGTGATTCTTATCTTGCGGCATTGATTGTATCTTTGCTGAAAAAAGGATGGAAAAAAGGCATTGTTTTGCAAGCAGATGTGATAGAGGCAGCAATGGATGATGCTGCACATTATTCATCAGACAACTGCTTGCGAGAGGGTGGCTTTGGGTTTAAAAATCAGATTGAGGAATAGAAATGAAATATATTATTTTTGATTTAGATGGAACATTGAGTCGAACAGATAAATTTATGATTCCATCAATTGAATTGGCAATGGAAAAAATGAATATACCGGTTTGGACAGAAGATGCTATTCGCTGCACGATAGGTGAACCGGTAGAAGTGACCAATCTCAAATTTTTTGGACAGAAAAAAAGCGAAGAAGCGGATAATTTCTGGAAATTAGTATCTGGTTATTATAGAACAGTATTTCATAATTCTGTTGAGGAATATGAAGGTGTAGGAGATATGCTGGATTCTCTTCATGAAAGAGGATATAAAACAGCAGTATGTTCAAACGCCGATGAAGAGTATATAGAAGAGGTATTGGACAAACTTAATTTGCACGAAAAAATAGATCGAGTAAGACCTATTATTCCAGGAAAAGGAAAAGTGGAATCATTAGCCCGTTTTTTACAGGATGAAAATCCAGAGTTCGCAATATTAGTAGGCGACCGGTGTTATGACTTTGAAGCAGCGCAGGCAAATCGTATTTTGTTTGTTGCCTGTAAATATGGATGTGGAACAGAGGAAGAGCTGAAAATGGCAGATTATTCTATAAATGAGCCACGGGAACTATTGGATATTTTGAATGAAATAGAAAAAATTTTAAAAAATTAAAAAAACTACTTTACATATAATGTTATATGATGTATTATTACATCAACGAACAAGATAACATTTAAATTTAAGGAGGAAAATAAGATGTTTAATTTTGATGTACCACGTTACGAAAAAGTTGTAGGAGATGCAATTGCATTAAGACCACAGATCGAGAAAGCAGTTGATGAGATTTGCAAGGAGGGTTATTCAAACATTTTCTTTATTGGATGCGGCGGAACTTATGCACATTCACTTCCAATGAAATATTGGTTTGATACAACTTCAGAGATTGAAACACACTCAGTAATTGCAGCAGAATTCATGGTATCAGGACATAAGAGATTCACAAAAGACTCAGTATGTGTATTCTCTACAAGAAGTGGAAATACAAAAGAGATTGTAGCAGCAATCAAATATTGTAAAGAAGCAGGAGCAAGAACTCTGGTATATGTATCAAATGATAATACACCAGCTTGTGAATATGCAGATTATAAGTTCTTCAGTTTTGCAGAAGATGATTGCCTGTGTGAAGCAATTTATACATATATGATTACATTACTGGCAAGATTCAAAAAGAATGCAGGAGAATTTGATAAATATGATGAGTTTGTAGAGCAGTACAGCAAGATTGTTCCATATCTCCTGAAAGCAAAAGAGCAGTATGAAGATAGATGTGCAAAAATGGCAGTAGAACATAAAGATACAGACTATCATATGGTAATTGGATCTGGAATGCTTTGGGGAGAAGCTTATGATTATGCAATGTGTATCCTTGAAGAGATGCAGTGGATTAAAACTAAATCTATCCATGCAGCAGAATATTTCCATGGAACACTGGAACTTGTAGAAGAAGATACAAGCTTAATCCTCTTCTACGGAGAAGATGAGACAAGACCATTAATGGATCGTGTTAAAAACTTCTCAGAAAAAGTAACAAAAGTAATTAATATTTTTGATACAAAAGAAGTTGAACTTCCATTTAAAGATGCTGAATACAGAAAAATTGTTTCTCCAATGATCATGTATGCGATTACAGAAAGATTAAGTTGCCATCTTGAAAAAGAGAGAAATCATCCACTTACAACTAGAAGATACTATCGTCAGATGGAATACTAATAAATATAAAATAAACGAAAGGGAGGCAGGTGGAACTGCTTCCCTTTTGCAATAGGAAGGTGAACAAAATGAAAAAAATAGGAGTACTTACCAGTGGAGGAGACGCTCCGGGAATGAATGCAGCAATTCGTGCAGTTGTAAAAACAGCAATTGCAAATGGAATTCAACCGATAGGATTTATTAAAGGATATAATGGGATTCTTGAAAAAAATTATCATGTTATGGATCGAGAAAGTGTTTCAGGAATAATTCATTCGGGCGGAACCATTTTAAAGACAGCAAGATGTATGGAGTTTTATGAAGCGTCATATCGTGAAAAAGCATTTCATAATGCAAAAGAAATCGGATTAGATGGCTTGGTTGTAATAGGGGGAGATGGTTCATATCGAGGAGCAGGATATTTGTCAGAATTAGGGTTACCTTGTATTGGGGTTCCGGGAACAATAGACAATGATATTGCTTCAACAGAATATACAATTGGATATGATACAGCAATGAATACTGTAGTAGAATGTGTAGACAAATTAAATGATACGTGTCAGTCACATGAGCGGTGTAGTGTAGTCGAAGTAATGGGAAGACATGCAGGACACATTGCATTAAATACAGGTATTGCAACAGGAGCTGTCCAGATTATCACGGAAGAGATTCCTACCCCAATTGATGATGTTGTAGAAAATGTTAAAAAGATTCGTGAGTCAGGAAAAGATCATTTTATTGTTATTGTTTCAGAAGGGTACGGAAACCCTGTAGAAATAGCTACGCAGATTCAGGAAAAAACAGGAATTGATAGTCGTGCCACAATATTAGGGCATGTTCAAAGAGGTGGAAATCCGACATTAAAAGATAGGGTAAACGCAACTCGCATGGGATATTATGCAGTAAAGCTTCTTGAAGAGGGCAAAACCAATCGTGTAGTTGCTTTGCAACAGGGAAATCTAGTAGATTATGATATCCAAGAAGCTCTGAAGATGAAGAAACCGTTGGATATGGATTTATATAATATGATGATGGAAATTAGCTTTTAAGAAACATAATAAATTGAATTTTGGAGAGATATAGAATGAAATATAAAGTTCTTGTTCTTGATTTAGATGGAACATTAACAAATTCAAAGAAAAAAATTACAGATTATACTAAGAAAATATTATTAAATTTACAGAAAAAAGGAGTACATATTGTACTTGCATCAGGTCGTCCAGAGTATGGAATCTGGCCGATAGCAAAAGAGTTGGAATTAGAAAAATATGGTGGCTATATTCTTGCGTTTAACGGAGGAAAGATTGTAGAGTGTAGTACAAAAAAAACAATATTTGAACGAACAATAGAATATTCGTATGTTCAAGAAATTTATGAGCAGGTAAAGGATAAAAAAGTAGCACTTCTCACATATGAAAATGATTCATTGATAACAGAAACGCCGAAAGATTTTTATGTAGAAAAAGAATCTTTTATTAATAAGATGAAAATAAAAGGGGTAGAAGATTTTATACAATATATCTCCTTCCCAATTACAAAATGTCTTATTACAGGTGATGGAACATATTTAGAAAGATTAGAGAAAAAATTACAAGAATATTTTAAAGATGAGTTAAGTATATATCGATCCGAACCATTTTTCCTGGAAATTATGCCACCTTTAATTGATAAAGCAAAATCTTTAGAAAAGCTCTTGAGATATCTGGATTGTTCTCGAAAAGAGATGGTAGCATGTGGAGATGGGCTAAATGATCTTACGATGATTGAATATGCAGGAATAGGTGTGGCAATGGATAATGCACAACCAGTGTTAAAAGAAAAATCTGATTTTGTTACACTTTCGAATGATCAAGATGGTGTTGCTGAGGCAGTAAAACATTTTTGGAAAGAACTCGCATAAAAATGAAGGAGACCAAATATGAGGATTATAGAAGCACAGGATTATAAAGATATGAGTAGAAAAGCGGCAAATGTTATTTCTGCACAAATGATATTAAAGCCGTAATCAGTCATAGGATTAGCAACAGGATCTACTCCGATAGGAGTTTACGATCAATTGACAGAATGGTATAAAAAAGGAGATTTAGATTTTTCGAAAATACATACAGTAAATTTGGATGAATATAAGGGGATTGATGCAGAAAATAAGCAGAGTTATCATTACTTTATGAATCAGCATTTATTTTCGAGAGTAAATATTGAACTACAGAATACATTTGTGCCAGACGGAATGAATGAGAATCAAGATGAGGAGTGTCAAAGATATGAGAAACTAATTGCAGGTTTGGGCGGTGTTGATCTTCAGTTATTAGGGTTGGGACACAATGGTCATATTGGTTTTAATGAGCCAGCTGAAGTTTTTGTAAAACAAACACACTGTGTTTCCTTATCAGAGAAAACGATTCAAGCAAATCAACGTTTTTTTGAATCAAAAGAACAGGTGCCGAAACAGGCATATACCATGGGAATAGGAACAATTAGGTCAGCTAGAAAAATTCTCATTAATTATTAGTGGAGAAGATAAAGCAGCATTGAGTAAATTAGATATTAAAAAAACCACCGGCAGA
>UMIL01004397.1_pt1 | contig 16934 bp, 8 predicted proteins | sample 1965781 | NCBI WGS metagenome assembly UMIL01 (sample SAMEA4836124, study PRJEB28245) | human gut metagenome | biome: gut microbiome; material: fecal sample | place: Denmark | collected 2008
AAACTTGTAGGCTTCTTCTTTGGGCAGTCCGCATACTGCAGGCGTTGGATGAAGTGTCTTTATAAGATTTCCTATACCTGCATTGGCATTCAAGTTAAATCTGAAATGTGTGACAATATGTATCAGCTGACCGGCCACAAGTGTCTGTGGTTTTGCTTCATCAACCTTTGGGGTAAAACACCGCAGGCGCTCTCGTATATAGTCGGCAACATATTGCTGTTCGTGTATGTTTTTTTCGTCCCACACATCGTATATATTCCGGTTTTGCATTTTCTGTACTTCCGACTCGCCTACAATACCAATACGTTTTGTTCCGGCTAAGGCCACTGTATGCCATTCTTCTTCATGTCCTTCAACCAATGTCTCTGGCGTTGCCATGAGCCATGTTCCGCTGTAAGGTGTAGATACAAGCGCTATAAATTCATTTGGATATATACGGCAAGCTCGTTTGAATATCAATTCCGGGGTAATATCTTCACAAGCATTTTCTACACTATTTCTCGCCAATACAATCTTCCGAAATGTTCCTTTGCATAATTGGGAATGAAATTTGTTGAAATCAGTTTCATACTGCCTATGCTCTTTGTCAATGTCACGATTGCTAAAAGCCAGCGACTTATGCTTACTACAATCATCAATCTTGCAAGTTTCAGTCTCGTCGGGTCTTATCAGCAGCAACGGATGCTTTTCAGACATCATAAACGGCGAAAAGACAAAACCCGTCCTTCCGTTTAAATCTGCATATGACGGCAATATTTCAGCTTCGCCGTCACACTGTCGCATAATGGTGTAGGTTGTCTCATGCGGCAACCTGTACATGACAAAGCTATTATTCATCAGTCTGATTTTTTGGAGTAATGATATAGTTGGTAACATGTACGGTAGAGATGAGTCCGCCAGACGAATCGGTTATATCAACATCCCATACATGTAATTTATGTCCTTTGCTGACAAGTCGTGCCGTAGCCGTAACAGTATCACCTTCTGCCACCGCCTTGACGTGATTGCCGCTGACACTTATGCCCACACATATTTTGTCGGGGCACAAAGCCAACGACCCAACTCCAGCAACATTTTCAGCCAATGCTAATGAGGCACCGCCACTAAGGAAGCCGAAGGGTTGGCGATTACGTTCGTCAACCGTCATCGTTGCCTTGCATATATCGTTCTCTGGCGTAGAGACAAAATCCATACCTAAGGCGGTCGACAGATTCGGACGCCGCTCTATCAGTCGTTTCACTGCTTCAACATCCATAGGCGCTCCTGTCGTGCTATTTAAAGAACATATAATAACATGCCGCAAGAACGGCTAGTATTATGATAAAGAAGATTGTCTTCATAAGACAACCCGCAACTTTCTTGAATATAAAAATGCCTACAATGAGCGCAATAATACAAAAAATATAATATCCAAAATTTTCCATTTTCAAACTACATTAGAATTGTGTATCCGTTCTTCGTGGAATACTGCAATTTTAAGTAAGACTATTTAAAAAGTTTTCTGAAATTTACCGGTATAGGCGTTTCAAACTCCATACGGCGTCTTGTTATAGGATGGTAAAAACACAGGACATAAGCATGAAGGCACAGACGGCCTATTGGATCATCACCATTACCATATTTTATGTCACCGCACACAGGATGTCCCATGTCTGCAGAATGCACACGTATCTGGTTCTTTCTGCCTGTCTCAAGCCTGAATTCAACAAGGCTGTGATCAGTGGTCCGGTCAAGCGTATGAAAATGCGTTACTGCGTATTTGCCTCCGTTGTCATAAGGAGAAGAGTATGTAATATAAGCATTGTTGTCTTTCAGCCAACTGGTCATAGTTCCATAGTCGTCCTCCATTTCACCACTTACCACAGCAACATATCTGCGGTCATAAACTATGTCATGCCATTCATGTTCCAGTATCTGCTCTGTCTGCATGTCTTTGGCATAAATCATTAGTCCGCTGGTGTCACGGTCAAGTCTGTGTACGACATGTGCAGTGCATTTCTGTCTGCTCGTCTTAAAATACGAGTCAAGCACTGTCTTGACGTTCAGCGAACTATGGCCTGCAGCCATCGACAATATGCCAACATTCTTTTCTACAACAACTATATAACGGTCTTCATAGACAATCTTGATGTAGCGGTTTTTAAACATTTCAGCGTTTTGCTTACTCCTGCTTACAGCTACTTTCATACCGCAACTTAAGGGATAGTCAAACTGTGTTATCACCTTACCGTTAACCTTCACCCCCCTGCCCTGCAACGTAGATTTTATCTTCGTGCGGCTTGTATTCTCCATGCTGTCAAGCAGAAATTCCAGCAGCGGTTTGTCTTCTTTTACCGTTAAATGCAGATAATTATTGTCGTTATAATTTGTGCGCATATAATTGTTGTTATAAATCAGGAGCAAAATAGCCAATTCCCGTTTTTAGCGTTTATGCCGAGACTCAGCTTAGCTTATGCAAAGATAATGCAAATCAGATGCAAGTCAAAATAAAATCATCTATATTTATGCTTTTACCGCATGTTACACCAAATAAACCGATAAAACAAAGGTTCTGTCAGCATATATATGATTTGTTTATATTTATGATAGTGCAATAAATTATTGATTCCAAATAATTATTTGTCACCAATCACTAAAAGTTCAATGACCATTTGTGTTAAAATATTTTTTATTACCTTTGCACTAGCAATTTGCCGTATCAAGGAAACAATATCCTACGGCACATAAATATCATACATCTTACCAATTGACACGATGAGTCTTATTGATATCACATTTCTTGCCTTGGCTTTAGCAATGGATTGCTTTACAGTTTCCATTGTCAGTGGAGTCATTATCCGTAAATACATTCTTTCGGTTATTTTGCGCATGGCAGTTCTGTTCGGTCTGTTTCAGGCAATGATGCCTTTTATTGGTTGGTTAGGAACAAGCTATTTCAGCCATTACCTTGAGTCTGTCGACCATTGGATTGCATTTGGCCTTTTGGCTTTTCTTGGTGGGAAAATGATAAAAGACTCGTTCGGAAGCGAAGAAGAGGCTCATTTTGACCCTTCAAAACTGACAAGCCAACTACTCTTTGCTGTTGCAACCAGTATTGACGCCCTGGCTGTAGGCATATCTTTCGCATGTCTTGGATATAAAAATATAGAACAGCTAACCTTGCCGCTTATCGTCATTGGCGCATGCTCGTTCGTTATGTCTATATTAGGCAACATTCTAGGCGTAATGTGTGGCAAGTCGATAGTAAAGCGCCTTAAGCCAGAATTTATTGGAGGAGTGATTCTTCTTCTGATAGGTTTCAGAATATTATACGAACACATCAGCTTTTAACTTAAATCTACTAGTTTACATATTCCATCTTTATTCTTTTTCTATTTCGCAAAAACAACCATTTTTTTGAAAAATATAAAGATAAAATGTAAAGCATAATTACCGTCTTTTTCTTAAAAAGGAATCTCCTTTTAGAAAAGTTTATGTTATACCTGATAGATTGATAAAACTATATTATTAATCCAAATCAGTCTTTGGATTCAACGTAAGTATATTGTCATTCACTTTTAAACATAATGAGCCATATAATGAAATGTGATAATATTAGACAAACATACAACTTGAAAACACCAAATTGCCTGTTGGTTTAAACCGTATTAAGCCTAATAATCAATTTGAATTGAGCATTATGGCATATATGCCACAATGCAATTTAAACTTTAATATTTACGGATAAACATATGTTAATCAGCGACATATAACAAAAGATTTAAATTATAGTTACAGATGTTTTTATCGTCAATAGAAATGTCTTTTTTATGTATTTTTGCTATGCAAATCAGTCTATAATAGTTATTTTTTAATGAAAAATAGAACAATAGTAAATATAAATTTAATATGATTTAGAAACCATTGAAATACGATACAAAACTCAATGAATTTCGTATCGAAACTCAATGAGTTTTTAACCCAAAATCATTAAAGTTTTGAAGAATTTTAATAACCACTATAGAAATTTATTTTTTGTAATATTTTATGAATGTATTACCTACAGTATCTAAGATTATACTAATAATTGAATACAATTAAGTTTTTATAAAATTTTAATACTCATGTTTTATTACATAATAAATACGTGTAACACGTTTACAGTTAATTTTGAATAAATATTTTTATAATTGCTATTTTTTAAAGAAAAGCACATGCAAGTCAAAGCATATTTATATACTACTTTACCTGAAAACTCTACGATTTGACGGATATTACATATGTGTTAATTATTTTTAACCAAACGAGATGCAAGGCTAGAATATTAATACCTATATTTGAAAACTTTCATATATATATTTATTAAGAATCCGGATTTTGCATCTAAAAGGGTTCCAATGTAAAATCCGGCAGTATTATTTAACCCGTGAACCCTGCGCTATTTACTATGAGAAAGGATTATCATCTTCAGGTCGTGTCCTTTGTCACTTTAATTGTGCTTTTTGGGACAAGCATTACCGCCAACGGACAATCGTATTTGATTAACGAAGGTTTCGAGGGTGAAGGTTTTCCGCCTAAAGAATGGAAAATTGTTGATAACGACGGAGACGGACACTGCTGGCAGACAGCAACACGAAGTGATGCTACTGTCAGTGGAGAGAAAACCGCTATATCATATACTGTAGACCCGAATAGTCCTACAGAAGAATATGGCGTACAGGACAATTATCTGATAACACCTCAAATTGAGGTTACAAACGAAACATTCCAGATTTCATTTAAATATTGCGCTCAAGACCTTGACAGCAAAGAAAAAATTGAGGTGAGGATTTCTGAATCAGGAACTGATGTTAAAGACTTCACTACCATACTATATGAAGAAACCGTAGACAACGGATATGACGACTATCCTACATTGAAGACTTTAACACGTTCATTAAGCGAATATAATGGAAAAAAAATATATATAGCGTTTGTACACAAAGGTTCAGGAAGTTATGCACTTGGAATTGACGACGTGGAAGTGACAAACCAGAAAGGACCAAAAGCAATAAGCAATCTTACCGTTACTCCTGGAGAGAACGGAGCTTTGTCGGCAACACTTACATGGAAAAATCCACAAACAGACGGCACAGGAACAGATATTATGGGGGAACTGGCTATAGGCATATACCGCGACAATAAACTGCTGACCGCAATAACAGAAAACGTTACTCCAGGCGGAACTTCATCATATACAGACACAAGTATGGATAATGGCATGCATACATACTCTGTAATCGCCAAGACTGGCGAAGGCCAGTCAAAGGCTATATCAAAAAGAGCATACATAGGGGAAGACGTTCCTGCAGAAGTAGAGAACTTAAATGCCTATGTGTCGGAAGGACAAACCAGAATAACATGGAATGCTCCTACAAAAGGCATGAATAAAGGATATATAAACACGGAAAATCTGACATACACTGTTGAGCGAAAAACGGATAATGGAACTGAAGTGATAGCCGAAGGAATAAAAGAAAGACAATACACCGACAAAGTGTCGGCTGGAGCTCTGCACTCATATATAGTTACGGCATCCAACAATACAGGTACCAGTATGCCTATAACTTCTAATGCTGTAATAAGTTACGGAGATGACATGAAAGACATATCTGCCGGCATGAATGCAAATACAGAATATGGAAATCCGTATCTGCCATTTGATTTCAGTCAGCGCTACGGTGTTTATCAGGCAGTATTCTATCCTGAGGACTTAATGTATGCCAAGGGTACCATACGCCATATTGTATATAAGAACAGCTTTAGCTCGAGCAAGTTGGAAAAGCCTATACGGATATGGTTAGGTGAAACAGACAAGCAGGATTTATCGGAAGGCTGGATAAGCACAGAAAATATGAAAGAAGTATATAACGGGAATATAGCATTTGTCAACGGTATAAATGATGTTCCTGTAGAGTTGGCTGAACCATATGAATATACGGGAAAGAATCTTGTAGTTGTAATGACGATGGACTATAGTCAAGGCAATGGAGGGTATTTTGACAGATTCTTTATCGAACAAACACCGGATAAGCCTAAACGCACACGCAGCTATATGTCGTATGAACAGATAGACAATTCCATGCTTACAGAGAGCACGGGCGGACTTTATGACGCTATGCTTATGACCAGATTTGTGATGAACACGAAAGACGCGGCCGGACTCCATGGAACTGTAACTGATAAAGATACCGACAAGCCCATAGGCGGAGCAATAATTTCGATACCGGAACTTAAACTGTCGACCGTAACTGACAACAATGGAGAATACAGTTTCTATGTGGTGCCAAGCGGACTGCAGCATGTAACGATAACTGCAACAGGGTATCTAGACTTTGAAAAAGACATAACAATTCAGAATGAAGGTGAACAGGCCGAGAATTTCAGTATAGAAGCCAAACCTACAATAACTGTAAAAGGATGCATAAAAGCAGAAGACACAGGCAAACCGCTGAAGAATGTAAGAATTAATGCTTACGGTTATTCTGATGTAAGCACAACGAGTGCAGACGACGGTACATTCGAATTGGGCGGAATATATGCCAACGAGAGTTATTCGCTCAGCATAGAAACACCTCTTTATGACGTATACAGACAGGAATTGCCTAGCGATAAAGACTTGAATATGGAAGACATTATACTTACACGCAGCCTTATCAGCGTCTATGGAGTGTCTGGCGAAATCAGTTCTGACGGCTCTTATTCAACAATAAGCTGGAAAGACCCACTTTCGAGAAAAGGACGCATAATGTGGACAAAATGGGGCAACTCGGAATATAACGAGAGCACCGGAGGTGACTATAGTGCGACAGACTATAATGTAGCTCACGCATTTACGGCAGACGACATAAAAGACTCAATGATGATAGGACAAAGTTTTCTGAAAATAAAAGTATTTATTAAAGCCGAACAAGGTACCTATACAGCTAAAATATGGAAAGGAACGCGTGACAATAACGTGGAAATAGCTTCAAAAGAAATACCTGCTTCTGAAATCACGGCAGAAGGAGCATGGGTAACAGTCGAGTTTGATTCGCCTGGCGTAGAGATTAAGGAAGGAGAAAACTATCTGATAGGAGTAAACTGCAAGAATGGTCCTACTGACCCAATAGGCACCGCCGGCTATGGAAGCAGCATTGACGGAAAGAATAATCTGAAATGGAGCAATAATCAGTATTTATATGACGGATATTATGCATGGAATATTTCTGCATACTGCGGCATACCAGGAACAGAATTGCCAGTAACAACAGAAACAGAAGCGCCGAAATGCTCATATAACATATACCGAATAGATATGTCGCAACCAGAACAAAAGACAAAACTTAACAAGGATCCGCTAACGGAACTGACATTTACTGATAACGACTGGGACGAACTTACAGCAGGGAAATATATGTATTGCGTGAAAGCAGTTTATAACACAGACAAGGAGTCTGCCAGTGCATATACTGACACTATTGTAAGGGCCATCAACATTGATGCCGGCATAGCTGAATTCATATCGCCTATAAAGACTATAGATCCACAAGGTAAAGTTGAAGTAAAGATAAGGGTCAAAAACTATGGCGAAAAACCGCTGACAAATGTATCTGCATATTTCACCGTAAACGACAATGAACCTATTGGGGAAACATTCACGGTAAACTTAAACAAAGGCGAAACCACAGACCTGACTCTTGGTTCTTATGAACTGAAAGAAAAGGCTCTATACATATTCAAGGCATATACTGAAATTGAAGGAGACGAGGCAGTAAACAACGATGCCAAGACATTCTCTTTGCCAAACTTTGATGATGTAGGCCTGCGTGCGTACAGATGGGACGCTTACGGGAATGCCGGTATGATGAAAATACACTCTAACATACCGGAACAGGCTTCGTTCATAAAAGAAGTAATACCGGATGAAGCATTAATAAATGCCGGAGAATATTATGACGGACGTGTATATGCATACACGGCAACATGGTATTCTGAGCCAAGACAATTTGTTGTTCTTGACACAATAACTTGGGCTCCTGTAGCATCAGCTACAACAGAAGACTATATACAGGATATGGCATTTGACTACTCGTCGAAGACGATGTTTGGATTGCGTGCCACAAACACTACCAGTGAACTTGTAAAAATAAGCCTGACTAACGGTGAGACAGAACTTATAGGCAATACCGGAATAAACTTGCATGCAATGGCTTGCAGCAAGGACGGAATATTGTATGCCATATCTTCAGATGGTGACCTATGTACTATAGATAAGGCTACGGGTATACCGACTACAATAGGAAATACAGGAATAACAGACGTGGCATATCTTCAATCAATGGCATTTGACCATAATACAGGGCGATTATTCTGGGTGCATACCGGTGCAAAAAGTCAAGGCGAGCTATATGAAGTGAATCCAGAGACGGCAAAACTGACACCATTAGGAACGGCAATTTATAATGATAACGCATCGGAACTAGTTTGCCTATACACTGTTTATGACCATACTGCAAGCGGAATAATGGCTATGAATGGTAATGACGGTAAATTCATAGTTTATCCAGACGGAAAGAACCTGACCATAAGTTTACCGCTTGAAAATGCCGAGACTGCAGAAGTTAAAATAGTAAACACTGCTGGTATTATGGTTGCGTCAACAATAGTGAATGGTCAAATTACATCATATAAAGTCAACCTTATGCCTGGTGTCTATGTAGCTATAGCCAAAACATCAGCTGGAAGAATATATAAGGCAAAACCATTTGTAATAAGATAAAGATTTAAATTATTAATAAGTAAGCATTAAGAGCCAGAACTGTACAACAGAACATGGCAGTTCTGGCTCATTTGTTAATAAGCAACAATCTGTAATTTTCTTGGATTTAAATAAATATAATTAATAATAGAAGAAAAACTAATTCAAATTATATATGACATATTTATACGACAAAAATTGGATATGCAAATTATGAGATGAAGTATAAAACATATTAGAATCGTTTAATTTACTTTGTATTTTCTGGTATAGATGAAAAATCATGCAATTAATATACAAAATTTTGCATTCATAGCAAAAATATACTATATTTGTATTTAATAAATCACATTGAGAACCTAAACTTAAATTCACTAACCACAAACAACTAAAAACATGAGAAAAAGAAACACAACGCTTGCATGCACACTCATGCTACTTATGTCTATGTTCTTAATTCCTGCCGATGTAGGTGCACAAATTAAGTGGCAAGAAGATTTTAATTATCCAACCGGTAACCTCTATGGCCATGGCGGATGGGGAAAGTATGGTTCTAATCCTAACGATCCTATACAGGTAGTAGAACAAACCCTAGACTATGAAGGATATCCTGGAGGGGTTAAAGGCAAATCAGTAAAACTAGGGGCTGCTTCGTCAGGAGAAGACTTACTTGTTAGATTTGATCCTAGTGAAGAAGGTATAAAGAATGGTACAATGTATTATTCTGCTCTAATTAATGTTTCTGAGGCACCAAGTGGTCCTGTACATGTAATGGCATTGCTGGCACGCACATTCAGCAGCGTTGTTAAAGACGGAACAAGTCCTACAGAATTAGGCCGACTATATGTTAATGCCGGTGACGACGAAGGACACTATAAGCTGGGAGTTGAACGCGGAAGTACAAAAGCCGTTTATGCAAACAGAAGTTTCAATATCGGTGAAACTTATCTCGTTGTTGTTAAATATGAGATTGGTGCAGCCGGTGAACGTTATGACGGTGTTACGCTGTATGTTAATCCAGCAAGCTATACTGAAGAGCCAAAAGTTGCTGATGCTGTGTTTGACCCGTCATCAGCAGGTAGCGGTATATCAACATGGGGATTACAAGGACTTGAACTGCGCCAAGGAACAAATTATAGCGCAACAGCACCTACTTTACTTGTGGGATCATTGCGTGTAGCTGACAGTTATGCAGAACTCTTTACAGAAAGTGCAGGACCAGGAGAAGACACTCCGGTAATAACTTTGAGCGAAAGAGGTTTGGATTTTGGTACGTTGTATAGTGGTGACATAAAGACCAAGACCGTAAACGTGAAAGGCGTAAACCTGACGGACGACATAACAATAACTGTAGACAACTATGAATTAAAGCCGTCAGTTACAACTATATCTGCAGCAGATGCAATGGCAATAGAAGGTGTGGATGTAGAATTTACGCTGACACCGACAAGCGAGAACGGCAAGGCAACAATAACATTTGTCAGTGAAGGAGCTACAGACGCAACACTCGGAGCGACATGGTGCACCATCGCTGTGAAAGACATTGCCACCCTAAAAGAGTTTGCAGCAGAAGACGGTGAAACATATCTCACCTACCGATATAAAGGCAAGGCTGTTGTAACGTTTGTAGACAAGAGTCAGGCAAGTCCCGTTTATTACCTTCAGGACGAGACTGGCGGACTGCAAGTGAAGAACGACTACGACATGATGACCGAGACGTATAAGGAAGGCGACATGGTTACAGGATTTATAGGAATGATAACCAGTTCGTTCGGTGTAAACTCGTTTATTCCGTTGACAGCATCACTCGGTACACTTGTTTCAGAGAACAACACTGTTGAGCCTGTAACAGTAACGTTGGCAGACCTTAAGGCTGCACCGACTGATTATACAAACAGATTAGTGAGAGTTGCAGATGCACAATTTAAAGACATTTCAGAAGGTGCCACATTTACCGAAAGCATGTCTCAACCCACAATAACAGACGCAACAGGAAAAGGTAAACTAAGACTGTTTAAAGGTACAACCCTAATAGGAAAAGCAATACCGACAGAAACTGTACATATAACAGGACTGTCGACATCAGCAAGTGCTGTAATTGTTGCGCCGCGCAAGGCTGAAGACATAAAGTCGGCTGTAGCGTCAGAACCTTCGTTGACTGTTACCCCTTCAAAATTTGAAATGGCAGCAGGACTGGTTGGTAAGTCGTCAGAATTTGGAACAGTGCATATAAGTGCCGTAAACATGCCGGCAGCAACCAATCTTGAGATTATCGGCAAAAACCGCGATATGTTTGAACTTTCGGCAACATCAGTACCCGCAGGAACAAACGAAACCGACATCGTGATAACATATAATCCCACAGCAATAGGAAAACATGAAGGACGCCTGTTTATAGACTGCCCAGAAATGCCGTTGCTGTCACAAAGCATTACTCTGTCAGCCTATGCTATAGACGAGCAAAATCCGCCGACAGTAACAGTAAGTCCAGAAACATTGCCTAAGTTTGAAGCCAAGGTCGGCGAAAGACAGGAGCAGACAATAAGCATAACGACAGCCAATCTGCCAGACTATGCATACATGAAACTGAAAGAATCAGGCTCGTTCCTGTTAAGCACGACAATGCTAATGAAAGACGCTACAGCAAATGTGAAAGTTACGTTTGCTCCGAAAGAAGCAGGAGAATATGAAAACGAGATTGAGATATACGGACTCGGACTGGACACATTGAGAGTGAAGATAAACGGTAAGGCAGGTGAAAGTACTGAGCCGGAGCCTGAAAAGGAAGGCGACGAGTTGCCGCTCGACGCTTCATCACCGATGAAACTCGTAAATGAACATTTTGACAATGTAACAAAGAACAAGCCTCTTAGCATAGAAGGATGGAAAAACCTTGCAATGGTTGGTAAACGTGCATGGTGGGGATATGAACTGCCTGATGAAGATGAGTCTGCGGGTGAAAAGGTTGCAAAAGTAACCGCATACGATGGCAGTGTAGCAGAAGGTGAAGAAACTGAATGTGAAATGATGCTCGTTACACCTGCTCTAGACTTCAAGAACTCTGAGTCTAAGATGTTTACTTTCAGAGTCAGGGGTGACTATCTTCTTGACAACCAGACAGATTTGTTAGAGCTATGCTATATAGACCTGGCTGAAGGAGATATGTTTGTAGCGCCAATAGAAGGCTTCAATATGCCTAACATGCAAGACCAAAGCGGCGAATGGCAAGAATATCATATAGATTTGACCGGACAAAATATTGCGGATGTGTTCTTTATGGGATTTAGGTTTAAGAGCACTCGTGGACGTGCCAACTCTGTAACATACTATATTGATGATGTAAGTTACGGCCGAACTGACCTTGCTGTTATCAGGCCTTCGCTCACACAGCTTGCATTCACCGCAACGGCTGGTAAAGATGCTGTATCAGATGAAATAACTGTAACGGGTAACAACCTTGCAGAACCAATCAAGTTGTCTTTGGGAGGACCGAATAAGAGTAGATTTAAGTTGTCAACAACTCAATTACCTGTAACAGGCGGATCATTTATGGTGTCGTTCAATTCTGACGAAATAGGTGTTCATGAAGCTTATGTTAAGTTATCTTCACGAGGTGCAGCCGATATATACATGCCAATATCTGTAAATAATACTGTAGCAGGTTGTATAGATGGTATAAGTGTGGAACAATGCGACATCGAGGTATACGATCTTAACGGAAGAAAGATAGCAAAACATAAAATGACGACAGCAGAGAAAGTGAAAGAAAATCTGCCAACTGGTATCTACGTAATAAAACAGATATCAGAAAATAGCATAAATGTAAGTAAGATTAGAATTAAATAGATTAATATTTAGTCTGTTTTAAATAAAGTACATAAATACGAAAACCTGTTCCCTAAAAATATTGACAAATATAGGGAACAGGTTTAATTTTTTACCATATATGATGAAACTGTATGTTATGAAAAAATAATATGATAAGCGTCATCACTACCCTATCTCATTTAAAATGATAAGACATGGCAACACAATAAATAATTTATGAATAAATATTGTGTTGAAACTATTTTACAACAGAAGCTACACCCATATAAATTATAAACACCATAACTACTTTTAAGTCAAAAATAAACAGCCAGAACAAAACAATAGTTTATTATAATCTATTAATAAGTAAAATAGTAGAAAAAAGGATGACCGAATATCATTGCGTTATATTTTTTATATGTACTTTTGCATAAAATCTTCAACAAAAAGTATTTAGTGATAAAAGACGATGGAGGTATAAAGATGAAAGAGTTTGACACATACATTTTTGATTTGGACGGAACTTTGTTGTATACACTTGATGACCTTACCGCAAGTACCAATTATGCAATGCGTGCATTTAGTTTGCCAGAACATACAACAGAAGAAGTAAGGATGATGGTTGGCAATGGCATAAAAAAACTTATTGAACGTGCTGTACCAGGAGGAAAAGACAACAAACATTATGAAGATATTTATAATACATTTATTGAATATTATCTGAAACACAACGCCGATACAACAAGGCCATACGACGGCATAATAGACATGTTGGCAATACTAAAACAGCATGGCAAAAAAATTGCCGTAGTGAGCAACAAGTACTGTAAAGCAACAGAAGAACTATGCCGGTACTTTTTCAGTGATTATATAAAAGTTGCAATAGGCGAAAGCGATAAAATAAGAAAGAAACCTGCACCAGACACAGTTAATGAAGCCTTGAAACTTCTTGAGGCGGAACGCGATAATGCTGTATATATAGGCGACAGCGAGGTTGATATCCAAACTGCACGTAATAGCAGCATGCCATGCATAAGTGTATTATGGGGATTCAGGGATAAAGATTTTCTAATAAGAAATGGAGCGCAAACGTTAGTAGAAACTCCAAGTGAAATCACCTCATGTATAAAATAAATTGAGCGGCGTATACTGCATGACCAATAATCAATATTATATATAACAGCCTATTAATACAGTCCTTGTAACAGGTTTGTAATTCATAACATAAATTGAAATAAAATTTATTAAAGACCTAAAGATTTAATCCCATAGGCACTTAAAATATTTTGTGTAAATGTAAAATACAGGATTCAAAATAGAGTTCTGTATTTTTTATTTTATATATTTACACCCAAAGAATAAGATTATGCGAGAAAAGAATCAAGTATTGCCCGATGAGATGTTAAGCAAGGAATTCCTTAGCCGGTTCAAGACAGAATCCGATGTAAGCAAGTTCCTGAAGCAGTTGCATGCCCAGGTATTGGAAAAGATGCTTGAAGGTGAAATGGATGCCCATTTGGGGTATGAAAAGAATTCCGTGGCCGGTAATAACAGTGGCAATTCACGCAACGGCAGCTATCCGAAGCGGATCCAGACTGAACATGGGAAAGCAGTCATCTCCATTCCGCGTGACCGTAATGGCCAATTTGAGCCGATAGCTGTGCCCAAACATGAAAGCCGTGGACTTTCCATAGAAAAACTTGTCATCTCCCTATATGCCAAAGGAATGAGTGTTTCTGACATAGAGGAAGAGATGCGTGAGATTTATGAAATAGAGCTCTCCACATCAGCCATTTCCATCATTATAAACAAAGTAAACCAGGCCGCCAAGGACTGGCAAAACCGTCCACTTGATCCTGTTTGTCTGATAGTGTGGATGGACTGTATCGTCTTCAAGGTACGAGATAACGGCAAGATTATAAACAAGACCGTTTATCTTTGTGTCGGTCTGAAACAAACGGCCAGAAGGAAGTTCTTGGCATGTGGGTCGGCAAATCGGCGTCCTGACCGATTTAAAAGCCCGTGGAGTACAGGATATACTGATTACCTATACCAACAATCTGAATGGATTTACGGATACCATCCGTACCATATTTCCTCAGTCATCCCCCAAAGAAATCTGTGTGGTACATCTGAACAGAAACTCTTGTATCAGACTGTTTTCTTCCAATTCCCCCTGGAAATAAGCAAATAATCTATACTACAATTTGTTGTAAACGGAATCTAGATGCAAGAAGAAACTTACAGTTAAATCTAGTTTACATTTACACAAAATTTTGGACAGTGTCAAAAAAATACGAGACTCAAAATTGAATCCCGTATTTCTATTTATACAAAATTATTTATACTAGTAAACAAAATTAGATATATTGCTATTGGAACTTTATTCTATGAATGTTATTGTTGTAAAGCCACGAAGTATAATAGAGTTTCTTTTACTCTTAATATCTGTACTAATACACGGAATCTGTGAATCAGGCTCGTCACGCGATGGCCAATATGCTTTTATACTTCCATCATTATCAAGAAAATAATATGAATACAATGTACCTGTACCTGTAAAAAACAACGTCTTACCTAATTTTTCAAGATTGGCATTAATTGCTTCCAAGTTATTTTTTACATACTTGAGATCTTCCAAAGTTGGTATTCTAAATGATTCAAGGCCATCAGAAGCTGCTGCCATATCTTTTAGTTTCACATTTATAGCTTCATTTATTGAAGATTGATCGTTATCAGTAAATATAAGTCCTTGTTCAAATGTTGTAGACATCAATGTTACTTTTGTACCATTTCCTACATTTTCTGATTTTAACACATAACAATTCTTATACAATGTACCAACTTCAGGAGCATTTCCTGTTGTCATTTCCCCTGTGTCTTCTTCATCCTTTCCTTCTTCAGTTTCCGAGCCGGTATTTTCATCTATGGAGCTCCCTGTTTCATCAAAATTGAAGTTTATGTTTTTAACCCCTTGCCACGTTGCTCCGGTTATAGTCCCATTAAGTGTTATTCCGTTTTCATTGTAAGTTCCTGTTATATTAATTTTGTAGTTAGCCTTCAACTCATCTGTACTCGTATATGAATAGCTCTTAGTGTTCTTCTCGGTCTTTAATGAAACCTTAATTGTTGCCTGTCCGCTAGCTTCAAGAAGATACGCATCATAATTGTTTTCCCATGTGTTTCCGTCACTTCCTTTTATAAGATCTATTGTCTGAGAGCCGTCAGTACCTTCATAGTTACCATTTAGCAGAATATTTTCATAAAGCGGACTAATTGTAACATTTACAGCAATTACATTTGAAGGCACATTCTTTATACTAACATTCTCAATCAGCATAACTTTCCTTTCAAGCGACAACGTTAGTGTATTTTCTTCTCCATATGCCAAAGTGACATTGTTTTTTGCAGCCATAAGATCTGTGTGCGTTTTTCCATCATTCAACTTAATCAAATATTCTTTAGCTGCGTTTTCCTTTGTTGGCAAATTGTATGTTTCAGTATCAGCTCCTGCTATGGCATATACATCATAGCTTCCTTCAGGAAGCCTTAATGATATAGGAGTTTCTTCTGATTCAATCTTGGCTGTTTCAATACAAACATCCCCACTAAATACATAAATGTTCACAGGATAGCTTATTTTGCTTTCATCAGTCTCACTCACAGCCATAACTCTAGTTCTGATAATCAATGTGCTATTGGCCTCTTTTACACCAAAATCAGCGTCTTCATTGTATTTTTCACAAGAAAAAAGCAACATTGCTGCAACCATCAGCAGCATTAGTTTAAATGTTTTGTTTTTCATAGTTCTACTATTTTTTATTATAAAATTGAAAAAAGATTGCAGATTATACTACAATATAGTTTTTATGTATCGTATTATATCGCTGCAGGAATCCTAATATGTTTAATTTTAAATGTTATTTTTTCAAAGATATAAATTATTTCTTAATATTGAATGTTTTATGAATTTTATTAATAATTATTTAAAACTAATTATATTTAATAAGTATTTATTTAACTAATACGGATAATTTTGCCATATTATCATTATAGTCACGCACTAATATAATGAATCACTTATTGTAAAACTTCAATACCTTTTCTAGAGTATCTTCAATTCAGTAAAGTTCTATTTAATGATATTTCACCAGACTAACAATCACTAAGCTGTAATAAAGATTATCATCTGGATAATTTCAATTATTTTGCCTCTCCCATATCCCTCTTATCATCTCATTTAAAATAACGGATTCCATTACTTACCATTCCCATCCGTCCCATTAGTCTTATTAGTCTCATAAGTCCCATTAATCTCATCCCCAGTGGGGCCAAACAAAAAAAGAGTCCCTGACATCACGACTGA
>UMIL01010438.1_pt1 | contig 16606 bp, 11 predicted proteins | sample 1965781 | NCBI WGS metagenome assembly UMIL01 (sample SAMEA4836124, study PRJEB28245) | human gut metagenome | biome: gut microbiome; material: fecal sample | place: Denmark | collected 2008
TCATTCTAAAAGGCAAAGTGATTTCATTCCTAGCGTAGCAGAACAGAGAGTCCTGATAAGAAATGCCCCTTCTATCAATCCTTTGATCATGCGGCTGGGAGGGCAACCTATCGACTTATCTGAGGATACCTGGTACTGGACATCCACAGAGGTGAAGGAAAACCCCGGCTATCAGGCTTGGCTTTGCTCTTCCGTGAATGGAGGTATCATAGAAACGCCCAAGACCATGCGCCATAAGGTGAGAGCCATCGTGAATTTAAATTATCCAGATTAACAGATAAAAGCAATATGATATGGGATTTTGGAAAGAATTGGGCGTAACAGCCCTGGAAAAAGGAAAGAATCTCTTTCGTGGAGGAAAACAAGCTGTAGAAGGAGCGAAACATGTTGAAGGCATAGTTAAGGATGCCAAGGTTTCCATTCCTGCTACGACAAAGCCAACCAGCTATCGTGCTTGGGAGAAATCCCTTTCACCACCTAGTTTTACCCCTGCCTTTAATCAGAGCAAGACAGGATGGAAAACTCAGATGAAGGATTTTTGGGGAGGTCTGTGGAAGCAATCACCAAAAGAGGCTAAACCTGCAGTGGCAAATACCACGTCTGGGCCTTCTTTTACAGAACGAGTCAAGAATTGGTTTTCCCGTCACTTCTCCAGACAAACAACCTCGCCTTCAGTAAACCCGGCTATCCCTGGAAAGCCAGTTGTCCCAGTAAGTCCTGTTATACCGACAAGGCCAGTAAGACCTCCGGTTTTCAAGGATAGCGGCTACCTGGCATGGGAAAAATCTCTGCCAACTCCGTCCTTTAAGCCAAGGTTTAATGTGATTTCCAAGGAAAAGGAATCTGTTAAAACTAGCAAGGAAACTGTAGAGCAGGTTATCAAAAAAGAAAAGAAAACGGTTGAAACTGTAAAAGGTGAAACTAAAACAGGCAAGGAAACACCGAAAGAAACAGCTCATAGTACAGAACAAGCTGCAGAAAAGGTGAACGAAAGAGCAAAAGAGTCTGCAGAGCAAGCAGGAAAAGCAACAAAAGAAGCAGCTAAGGGGGAAAATACCTTCAAAAAAGCAGCGAAGTTCTACGCTAAGAATCCAAAAGTTCTTGGTTGGCATGCAGCTCTTGGTCTGGGTGGATACAGTTTAGTTTCCGGAGATGGTGTCATCAACCCTCTTCTCTACTTCATTGGAGGTAAGAATGCTACAGAAAACGGCCTTGGTGGTATGGTTGGACAAGCAGTCGCTGGTGAAAATGCGCCGGATATTTATGATTCGGTTACAAATGCAGCTGATTCAGTAGTAAATGAAGGAGTTGGCCTTTACCAATTCAGTAAGAATACTCTAGGCAACGTGGTGGGTGAAGGTACCGACCTTTACCAAATGGGTAAGAATTACGTGGGTAATGGTATGGTCAGCAATGGAAATGGTGGCTACTATGATCCCACGACAGAGCAAACTCCTAATCTTTACCAGGCCAGCAATCCCGACATGGGAAACCAGGATGGCATGTTGAACAATGTGATGGGAGGTATGAACCATCTTGTGAATCAGGTTTCAGGCGGTGCTGTAACAAAGATGAATATTCTTTCTTTGGCATTGTCTGCCTATATGATGTTCGGACGTTTTGGGTGGCTTGGAAGAGCTGCCAGTCTGCTTCTGGGAGGTATGACCTTGAAGAATATCAACAATCGTCAGCTCCCAAATCAGCAGGTTCAACAACAACAGCAAAATCCTTCTCAGCAATATGTGCCGCAAGTTAAGCAGCCACATGCTTCCATGGAGCCAGAGAATAGGTATAAGAGTTTGGAATATCCAATTGCTGCAGAGGACGGAGAAGTGGTAAGCCGTCCAAGAAGTATGAAATTGTAATCCACAAACAATAATTGTAAAATTGAATGAAAAAGAACTATAAAGATATGCTCCTTGAGTCGAGAAGTGGCTTCATGATGCCATTTCCCCTCAGGGATGATGAGGAACTGCAGACCACGTTGGGATTTGGATTGCAGCGACATCCAACTGGTGGACAGAAATTTGAGCACCATGGTGTGGATCTTCTAACCAGTGGGAAACCTCTCTACTCAATTGCCACCGGTACAGTCATCGGTGCAGGTCATGACAGTATTCATGAAGATTACATCATAACCAAATATGGCAAATACGAGGTGAAGTACGGCCATATCACCGAGGCGTATTGTCCTTACGGAACCAGTATCAAGGCCGGACAGGAAATCGGCAAGAGTGGTCAATTCCTTCATTTGGAAGTCAGATTTGATGGTGTCACCATCGATCCCATGGAATTCCTGGCCATGATTTGGGCTAATATCCAGCAGCTGGCTGCAATGGGTATCAACAATGCGCCCACTACAGAGCAATTGGGTAGCAGAAAGCCCAAGACTCATTATGATAAGGAGCAGGATGAAATTCTGATGATGATGATGCGTTGGCTCCCAGCCTACATGAATGAACTGAGATTGGGCAGCTATACTCCCTCAGATAGAATGCAGACCACCCTCAAACATGTCATATCCGAGGCTGCAGAACGCAATTATTTCTTCGAAAAGCTTCCTGATATGGCTAATCCTCTAGGTCTGACCGGTAGAAGCCTGCCAGTGGCTGAGAAAATCCAGAATCTTCTCATTGAAGATTTCCTGAGCTATGCCTGGCTTCGCCATGATGCGTGTCCTGCTTCCTGGAACGAGACTCAAAAAAAAAACTTTCTCATCAAGTTGCCCAAGACGGCCTAGTGGTGGACCCTCTGTCAGATTTGAGCATACACGTTGAGAGTTATGATGTCAAACATGAAGCCTATGTTTATTTCGATGCCTCAGGAAGAAGATCCTGGACCAAGGCTTGGTTCAATGGAAGAGACAGGGGAGAAAACGCCATTGAGGTAACTCGTCAGCAAGCCATCAAGTTCATCAATGATGAGATCTCTCATGATGATTGGCTAACAAGGTTCTATCCCAAGCAAATGACAGTTTATCATAAGGCCATTGAGCAGGCACGACAGCAGCTACTTGGCTTTTAATATCATTTTTATAATGGCTAAAGAGAACAATTATCAGAATTTGGCGCAAGTTGACTACTGTATCCGCCAATATTTCAGCAAATATATGGCACCAACGCTGGTAAAGGAGGTAAGAAATCTCCGAGAAAAGCAAACCGAGGAATTTATCAATCGTTTGGAGAAAAACGAGTCTCCATTCGTGCCAGTGGATGTACAGCTTCAAAATGCTGACAATCAGCTGAAAGTGTGCGGAAAATGGTACAAGAAATCATCAGATGACATGATCAGGCAATGTAAGCACAGATGGGGAAAAGATACCAAATTTGCCAAGGATTATCAGACATTTCTTGATTCCTTCTATAAGGAACTCATCAGACAAAATGGGGGTAAATCTTCAGAGAAACTTGCAGCCTTTGCAGAAAACTATGTGGCCAATCGATTTCTGGGACTTGTCATTGAGCAGCTGGCCAGAGAGAAAGTTCCCAAGAACAGTGCTACCTATATTGCAAGAAAGGCATTTGATGACTGTTTATTGGGACTGCTTCCAAAAATCGGTCCCAAAGAAGGTGAGCATGATTCTCTCATCGCTCAAAAAGCAGATGACCTGTATAATCCCAATATCTGGGAACAGGGTGCAGCCATGGGAGGTTCCATGGTCATTGATGCTGCGGTGACAGGAGGTTACGGCTCCGGTAGTTCCCTCATAGTAAAAGGTGCAACTAAGGCTGGAATCAAAGTGGCGCCAAAAGCCGCTGCTTTCCTGAATTCTGCCTGGAGTGGTGTAGCCATTGATGGCGGTCTGAGAACAGGCTTCGCACTGAACCATGCCAGAAACTGGGAAAATGAGAAATATGCCAAAGAAGACAGTAAGTTCGCACTTAAAGATGAGGATGCCATCAAGAAGATTCAAACAGCCAGTGATTCCATCAAAAGGGGGAATTCAGAGTTGATTTATCAGTTGAATGGGCAGTTGGAGCGAAAGATAAAAACATATAGGCCTTCATTCACAACACGAAGCAAGAAAGAAATGGACTCCTTCTATGCCGCAAACAAAAATCAGACAGGTAAATTGCTGGCTCAGATAAGGGAAAACTTTTCGAAGCAAACCGTTCCATTTCGTGCCAATAACCATCCGCCGGAATGGATGATGAAACTGGGGAAGAAACGTTGTGAACAATGTGCCTCCGGGTTTTATGCCATTGCCATGGAGATGTCGAGGGAGAAAAAAACATGGATGAGTATTGGTGGTAAACGCATGACCCTTAAAGAGGTTAGTCAAAGAGCCATGGATTATGCTACGGCTGCTGTAGCTTGTGAAAAGAAACAGGCGTCTGGTCAGGCGAAAGCTCCCAAGAAAGATACCTGGGATTCTAATATGGATAAGCTCAATAGCTTTATCAATCAAGCAGATCCATCATCCACAGATTCTTCCCCATCATCAGCTTACCATTCTAATAGTCCTGTGGAAGAAACTCAAAGACAAGATTCCTCTAGTTATGAGATGACAAGTAATAAGGCCTCTTTTCAAGATTTAAATGCCGGTTGGGCTGATGCCTTGGATAAGATGGGACTTTCCGGTTTCAGTGATGTCACCAAGAACATGGGCTACGTTTTGGCTATGCTGCCAGACATGATGATAGGCATGTTCACGGGCAAAAATCCTAACTTACAGGTGAATGACAATTTGCTGCCACTTGCAGCTATCTTTGGTGGCATGTTCGTCAAAAGTCCCCTTCTCAAACTCCTTCTGCTTGGTTTTGGAGGTGCCAATTTGCTCAACAATGCTGGTCATGCAGCATTGGGACTGGCCAAATCGGCTTCACCACAGCGGGTTTCTTACAGGCAATATGAGGAAGAAAAGCTGAATCCGAGAATCTCAAATCCGGCCATCAGCGGAACAAGTATGATTGCAGACATTGACGGAAAGCCATGTGTCATAGAAATCTCTGATCATGCAATCGATGCTTACGAGAGAGGAAACCTCCCCTTATCCACATTGGCCAATGCCGTTTTGAAGAAATACGATGAGAATAATGCCTTCGCAGAACGAGAATATGAAAGAGGTATTCATCAGGAACTTCAACAGCAGCATTCCTTAGGCATCAAATAGACTGAAAGAAGATGAAAAGACAATGAAAAGGAGACTATGCATGAATCTTGCCAACACTTCTAAGAAGGTAATTGATGGTATTTCTTGATGGAATTATCGCCTTAGAGCCCCAATTTCATAAAGTCTTAATGGTTAATATAAGGAATATGAACATAATATCAGAAAAAGTCATGTCAGATAGAGGTGCTAAATTTAACACATTTCAAGGCAAAAACTTTGAATAGAAGAGGATTTAAGTTAAAAATTAAAATCAATTTAGTTTAGGGTGTTCAATCCAAAACTTTTCTTTTATTTTGCCATCAGATTCAGCGTTATGGGACAGCTGAACATTACATAGATTAATAACGATCACATATATCATTTATGGATTTCGAAGAATTGAATAAGGCTGCCTCACAAGAGGACGGACCTACTCGTATTGACAGAGCATTGGACAAATTTGCCAATATGATGATTGAGCGTTTGGAAGCCTGTAAAACAAAGAACTGGGAACAAGGATGGACTTCTGGTGATAGACTGGTAGGACTTCCTCAGAACATCAATGGAAGACCTTATGTAGGAGGAAATGCATTCCTTCTGCAGATGCATACCATGATAAAGGGTTACCATGTTCCTGTTTACATGACCTCCAAGCAAGCACGAGACAATGGAGCCTTGATTAAAAAGGGAGAGGCTTCTGTGCCGGTGTTTAAATGGGGACTGAGTGTGAAAGACGAAAACGGAAAGCGCATCAGTGAAGACAAATACCTTGCCATGGATAAGGAGGACCAGGCTAAATGCCAGGTTCGTCCCTATCTGATGGTCTATAACGAGTGGAATCTTGACCAAACCACTTTGGAAGAAGTGAATAAGAAAAAGTATGATGCCATTATTTCCCGTTTCACGCCAACCACATTGAGTGACGATGTGGGGATGTATAAGAATGAACCACTTGACAGAATGTTTGAGAAGCAGGAGTGGGTGTGCCCTATTCATGTTAATGAGGAAGTGCCTGGTGCAAGCTATAATAAGACCCGAGACTTCATTAAGGTACCGATGAAAGCACAGTTCAAGATTCATGAGGGAGAGGATGAAATCTTCAAGGATGGTCAGGAATACTATTCGTCTGCCCTGCATGAAATGGCCCACTCTACCGGTCATCCCTCGCGACTTGACCGTCTGCCAAAAAGCAAGTTTGGTTCTGAGGAATACGCCAAGGAGGAACTTGTTGCAGAGACCACTGCATTTGTGATAGGCAATGCACTAGGCTTCTCTAGCAGAATTTCTGATAATAATGCCGCCTATATAGACAGCTGGATTCAAACGCTGCGTGAAAAGCCAAAGTTCATTACAACGCTTATGTCGGACGTGAATAAGGCATCGCGCATGATTTTGGAAGAGATTGACAAGCAAAAAGTAGCATTGGGTGAAAAGCCGCTCATGGAGGGCAACCTCGATGGCATTGAAGAGCAAATCAAGAATGAGGAACAGCTGGAGAAGATCAAGCAGCAGAACGTGATGAAGGAGGAAAATGTATCTGATTCCATCACGAAGCCACTCTCCTCTCCAGAAGCTTACTTTTCATCCCTCATGATCCAGATTACGTCTGATAAAGATAGCGAGCATACAGTCCTTGCATTGGAAAGTCTTCCTGAACTCAGAGCGTATTTCCAGGACAATGAGGTACTAGGCAGTTGGATTGAAGAGGTGAGTGATGAGAAACTTCTCTCTTTAGGTGCTTCCCTTCTGCCCAATATAAAAGCGCAAGAAACAGTGGATAGTTCACAAAATACAGATAATAACATGAAGGATTCTAACGAAGAAGGCAAGACAAGCCAGGATAGTGTGACAAAGCCAAAGAATGAGTATTATTTCTCTTATCTGTACCTGCAGAGCGTGGATAATACACAAGAGTTTGATGATCTCTCCAATAAGGAAAAATGGGATGAACTCCTCACTTTGACCCAGCAATATGATCAAGGTGATAGTCTCTCACAGCATAACACCAGAAAAAATGCCACCAGTCAAAGTGGTGATGACCTGCTTGTTGAAAACGACCATTATGCCCTGGTTTATAACAATTCATTGGGTGGAACCTATGAACTCCTACGCAGAGTTAGTGAGGAAGATATTAAACTGTCTATAGAGCAATATGGTTTGGAAAATGATGCCAGTCAGGATGTGAAGGCCATAGCCCAGGACATGGTACAAAAGGAGTTGGATACGATAAAGGCCAGTATTCCTGCCTTTTCCATGCCTAACGGAGATGTTCTCTATTTTGAATATAATAAGGAGAAGGATGCGCTAAACGTGGGAACCCTTACCAACATTGGCTTGTCTATTCATTACAGTTTCCCGTACGACCATTCGGCAGGTTTAGATAAGAATTTGCAGAATGTTGAAGAGCAACTCTCGGAAAAGCCTGAATATCAAATACAGGAGGAAAATGAGGAGGTAGAAGACTCGGTTGTTGATGCTCAACAGCAAAATGAGTATGCTTCCATTGCTAAGAAATTTTCTGAGCAGATTAATCCAGCATATCATATGCCTAATGGTGAGATTCTTGCTTTCCAATATGATCCTGCCACCAACCTTGTTCAGGTTGGCAAAAAGGAAGAAGAAGCTTTCAAGGAAGTTTATAGCCAGGCTTATAACGTCAATCTGTCCATGGCAGAAAATATGACGCAAATTTATAAGGTATTGGCAGAAAAAGATGAATATAAGCTTCCTCTACAGAATGAAACTCCACATGAAGACAGCAACATCCAAACAGATGTTGTAGGCGTTGCTGAGCAAATCGAAGCCACCGATGTTCCTATGCATGAAGCAGAGAAAGAAGCAAAGACGATCGTGGATGATGAGCAACATGTGAAATATCATGAAGAAAAGGCTCAGGAACAGGAGACGCAAAAGCACCAGGAAGACAATGAGGAAGTCAAAAAGGAAGACAAAGCTTCTGTAGAGAGCGACCATGAAGATAAGGAAGAGAAGAAAAGTGAGACCAAGGCAGCTTCACATGCAGCCCTTCTTCTTGCAGCATTGGAGATGGCAAAATCACATGAAGGCGTCTGGATGAATGAAAAGGGTAAGAGCAATGCTGAGTTTTTGGCCTCCAAGAAGCCAATCACAGCATTCAATAACATCATGATGAACCTGCATAGTGATCAGCAAGGCTATAAGACCAATCTTTATTCCACCTATAACCAGGCAAAGGAAAATGGCATGTCAGTCAAGAGAGGTCAAAGCTCGCTTCCATTCAACTGGACCAAATGGGAATACCAGCATGTCACGAACCATAATGACACCATTTCAAAGGAGCAGTATAATGCTCTCCCAGATATGGAAAAGTCCAATTATGCAGTCCATGCCCATCGCCAGCGTCATCATGTTTATAACATAGACCAAACGATTCTTTCTGCCAGTGATTCTGAGCAATATTCGGCATTACTCAAGGCCAATGGGCAAAAGATTGAGAAATTCGTGGAGACAGCTAAGAATGCATCTGGTTCACAGTCTGCTCTCCAGTTTATCAAGGATCAGGAACAAAAGCATCCTGAGGTTGTAGTCTTTATCAAGAAAGGCAGCTCCTATGAAATCTATGGAGATAAGGCTAAGACTATTGCTCCCGTAATTGGTATCCAGGATAAGGAAAAGGAAATTGATGGTAAGAAAACGTCCTACTTATCGTTTCCAAGCTATGCGCTTGATACGGTGCTCCCTAAAGTAATCAGGGCTGGAAACCGGGTCGCTATCTGTGACAATCCACTGGAGACGAAAATCAGTAAGGATGTAGCACCTGCCACCAAGATTCTCTCCCATGCCTACCAGATAGCTGATGCTGTTTGTAAGGCTTCCGGTATTAAGAATGAGCGAGTTCATGTACTACAAGATGCCAAATTCGATAGCAAGGAGAATACGCTTTTCATAAGTGGCATGAGCAAAACGGAAGGAAATGAGCAAGTAAATGCCATTATGAAGGCAAATGACATATTCCGTTCCGTAGTAGCAACCACTGGTGATACAAAGCGACTGGACCGCTCAGGGCGAAACAGCCTTTTACCAGCGGATGATGCCAAGCATGAATTACTCATTAGAGAACTTTCCGCCGGTGTGCTGATGGCAAGACAGGGACTCCCTGCCACATTATCCAAGGAAAGCCAGCAACTTATCCCCTACTGGGAACGAGAGTTGAGAGAAAATGGGAACTTAATGGGTATGATCGAGCGTGACGTGAACAATGCCATCGAGACGATTGACAACCTTGTAGAAAAAAGAAAAGTGAACTATGATGTCATCCGAGGTCAGTTGCCAACAAAAGATGTTCTCTTAACAGGTAAAGATTATTCCATCTCGGCAGACCTCAACAAACTTCCTTCCATGGAGGCAAAGGAAATGGTCGTAGTACTTGACAGAAAGCAGCAAACTGCAGATGTCATCCTGCCATCGGGTGCCTCCTTGCTTGTGAATAACGAGGTGCAAGGTATGAGTAAGAAGAGAATTGGTATAGCTCTGAAGAAAGAAGACGTAAAAGAGGTAAGCTTCTATAATGCAGGTGGTAGTCTTGCACTAAAGGAACCAAACAGTTATTATAAGGACAAGGAGGTGACTGTCAGCAAGCTCAAGCAGTTTACGCTAGAAATTCATCAAACCATCGATGTATCAAGCCAGCTTGCAGAAAAGCAGGCAACCAAGATAGAGAAATTTCAGGCTATCCAGGACTCTGAGGGAAAGTATGCCTTCTTCATCAAGCCAGAGAATGAAAAATCATTCTCTATCTATCCGATGAAGGAACATCTCAATGCCTATTTCAATGTTATGGGCAAAGACAACAAGCAGGAAATGCATCAGGCTCTGGCTCAGAAATATTATGATATAGGTTACAGATATCCAGAATCCAAGCAGCAACTCATTGTGCCAAATACCGAAGGTATTGATATGAGTCGCATTGAGAAGGTTAGAATCTGTGCCGACAAGGATGATCCGAAGGTGAAGGTAGTCATTGCCACAGTGGATGGAGAAAGAATGCAGAAGCCAATAGCCAAGCAACAGTGGTACAATCTCTGGCTCGCTGATGACATGGCTGAATATAAAAAGGCTGTAGCTGCCGTTACATTTATTCCTCAGATACAACAAACTGCTGGAAATAATCAGCAGCAGGTTCTTGAAAATGAGGGAAGAAATGTGCCCGAAAAAGAGCCTGGAGAAAAGGAGGACTCCCATCAGGAAGCAAGTTCACATAGAGGATTTCATCGATAATAACTAGCCATGGGGAATACCCATGGCTATCATCAATCCAAATGATATGGCAATAGATAAAAATGCATTTTATGCAAAATATGCCCAGGTGGCCATTGAACAACAAATCAAATATGGCATCCCGGCATCCATCACCCTTGCTCAAATGGGATTTGAGAGTACTTTTGGTACATCGCGTCTTGCACGTGAAAGTTCCAATTTCTTTGGAGTGAAGCAGGGTGGGTCATGGAAGGGGCCTGTCAGCTACCATGTGGATGATCATGGCTATCCGGAAGCATTCAGAGTGTATTCTGGGGTAAGTGCCAGTGTGGAGGATCATTCCAAAGTTCTTCTGTTGGACAGATACCAGAAATATTGTGCCTCAAAAAGTTCCCAAGACTATAGAGGCTGGATTAATGGCATTGTGAAAGGTGGATATGCGAGCAGTCCTACCTATAAGGAAGACCTGCTTGATGAAATTCAACGTTACCATCTTGACCGATATGATCAGATGGCAGTTCTGCAAGCCCAGAAACAAGGTGTCAATATCGGGTATGCAAGGAAGGGTGAACAGTCTCTTCCTAGAATGCCCACCACCCTATCCCTCCCCATTGATTTCAGAAATCTCAAAGTAACAGGTATGTTCCATGAAGATAGAGGAAATCATCTGCATGGAGGCATAGACATCGCAACTGGAGGCAAGAATCTGCCAGTGTATGCAACAGAAAATCAGGGCAAGGTCATTTCTGCCTGCTGTGGAAAGGCTACCGGTAATATGATTAAGATCGCATATGACAAGGAGGATGGAACTCAGCTCCAGTGTATCTATATGCACCTGAGCCAAATAAATGTCAAGGAAGGTCAGGTCGTTCAGGCTGGTCAACAGATTGGAATATCGGGCAATACAGGTCGATCCACAGGTCCACATTTGCATTTTGAGACAAAAATCAAGGATGCTTCCGGCAAAATAGAGGCATTCAATCCGATTCATTATCTCGCAGCAATAGAAGGTAGAACCAGTAACGATACACCTCTTTTGAGAAATGGGCAAGACCTTCTGGCAGAGGAAAGAAGCAAATATTCACCCGTCGCTCATCCTATATCCCAGGAAGATAAGGCACAAAATCTTCTTGCCAACATTACTCTGTCCAATGATCCAACCAAATGGCTTGGATATTTGATGAGTCAAAATAGTGAAACTGGTATGGATAATAACAAAGATGCCTTTTCTGAACTGATCTCCACTCTCTTTTCAGCAGCTCTTATCATGGCAGCTAAGATAAAGGCCAACGAGATGCAGGCTGTAGTTAATAGGGAGGCCAGATTGACTGAGAATGACGAGGAAAAGACGGAATGCCAACTGGTAAAGAGAGAGAGGGAGAAGGTGGATGCATCAAAACTGCACGTCCTCGCAAGTACTATTTTTGAGACCGAATGCCCAGAAAATAAGCAGACTGTCGGTCTCAAACAAGCATAAATTTAAGAATTGTATCATCATTAAAACAAGAAAATATGATCAAATGTAATGTTTCCGCGTGCGGCATCATTGTCAGCAGCGCAGTTGAAAAGCAGAATAAGGAAGGTGGAAAATTCCTTGCTTTTACCATCATCGTTCCTATTGAGGGAAAGGACAAGAGTGTCAAGGAACTTCATATTGGAGTAACGGCTGAAGGTGACCAGACTACAGCTGCCAACTATCAGGCAGGACGCCGTGTCACTGTTCATGGAAATCTCTTTATCAAGAAGGTGGAAGAGAATCTTTATTTCAATCTCCGTTCGGAAGGAGCCATTGAGCAGAACGACTCCTCTCTCCCAGACCGTCTGGAAGGAGTTATGGAGTTTAAAGGCAAGATCGGAAACAAGGGTATTGAAACCATGACCAGTAAAAAGGGCACTTCGTTCAAGGTATTCTCGGCCTTTTCTTCTGATAAGGATGGTGAGAACAGAGCCTTTACATGGGTAAAGTTCATTGTAGGCAAGCCCTTGGACATCAATGTTAATGCCGGTGAGTATGTGGAAGTACATGGTGACATGCAACTGGATGTCTATAAGAATAAACTTCAGATCGGATGTCGTACCACCTCGGTATCACATTGGGATTTGAAAGCCAATACGTAGTCCAAATGACATGTACTGAGAAGGAAATAAAAGAACAGATAGGAAAACATTGCCATATATGCTGGGCAATAACCTTGTATCTAGCAATGTTTTCCTATCTAATCATTCATAATAGAAAAAAGAATTAATGAATTATCAAACAAGTCAGAGCAAAGGAGACCGTTTCATGAAGGGATGGCAAACCCTATTCTCTAAAAGTCAGCAAACAGGCAAGAAGCCGTTTCCTAAGGACCGTTTTTTCTCGCCAGAGGAATTGGAGTTCTTGGATACAACTCAAAGCGAACTCTCATTGCTGGAGAAATGGGCTTTACAGCTTGGTAAGTGGGCCCGGGATAAGTCAGAAACGTCCCATTTTCCCCAAGTGAAATGGCAAGCAGGAAGATTTTCAACCTGGGTAGATAACATCGAGGAAATAGATTCCAAGAATAAACAGATAGAGCGCTTTCGCCAGTTAAAGGCAGATGGTTACGTTCTTCCTTCTGCCTATGAATCCATGATAGAAGATAAACTGGGTAAGGATTTGGTAGGAATGTTTTTCAAGCAGGGACATGGTAACAAGGAACGAATCTGTACAGTGGATGCCTATATTGGCGGTGATTCTGCAAGAGAATCACATATAGCATATTCCACTTTCCTTTCTCTTTCAACACAACCAGAGCTTCATGAAATTCCTCTAGCGAGGTTTCAGCAACTCATTCAATCCAAGGAACTGGTGCAATTGACACCAGAAGAGACAAAAAGTTGGGTAAAGGGAAGAGAACAGGTGGAGGCCGCTCGTAAGGATTTTATGGCTTTGCAAAAAGATATAGGCAAAACTTACCCTTTGAATTTCGGAGGAGACTTTCCTGCAGTCTCACGTAAGCAAATCTTCTCTCAATTCCTGCAAAAGAACATCACTCCATTGTCATGGAGTTTGAATGCAAAAGATGATATGAAGGTGAACTTCTATGTCAATGATAGATGGGAAAAAGTGCAGCAACTTGATATTACCCCATTGAATGTTCACCAGCACATGGAACTTTTGAGAGCTGTCAAAACGCGACTGGAAAGTGATAATTTGAATGCCCACTTGGAGAAGCTCATGTCCTGTTTGGGAAATAAGATAGGTGATAGCATCTTGTACACCCCAAATTCTCCTGGTGGCATTCAAACCACCGATGACCATGCCGATGGGGTACTTTTATCCAACACTGGCAAATTGTCTGCTTTCAAGAAGCCAAAGAATGTTGAAATACCTCTCAATACGGATGACCTCAAACTCATCAAGGAGGGATTAATCAAGGAAGGTGTGACTAAAATTGCCTTGCTGCAATCCAAATCACCTGAGGAAACTGAGCAACTTGCTCAGCTCACCAAGGAATTGACCATGATTTTAGGTAGCAAGCAGGCTTTCAATCAGCATCTTAGCCATGTGCTCAGTTCTCCAGAACCATCTCAAAAAGAGTTCAAAGAAGCCTCTAAAGAAGATCATGTAAATGACCAGCAAGAAGTTGCGCTCATGAAAGACTATGTTCAATCGATGAAAGATGCCAATAATCCTTTTTCTGGAGATATGCTGCTTCTTCCAGACGAGACCGAGATCAAGACTCTGTTTCAAGAGCAAGAGATGTTGGAAGATGATTATGAAAGAAACGTCTCTTCCATGGATCTAAAGGCAAGAAATCAGATGGAAGTTCAAATTCAGAAAAGTGTGGATCATTACGAAAAAAAGCTATCTTCCCTGATTGGTGATTATTTCTCACAGGAGAAGCTTCAACAGAAGAAAAATGCTCCAGAGAATGAAGAAAAGGTTTATATGTCTTCAGAGGATGGTTTTTTCGAGCCCCTTAAAGGTAGGTGGCATACTGAGGAACACCTTCATACGCAGGCGTACTCACAGTATGGAAAGCTTATTGCTGACCGATTGAGTTTGCAGGTTACTTATCCGGAACTTCCATGGATTAAAAGCAATGCTGCTCTTCCTCAGGGTATTAATGGAGACAAGTTTGACAGCAAAACATCCTTGCTTCTTTCCATCCTGACGGAAAAGGAGGGATACGAGGTTCCTATCTACATGACGCTTGATGATATTAAGAGAGAAAATCTCAAGGTTGATATCAGCAAAGAAGGTTTCTGTCTGTCAGATGGGAAGACTTTGCAAACAGTATATAATATTGAGCAAACCAATTTTTCTATGGAACATCCCCAGAAATGGGAGCAACTTAGAAAATCATGTAAGGTTTCTGCATCGAAACAAACTTCTGTGATAGGCATGCTTACCGAAAAAGGCAAATATCCTGCACAGGTAATTTTTGATGGCAGAAAAGGTCTGGTCAGCTATAGTGCTAAGGAAGATGCCATTCACCTTGCACCTCATCAGTTATTTGAATCAGAGGATGACTATATGAGAGACCTTTCAATAGGCCTAGTGCGTAGTACTCGCAAGGAAGCTGCTAAACTTACCAGATATGAACATTTGGTAAAGGAAGAACTTCTAGCACATATGGGCGGAGCCATGATTGGCCAAAGATGTAAGTTTGACGTGAAAGGCCTGGACTATAACAAATACTGGAAAGACCTTCTCAAACAAGATCCAGGATTCACAAAACATGCCTTGACGTCTGCAGAACATGCTGTGAATATCATCTTCCAGTATGTAGAAAAAGCCAATCAAGCAGAATCCCCAGATAAGGGTATTGATTTAAGAACCTCAACCCCCATCGACATGGATGTAGATGGCAATGGCATTATTGAAAGCCAGGAAAACATGGTTGCCGATACCAAGCAAGGTGAGAATGAGCAAGCTCATGATCATAAAGAAGATACCATGCTGCCACATACATCCAAAAGCAAGTGTTCCAGATAATACGGAGAGTGTGTCATAGATATATGACATACTCTCAAATTTCACCAAACAGCAACATAACGGGTGCAAAAAAAGTACAAACAAAACACAATGAACGGAATGATAATGGTTTAAGACACAAATAGTTATCTTAAAATTTGGCGCTTTCATTTATTTTTAGTATTTTTGCGCAAATATTTTAATTAACTTGAATCTTCGAAATAAATATGTATCAAGAATATTACGATAATGACAACTATCAGGATGATATGAATTATTACCCAGTTGAAGAATACAACTGGAGTCCTAATTTATTTGCCAAGCTGGCATCCTACTTGAATGAGTCTGTCTCACCGGATGTAATCAGATTAGGCATTATTGCTGGAATAAGAAAATCTTCATCCGCAGAGGACGCACCTGCCAATTGGGATAAGGTGGAAACCATGCGCCGTTATGTGGATAGCGTTAACAGAGGACTGGGCTTGCCAGAGGATGCGACTCTCATGTCTCTTCTCCATTCAACCCAATGGACAGGTTATGGACTTTTCACAATGAGTTTTATCTCGGAATTGAATTTGGATTCCCAAGGTATCTGTGAGGATGAGCAAACTACCTTGTCCTACCAAAGTATGGTATTTCTCATCGCATTAGTGAAGGGATTGAGTATGATTAATCTTAAAAATCCGTCTTCAACTGACGAAACTGCTAAAACATATACCTATCTTGTTCCAAGCCAATTCTCAACATTTTCATACGTATCATTCCTCAATGTAGCCAATAATCGCCTCTTAAATAAAGAGGAAGTCACCCCAAAGGACATAGAAGAACTTACCGGCCTTGCATTCAAGAGTCGCTATTGGAAACAGGGAACCTCTTTAAAAGGTAAAGATAGCGAACTGTTTATCAATGTTCTCAAAAGTATCATGTCCGATATCCTGGGACTCACGCTCAATGTTGATATGGAGTCTTTTTCAAAACAGGCAAAGCAGGTTGAACTGATTGCTGCCACTCCAAAAGAGGTAACTCTTACAGAAAAGGAGCTATCTACCCAAAAGTTGAGTGTTGCAAAAGCAGTGGAAATTGTACTCAACAGATGCTCTCTCCCTCTTGAAAGAGACCAACTCCTCTTAGAAATTCAGGAATTAAGACCTTCTACAAGAGAAGATACCTTCAATACCATGCTTTCAAAACTTCATAAGGACGATGTTATCAACTTCTTCGAAGGTGGCTTAATTGGTGTCAAAGGAAAACGATACGGAAGAGGCTATAAAAAAGTTGATCGTTTTAAGAAAAAAAAGTTAACAAATCGGGTAGGAGGTAAATGTTACTCATAAGAG
>UMIL01036776.1_pt1 | contig 13462 bp, 7 predicted proteins | sample 1965781 | NCBI WGS metagenome assembly UMIL01 (sample SAMEA4836124, study PRJEB28245) | human gut metagenome | biome: gut microbiome; material: fecal sample | place: Denmark | collected 2008
AGCCTCTCTGGGAGTAGTCATCCTGGCAGGCACCGGATTGCTTCTGCTGCCTAATTCCACATATCCGGGTATTACACTCAGTTTTACGGATGCCCTGTTCACCAGCACCAGCGCAGTATGCGTCACCGGTCTGAACGCTGTGGATTTTGCCCATACTTTCACCCCGCTGGGAGAAATGTTCACGCTTGCCCTTATCCAGATTGGCGGATTCGGCATCATGACGTTCGCCTACTTCGTAGCCATGGTGGCGGGCCAGGGTTTTTCCCTGAGGGATCGCGTTCTGCTGACGGATCTGCTTGATGAAGACAATCTGGGGGCCGTCGTCTCCTTTATCACCACTATTGTGGTCAGTACGCTGTTCATCGAACTGTGCGGCGCCGTCCTTCTTTATTTCTCCTGGGAAGGGAAGGACATCAACCTGATGGGGGAGCCTTTGTGGTGGCATTCCCTGTTCCACTCCGTTTCCGCTTTTTGCAATGCTGGTTTTTCAACTTTCCCGATGAATTTGATGGAGCCGGGCATCCGCCTGTGCTACAGCGGGCAGGCGGTCATCATGGCGCTGATCGTATGCGGCGGCCTGGGATTCGGCATTTACAAGGAAATCAATTCACGCCTGGCAAACCGCTTCTTTTCCAAACACCGCCGCCTGCACATGCAGTGGACCCCTTATTTCAAACTGGTGATGATCTCCACGGGGATTTTGCTGGCGGGAGGCGCCTTGGCCATCTTTGCCGTTTCCTCTCCCCATGCCGCGGAACCGTTGGGGGAACACCTCTGGATTTGCCTTTTCGACAGCGTCACGGCACGCACGGCGGGATTCAATATCAGCGACTACAGCCGCTATCTGCCCGCAGCCAGCCTCATTATGTGCGGTCTGATGATGGTGGGAGGCAGCCCCGGCGGCACGGCAGGCGGCATGAGAACCACTACCTGCGCCATTGCAGGCGCGGAAATCCTGCGCATCCTCCGCGGCAGGGATCATGTGGAATTTTTCCGCCGCCGCATCGACCAGCGCACCGTGGCGCGCTGCGTGATTACCGTGGTGGTCTCCTGCGCCTGGATCGGCTGCTTTACCGTCCTGATTTGCGCCCTGGAGCCCTCCATGAGTTCTCTGGATATCTTCTTTGAAAACTGCAGCGCTTTTGCTACGGTAGGCGTGTCGCGGGGCATTACTCCAGATTTAAGCGACCCTTCCAAATACCTTCTTATCGTCAACATGCTCGCCGGCCGCGTGGGGCTTTTCGCTTTTCTCATTGCGCTGGCCGGCACCCCTACTCCGAGACATTACCGCTATCCATCCGTCAAAATCCCGTTAACCTGAATATACCATGATGAGATACACCGTTATCGGCCTGGGCCAGTTTGGACAGGAACTCTGCACAGAACTTTCCGCCCGTAATATTGAAGTAGTAGCCGTTGCCTCCACAGATGAAGAATTGGAGCAAATCAAGGATCTGGTGACTTATGCCGTGGTGACGGATTACACTAATCCGGCCGCTTTGCGTGAGTTGGAACTGGACGACCAGTCCGCCGTCATTGTCGCCATCGGAGACAGTTTTGAAGAAAACCTTCTCGTCGTCACGCACCTTCAGAAAATGGGCGTCCGCTACATCTACGCCCGCGTCATGAGTCCGGTGCACGAACACATTTTAAGCCAGATGAACGTATATGCGCTCATCAACTTGTCCCGCGTAGCTTCCAAGCAGCTCGCCAGCCAGTTGGAATCCCCGGAATTCCTGCGCGTCTCCCCCATGGACGAAAACCACAGCATTGTGGAAATTGCCGTGCCGCGCATCTGGGTGGGCAAGCGCCTGCGGGATGTGGGCCTGCGCACGGAACACCACCTCAACCTGCTCACCATCCGCCGCGGGGAGGCCCAGACTCCGCAGGGGCGCCGGGAAATCCTGTCCATACCGCGCATTCCCGTCATTGGCACTCCTTCACCGGATCTCGTTTTTAAAGACCATGACATTCTGGTCCTGTTCGGCAAGGAAACCAATTTGATTGAATTCGCCCAATTATCCAAGGGATTGTAAACCATCCTCCGCAAGCAGGCTGAGGGTATCCCTCTCCATTTCAGAAAAAGGCGACGGATAAGCCGCCTGTGCAAACAGCCTCCGTCCTGGTTTTACTGGCTTGACAATGCCTCAAAAGAAGCCACCAGACGTTTTTCGGAGACGCGGCCCTTGACGGAGATGGCGGGAGCGAAAATGGCCAGGCGGTATTCTTCCAGCAAATAACCGTATTGCATCCAGCGCAGGTCTCCGGCATGTTCCTTCAAAACCTGATGCCAGGGAAAATACACGCGTTCAAAGAGATCCAGGCGTTCCAATTCCCTGGCAAGGGGTTGCTGGCCGATGCGTCTGATACGCTCCGCAATTCCCTGCATGTACCGTTTCAGATCCGGCAAGCGTTCCGCTCCATGCGCCCACAGGAAACGGGGGCGTAACAACCAGTCAAGCTGGCGCTGAAGGTCAGCCGTGATGCGCTCCGTATGGCGCACTCCCTTTTGCAGCGCCGTAAAGTCCCTGACGGCATGTTCCGTACCCGCTACCAGTTCCCATATATCCGCCACGTTATGCGCCGCATCAAAAAGATTTTGGCGCAGATTCATTTCCGCAGCAGCGAATTGCTCCGCCGTGCGCGGCAAAGGACGGCCCATGGCTATCTCCGCGGCAACGTCCACCAGGTTTTCCGCATTGGTAGACGGCTCCCGTCCGAGCATATGAAGAGAGAGCTTTCCTTCCAGCTTCAACGGAAATTTTCTGCGGAGATGGTTAAGCTGGTCCGTCTGGCGCAGGCGCATGAAACGCAGGCACCCTTCCCGGTGGGATTCCGCAGCGCTCAGTTCATCCTCAAAGACCCGGACGCCCACGGATGCTCCTTCATCCACCAGAGCCACATAACCCGGCCTTCCCGCCACATCCACCGTGTACTCCAAATCTCCGCAGCTCCATTCCTTCATGCCGGTTACGGACACGATATCCTCCGCTGTTTCCTGGAACCGGCGGGAAAGTTTTTTACCCAGGCGGTTATTCAGTTCCGCAACATCCGTGCCCATGGCAAGCTCTTCCCCTTCATCATCGCACACCCATATTTTCGTAACCAGCTCCGCAGGAAGACGGTTCATATCAAAAAAGGAGGGCGCGCAAAATTTTCCCGTTTCCACTTCCACAAATTCCGCCAGTTTCCCCGCCAGCGGCCCGTCCGGTTCCAGGCCATGCCTCAGTTCCGCAAAGTAAGCGGCCTTTTGGTTGATAGGCTGGAGAAAGACGCGCAAATCCTTGGGAAGGGAACGCAGCAGGCATTCCGCCCGCTGGGCCAGATGGCCGGGAACCCCCCACTCCGGCAACCATTCGGGAATATCCGGCAACTGGTCGATGTGGACGCCCAGGGTCACGCCGTCATCTTCCGCGCCGGGATCATTCTGGTAATACACGGCATATTCCGCTCCTTTACAGGTGATTTCATCCGGAAAACCATCCAGCAGGTCTTTCCCCCAGAATTCGTACATGGCTTCCTGTGGCGGAACATGCAGAGCTTCCGGATTTTTCTTCTCCACACCGGCGGCCCACCGCAAAAAGGCCCTGGCCGTACAGCAGTCCGGGGGAACAAGCCTGTTAAAGAATTCAAAAACTCCTTCCTCACACCAGACCTGGTCCGGACGGCGCAACTTCAGCTCTATCTGCCGAACATCTTCCCGGAGCGTTTCCAGATGCCTGATACAGGCGGGTTTCGTGCGGAAACCACCGCCCAACAGGCCTTCGCGTATCATTATTTCCCGCGCATGGGCGGGATTGATACGGCCATAGTGCACACGCCTGTTATCAATGATGCGCAAGCCGCCGCACACGACGCGTTCCACTGCGTAAACAGCCCCCTGCTCCCTGTCCCACCGCGCTCCGGAATAGTGTGATTCGCACAGATGGGGCGCTACTCTCTCCACCCATTCCGGTTCCAAAATGGAGGCGCGGCGCATCCACAGGCGCGTGGTGTCCACCAACTCCACGCCCATTACCCATTCACTCCTTTTTTTACGGCGGAACAGGCCGGAACCGGGAAAAATGCCGAAGGAACGTCCTCCGGCGCCGCGATATTCCCGGTTGTCTGCATCCCAGAGGCCGAACTGGCGCGGAACGCCCGCCAGGATGCTCCGGTGAATCATGGCAAAGGAAGCCTGCCGCTCCGTTTTTTCTTCCAAAGGGGAAATTCTGCATTTCAGTGTTTCCCTGACCAGCCGGGAAAGATCCTCCCATAAATTGAACCATTCCATCATGCGGTTGAAATTGAGGAAATTTTTCCCGCACCATTTCCGAAGCTGGTTTTTGCGCCAGCGCCTTCCCTCCCGGAATTGCCATGCAGCCTTCCATAATTTAAGCAGAGACAGGAAGTCACTGTCTTCTTCCTTCCACTGCGCGTGGGCCTGGTCCGCTTTCTGAGCGGCATCCGCAGGGCGTTCACGGGGATCCATGATGCCCAGGCCGGCTACAATCACCAGCATTTCCGGCAGGGCCTGTTCATGTTGAGCTTCCAGCAGCATGCGGGCCAGCCGCGGGTCAATGGGCAACCGCGCCAGCTTTCTGCCTACGGGCGTGAGTTGCCGGGCTTTGTCCAGAGCGCCGATCTCCCGTAAGGTGCGGTAACCTTCCGTCACCAGTTTGGATGAAGGAGGATCCGGAAGTGGGAACTCCGGCATTTCCGGCAATCCCAGGTCTTTCATCCGGAGCAGCGCCCCAGCCAGTGCGCTGCGCCTGATTTCCGGATCCGTAAATTCCGGCCTGTCCTCCCAGTCCTTCTCACTGTACAGGCGGATGCACACACCTTCGCACACACGGCCGCAACGGCCAGCGCGCTGGCGGGCACTGGCCTTGGAGACGGGTTCTATCTGAAGCCGCTGCACTTGACGTGCCGGGCTATAGCGGCTGACGCGCGCCAGGCCGGAGTCAATAACATAAATGATGCCGGGGATTGTCAGGGACGTTTCCGCCACATTTGTAGCCAGCACGATGCGGCGGTATCCCTGCTCCGGATGAAAAATCCTTTGCTGGTCCGCCAGGCCCAGCCTGGCGAACAAAGGCAGAATGCACGTATTTCTCAGATTCCGGCCTTTTAGTTTTTCCGCCACCTCACGTATTTCGCGTTCTCCGGGAAGGAAGACAAGCACATCCCCGCGATCGTCCAGAGTATCCAGCCAATCCACGGCACGCGCCACATGAGCCGGGAGTTCCTCATCGTCATGCAGCGGCGGCAGATAGTGGAGATCCACCGGATAAGTGCGGCCTTCTACTTGAATAATAGGCGCGCCTCCAAAGAATTCGGAAAACCCACCGGCATCCAGCGTCGCGGAACTGATGACCAGCCGCAAGTCTCTCCGCCTGCCCAGCAAAAGACGCAGATAGCCAAGCAGAAAATCAATGTTGAGGCTGCGTTCATGCGCCTCATCCAAAATCAGGGTATGATATTGGCGCAGATCCGGATCATGCTGCGTTTCCGCCAGAAGAATCCCATCCGTCATGAACTTCAGGCGCGTATCCGGCCCGGCTTTTTCCTCAAAGCGCACCTGGTAACCCACCAAACCTCCCAGGTCGCAGTTCAATTCTTCCGCAACTCGGCGGGAAACGGAAGCAGCAGCCAGCCTTCTGGGCTGGGTGCACCCTACTCTGCCCCGCGCCTCCCCGGCAAGCTCCATGGCCATTTTAGGGAGCTGGGTAGTCTTACCGGATCCCGTCTCCCCCACTACGACAATGACCTGGTGCTCCCGCATTGCCGCCAAAATGTCATTCCGGCGGCGGGAAATGGGTAGATCCGGATAAGTAATATTCATGGTGAAGATGAGAAAAAACCCTGCAAGAACGTCCTGCAGGGTTGAAGAAGAAAACCGGGAGGTTCTTTTACTGACGGGGTTTGGGAAGGGCGATACGGCCGCTCCGGGTCAGCATCTGCACATCATAATCCTCAATGAGGGACAGGAAACGGTCTATCTTGTACTCGCCTCCCGTCACTTCAATGGTCAGGGCGTCCCGCGTGACATCCACAATGTGAGCGCCCAGTATCTGGCAGAACTCAATGATTTCATGCCGCGTAGCGGAATCTACGCCAATGCGGGTCAATACCGTTTCCCGGTACACATTGTCCGTATTGCGGAAATCTACTACTTCCACCGTGTTGACCAGTTTTTCCAGATGCTTGATAATCTGGTCCAGAACATCCTCCTTTTCGCGTACGACGATGGTCATCCGTGAAAAGCGCGGGTCCTGGCTAGGGGCAACGTTCAACGAATGAATATTGTAGCCCCGTCCACTAAACAAACCGGCAATGCGGGCAAGCACGCCGAATTTGTTTTCAACAAGTACGGAGATAGTATGACGAGTCATAATTTAATTTCTTAAAGGTGATGTATTATAAGCACTTTTGACTGCCAGTCAAGCCTGCGGACGGCGATGCCGGAAAACGTTTTTCCTAACGGAGGTTCCGGCAGGAACCACTCAGGCCGGATCAAAGCTCGTGCGGTATGATGGCGTTGCCTTTTGTCGCCTCCGGGATGCGGGGAAGCAATGTTTTTTCAGAAACGGGGCGCGCATCCACTTTCACATTGAATTGCTGCCCGTCGCGGGAAACGGTCAGCAATGCCGGTCCTTCCCTAAGAGCTTTGACCAAGGCTTCCTTGGTGCTGACACTCTGGTGGTTTACGGCGAAGACCATGTCGCCGACCTGCAATATCTGCCCCACGGATTTCTTCGGATTCACTTGAATGACCAGCAACCCCCGAGCACCTATGGATTGTTCTTCCGCAGTCAGTTCACGCAAATGCATTCCCACTCCTTCCATGAAGTCTTCCCAAGGAGAAGGAACATTTTTTAAAATACTATCTCCCACCTTCAGAGTGACGTTCATTTTTTGCCCTTTGCGCCAGACTTTCAGCCGGAACTTGTCGCCGATGGAAAGATTTTCAATGCGTTCCTTCACTTCCTCATCCGTATGGATGGGAACTTCGTTGAAACTCAGTATTACGTCACCTGTTTGAAGACCTGCCTGCTCCGCCGGGGAACCATGCTTCACGATATTGATTACTGCGCCTCCCGCCTCATGATAATCCAGAAAGCTGCGAAGCGGGGGAGTATTGCGCACAATGTCCAATCCCAGATACCCTTTCATGGGGCGGCCATGTTTGCAAATCTGCTCAAAGCTGTGCATCACCAGATTGGAGGGAATGGCAAACCCAATGCCGGCGTAATTTTTCTCCGCATTGGGAAGCACCGATTTATTGATGCCAATGATTTCCCCGCGGATGTTGATGAGGGGACCTCCCGAATTCCCCGGAAAGATACTGGCATCCGTCTGGATCAAGTTAATGCCGGAATCCACCAGCTTGCGTTCACGGGCACTGATAATGCCGCGGGAAACAGTCGTGCCAAGCCCATAGGGATTGCCGCATGCCAGAACAATCATGCCGGGCGCAATTTCATCACTGTTGCCGAACGGAAGGGGGGTAAACGTCATTGGGTTTTCTACCTGCAGCACGGCAATATCCAGTTCCGGATCCACCCCTACCAGGCGTACGGAAACGCTTTTTCCATTGCTCAGCGTTACGCGCAGCGCATGCTTGTTCTGAATGACATGGTAGGCGGTAATAATATGCCCTTCTTCAGTAACAATGACGCCGGAACCCAAACCATGAACCGTCAGCCTCTTTTCAATCATGAAATCACCATCCTCGGAAGGCTGCGGAACGCTTGTCACGCCTGTGGTGTCTATGCTGACCAATACCCGTTCCACCAACCGGGCGACACGTGAATATTCCTCATTGAGCTGGTGCAAAATAGGAACATCCTCCTCCTTCAATTCAGGCTGCTGGGCCAGGGTAAACACTTCCGACCGGAAGGAAACATTCTTCTCCGTAACACGACTGTTCCATCTCCAATAGGCAACGGAGACCACGGTCATCATAACCGTCATCATGATGACAAGTAAAGCCCGTGTCCATATGGTCGATCTCATGAAAATGCCCTGCCGTAATAACGATCAAACGGTTTGCGGCTTGATCACAAGGAGATGCCTGAAAACGGAGCCTGTCAAGCTTCAGCCCGCTTTTCGACATTCCAGCTCCATTGATACTATTTAAGCCTTTTCTCTTCAAATGAAAAAACTTTCAAATGACAAATACGCCTTTCAACAAACCGTACTTTATGATATCATGCGGCCACGGTTTTATGGGTTCCAGCACTTTACAACAACAAACCATTCATCTCGTCTTCGGTACGGATGAAGGAATGGTGCGTGAAAAGGCTTCCGGCATCTTTGCCGCTCTGACGGAAGGCACAAACGAATTTTCCCATGAAATTCTGGAAGCGGCCTGCGGTGATTCCGATGAAGCGGCCCAAGTGATACGCCAGGTTACGGAAGCTCTGCGAACCCTCCCGTTTTTTCCGGGGCGCAAAGTAGTCTGGATGAAGAACTGCAACTTTCTGGGAGACTCCGTCACGGGGCGTTCCTCCACCACGGAAGCAGCTCTGGATTCTTTCAGGCAATTACTGGAAAGCGGTCTGGGGCCGGATGTCCTGCTGCTTATTTCCGCCTCCGAATTTGACAAACGCCGTTCCTTTAACAAATTCCTGCTTCAATACGCCGCATCGGAAGAATTGAACAAGCCGGACATCACGAAAGCAGGATGGGAAGGCAGTTTAATGCCCCTCATTAATAAGGAAACGGCGGCGCGGGGCATGAATTTCGACTCCGCCGCCCTGGAACTGTTCATTCACCGCGTCAGCGAATCCTCCCGCCAAATCATTTCTGAAATTGAAAAACTGGATCTTTATCTGGGAGCGGACAGACGCACCATAATGCCGGAAGATGTAGAACGCATGGTTCCGCTGACGCGTACAGGCGTTATTTTTGAAATTTCCCGGGCTTTGGAAAACAAGAAAAGCGATGCGGCCATCTCTCTGATTGACTTTCAACTGGAACGCGGTGAAAACGCCATCACCATCATGCGTGCCGCATTCATCCCTACGTTAAGAAATTTGCTGGCTGCCAGACTTTTATGTGACGCATTCAACCTGAAGCCCACCAATTTCAAGGAATTTACGGCCCGCATTTCTTCCCTGCCCTCCTATGCGGCCGCGTTAATTCCCTTGAAAAAAGACGGTACACCCAATGCGTATCCGCTTTTTCTGGCGGCGCAGAATGCTTCCAAATTCAAGACGGAACGGCTGAAGCAAACTTTGAAAGAATGCATGAAGGCGGATAAAGCCCTGGTGTCTTCCTCTCTTGATCCCCGCCTGATTCTGCATCGTCTTGCTATCTGCTCCGCATCCTGATGAACTCCTCCTCTTCTTCCGTTTTCCCCCTGTTTGACGTTCTCGTCGTCGGCGCCGGACACGCAGGCATTGAAGCAGCACTGGCAGCATCCCGTCTGGGGTGTTCCGTCGCCGTCCTAACTCATAACCTGGATACTATCGGACAAATGTCCTGCAATCCGGCTATTGGGGGACTTGCCAAAGGGCATATCGTCCGGGAAATAGATGCCATGGGGGGAGCGATGGGATTGAACACGGATGCTACCGCCATTCAATTCCGGATGCTGAATGCCTCCAAGGGGCCCAGCGTGCGCGCTCCCCGCGCCCAGTGCGATAAAACAGCCTACCGCACAAGAATGAAAATGGTTCTGGAAACCGCCCCCGGCATACGCCTGTTTCAGGGAGATGTGGTCAAACTGCTCGTCAATGGAGAACAGCAGGCAACGGGAGCCGTTACTTCTCTGGGCTGCGCCATCCATGCCCGCAGCGTGATTATCTGCTCCGGGACATTCATGAAGGGATTGCTTCATGTGGGCCTTCAACACATAACAGGAGGCCGAATGGGCTGCGCTTCTTCCAGCCTTTCCGCCGATCTTGCCATGCTGGGTTTTCAGGTGGAAAGGCTTAAAACAGGAACTTCTCCCCGTGTCAATGGAAGATCCATCGACTTTTCCGTCTGCGAAATACAGCCCGGAGATGCTCCGGAAGCCCTGTTCAGCTATCGTTCCCGTGATATACTGAAACGTGATTCCGAACCCTTTTGCACTTTGAACACATGGGGAGATGAAAATTTCCGGATGAAGCAAATGCCGTGCTGGATCACCTACACCAACCAGAGTACGCACGACATTATCCGGAAGAATTTAAAATTCAGCCCCCTTTACAGCGGTATCATTGAAGGCGTAGGCCCCCGGTATTGTCCTTCCATAGAAGATAAAATCGTGCGCTTTGCGGAAAAAAACAGCCATCAGGTATTCCTGGAACCGGAAGGCCGCAGTACGGAGGAATTCTACCTTAACGGAGTTTCTACTTCACTGCCCTACTCCGCTCAGTGTGACTTCATCCATACCATTCCCGGCCTGGAAAACGCGCAACTGATCCGTCCGGGATATGCAGTGGAATACGACTTCTGTCCTCCCACGCAATTGCATCCTACGCTGGAAACAAAACTGGTGGAAAACCTGTACTTTGCAGGTCAAATCAACGGCACTTCCGGCTATGAAGAAGCCGCAGCGCAAGGATTGATGGCGGGAGCGAACGCCGCTCTGAAAACCCTGGGCAAACCTTCTCTGGTGCTGCGCCGGGATCAGGCTTACATCGGCGTCATGATAGACGACCTCGTTACCAAGGGAACCGATGAACCTTACCGCATGTTTACCAGCCGGGCAGAATTCCGCCTGTTGCTGCGTCAGGATAATGCAGACCTGCGGTTGGCCCCTCTGGCTTTTGAAGCGGGTCTTATTACCTGTGAAATGGCCCGGAAGGCTGAAGACAGGAAAAACGCCGTTGAAGAAGGAATAACAAAAGCTGCCGCGCTTAAACATGAAGGAGTTTCTCTCTCCACATGGCTTAAAAGGCCCGGCAATGACTGGACTCTATTGCCTGAAGAACTGAAAAAAATGTTCCACGTGGAACATTTGGATGCCATTGCTACGGATATCCAGTACGAAGGGCATATTGAAAGGCAGAAAAAACAGGCGGAAAAAATCATACGGATGGAAAATAAAACTATTCCCTCCGATATTGATTACGAACATGTCCATGCCTTAAAAAAAGAGGCTGTCATCAAGCTGGGCAACATACGTCCTGCAACTATCGGGCAGGCCTCTCGAATTCCCGGAATTACCCCGGCAGATATCGCCCTGTTGCTTGTGCATCTGCAAAAACGCAGCAGGCAACAAACATAATACCCCGCGTTTTTTATTCAGAAATTTCAATTTAAGGAGGACCATAGGAGGCGGGTATTGAAAAATAAATATGGCAGGGACATCCTTGAGCCGTATATGATCCCATTATATTTCCCTGTCGCCATTGCCTGGAGTCGATAAAAAGATTCAATACTGTTTTCTGAATGTCTTTTTGCGCGACAGCAGCTCTTCCCTTCCTCCGAACAACCACCACTTTCTGCTTGTCGTAAAAAGAAATGGAATATCCCTTCAGTATTATTGAATACCGGCCTTCCTGATTTATCCATCGCAAATCATTAAGAAGCGTCACACGATTTCTTCACGGATTCCATTCAAATACTGCCGATAAGAAAAAGCAGCATTGAGCTTACTCCAAGAGGCAAGGGAGGCCGGAAGGGCTGAATGACAAATCCACCGGGCGAATGAAAATTACCTTCCCAAGTTTAAAATTCTTCGGATAACCAATAAACAAAGACCTCATCCATTACCGGTAACAGATATCTCCCCGGATACATACATCATCTCCAAAAATATTTACAACAGGTTGTTCAAGATGGGCTTCATGCTCCAGAAACGGACCGGGCGCTACGCCGTCCGTACCGCCGCCGATAATGATGGGAGCATAAAACCCCACCCACTCGTCGACTAAACCGGCTTTCAGAAATTCCCGGACCAGACAGCCTCCCGCTTCCAGCAGTATAGTTCCTATTTTTTTATTATTATATAATTTTTTTAATAATTCCAAATAATTGAAAACATTCTCCACAACCAAAGTGCGGTCACGAAATTCATCTGTTAAACAAATGGAATCCGCAGGTATGGAAGAAGCATCATGGGTTAGAATAATACGCCAGGGTTGTTCCTTGAGGGGAGAAACAGGACGATCCGGTTTCCTAATGGTCAGGGACGGATTGTCCAGACGCACGGTATTCCCTCCGGTAAGAACCGCATCGCATTCGGCACGCAAGGTATGTACAAAAGATCTGGATTTTTCATTCGTCAGCCATTGGGAACGTTCCGGACTACGGGAAATGCGGCCATCCAGAGACATGGCGCTTTTTGCAATTACCCAGGGACGCCCTTCCAGCATGTTCACCCTGAACCCCCTGATTAAATGATCGCATTCCTTCTCCAGAACCCCGCGGGTAACCTTGATGCCGGCCTGTTCAAGAATATCAGCCGCAGCGCCGCGGTGTTTGGGATTAGGATCTTCCGAACCATAAACCACCCGTTTAAAACGATGTTTCAAAATGGCATCCGTACAAGGCGGTGTTTTCCCGGAAGTACTGCATGGTTCCAGAGTAACATACAAAGTTGAGTCCGCGAACAGGGGGGCATTGCCATTCGCCACTCCGTCGGCAATAGCCTCTCTTTCCGCATGAGGCAAGCCGGCTTTTTTATGAAATCCCGAACCAATCACCTGGTTTTCATGCACAATGACTGCCCCCACGCAGGGATTCGGACTCGTAAGTCCGATTCCATTTGAGGCCAGTTTTATGGCCATGTTCATCCAACAGTCATCCTGATTTTTCGTATTCACGCCGTTTTGTAGCATGAAAACCGGAAGAAGGACAATCACGTTGTGTGATTGAAGAATATTAGGTTTAACAATATTAAATTCCTTCTTCTGCTGTGTGCCCAGTGTGAATAAGATTTTAAATGACTGTAAATGAGAGTATTGAGTATCATTTCAAATGTTAATAAATTTGGCCTGCAAATTTGTGAATAATATCTGAATAAGTTATTCACATCATACTCACAGTTAATCAACCTGGCCTTTCACAAGGTTATTGGCAGGTGCGGCTGTAAACAGAAACGGCATTCCTGCTTGCAGAAAACCCGGAGGAAAGCATACCATCCTTTTGTGAAGGCTGCCAGATTGATTTACATTCCGGAGAGGGATCATACTTTTCCCGCTACAAGCCCTGAAAGGCCCTTCTACGGCTTTTCCGTGGCTGGAATGAATATAGCCGCTTACTGTGCTTCCCGCCTTCGGGAAGTGGGCTTTGAAGCGGTTTTTGACCCGGGAACGCCGGTTTCAGAAGAAAAAGGGGAGATCATCGAAGTGTCCATGCATGATTTTTCCCCGGAGGCGGCCATATGGCTTGCCTTTTGCGGGGCAGGGGAAGCAAGGTGTGAAGAAGGGCATTTGCTGGCCCGGAAAAGCGGGGAAAACGGGTTGACGCGGGTATTCACGCGGAAGGAAGCAGCGATAGAGCGCCTCGTTTATCCCTGGGATCTTCTGGAATGGCAGGAAAG
>UMIL01019522.1_pt1 | contig 12998 bp, 9 predicted proteins | sample 1965781 | NCBI WGS metagenome assembly UMIL01 (sample SAMEA4836124, study PRJEB28245) | human gut metagenome | biome: gut microbiome; material: fecal sample | place: Denmark | collected 2008
CCAACACCAGCACGCTGTCCTCTCCGAACGCCCGCCGCAGCGCCGCCGTGCAGTACCACATGGGCAGCAGCGGCCCACCCCGCGTCAGCCGCTGCTCCTCCAACAGCCGCCCGTAGACGGGAAACGCTCCCGCGCCGTAATGTTCCTCCGTCAGCCGTAGCAGAAAATCCTTTGTCATTGTACGCCCTCCTTGTCCATTGTGGTAAAAGCTATTATAGCACATTGCGTGGACGGGGAGTGTCACAGCGCAAAGAAGACTGTGCATTTTGCGCTGCTGGAAACAATAAAAGGCAGCGTAAGATTTCCCAAAGCGCATTCTGTTGGAAACAGTTTATTACATCAGAACGGACATGGCAGTCAAAAGGATCGCCAGAAATGCAAAGCTGATCCCGGAAAACAGGAGAAGAAAACTCTTTCCACCATTGGGAACACGGCGCGTATATTCCCGAAACGTAATGAGGCTTGCAAGAGAAGCCACCAGCGTCCCTGCACCGCCCACATTGACGCCAACCAGAAGCGCGCGGGCATCCTGCGTGAAGCGACTGAGCAGAATGGCGGCAGGGACATTGCTGATGATCTGGCAGGTGAGCGCGGAGATCAGCATTGTTCCGTGGGACAAAAGGCGGGCGAACAGCGCACGGACCGATTCCATCCGGGCAAGATTGCCGGAAAAGGTGAAGAAAGCGGCGAAGGTAGCCAGCAGTCCCCAGTCTACGGTTTTCAATGCGTGCCGATCCAGAAACCAGAGTGCCAGGACAATGACAGTCAGGCCAAGAACATAGGGTACCAGCCGCAGCACCATGGCAACGGCTAAACAGAACAGCCCGCCATAGACGGCAGCCTGGCGGGAGTCTACTGTGGCCTGCACTTCCGGCACGGAAAGCCGGTCTTTGGGAAATGCCAGGCAACACAAGAGAATGAGGACGGTAGACAGAATGAAGGGCGGCAGCATTGCCGAAAAGAACATCTTTGCGGAAAGATCGTAATAGCTGAAAAGATAAAGATTCTGCGGATTTCCGAAGGGCGTGATCATTCCGCAGAGATTGGCGGCGCAGTTTTGCAGAATGAACAGGAGTGCGGCGTGCTTTTCCTGACCGGTAGAGGAAAGAACAAACCAGCCAAGCGGCAGAAATGTCAGCAAGGCGGTATCATTGGTCAGAAGCATAGACCCGAACATGGTGATGACCACCAGTGCTGTACATACGCCCCGAACCGTGGAAAAGGTGCGCACCATCCGCTGCGAAAGAGCAGAAAAGATCTGCAGGTCTCGCAGAGCGCCTACCACCGCCAAAACACTAAACAGACAGGAAAGCGTTTTGAGGTCGTAATAGCCTAAGTAGTCCCTGTCGGGAGGGACAAAGAACGCCGTTGCAGCCGCAGCCAGCAGTGAAATGGCCAGCATAGCATTAGTACGGCACCAGCATTGAATCTTGCGCATAAAAAAATCCCTTTCGCGTAAAAAATGCAAAATTTCGCGTGTATATTTCCGTGAAGAAGATAACACATTTCGGGATGATTTACAATGACGTTCTATTGACCCGGCAGATACCAAGCGGCAACGCAAATCGGCACATATTTTGCGCTGCCGGAAACAATAAAAAGGTATCAAAACGAAGAAATAGAGCCACTGGCGGAGCGCAATGCTCCCGCCGGGTGGCTCTGCAGGTTCTTGGTATGTTTCCCGCGTGTGGGGGGCAAAATGTGGGTCAGGCGGAGAAAGCGGAGAGGGTGTTCTGGGGAATACAGGAGTTCTCCTCCTGTTGTTTCGTCCAAGTGACAAGAGTCACTGCCTCTACAAAAAGCGCTCTTTTTTGTTGCTGCGTAATAGTGGATGCCAAATTACTGACAAATATCAAACAGTAACTCCGTGTAGGCCACACTATCTTCGGAGGGCAGTGAAAAACATCCTCCGGCCTGCGTTGCCACCCTGACCCACAGATTAAATTGGTCAAAAAGTAAAGAAAAAGTCCTGTTTTCGAGAGAAAACAGGACTTTTTGGAGCTGCTGGGCGGATTCGAACCGCCGACCTCATCCTTACCAACCCACCCAGAAAACTTTTTCTGGGTGTTTTCGCTTATTTTTGGTCATTTCCGCTCGGTTTCAATTACTCTTTAGCGCCATTGGAACGCAGTGTTTCCGAGAGTTCCACGCATGTCTGTGGCTGGCTGTGTGGTCAGGACCCTTTCAGGACGAGAACCACCAAGCACAGAAACACAGCAAATATTCGCCAAACAGTGAAACTCCATTACCCCGTCCGAATCAGCCTCTATGCCGTTTTAGAATCGCTGATTCGTGCAAAAGGTTCACCGGTGTAACAGATGAATTCAATGCCCACAGGACGCCACCTATACAATACCTATTTCCTGGATTATCAGGAACCATACGATGCCGACACCCGCCGGCCAGAACGTAATCACACTCAACGAGGATAGCTGCTGGCCACCATGACCGATGAGCAGAAAACACTGTTCTCCCTGTAAAGCGATAGCGTGAGAGATTTCCAGACCATGGCGGAATGCCTCCTGTTCCAGAATAGCCTCAAGCCGGACGCAAAGTGGACGAATAATCCAAATTAAACGCTGGGACCACGGCACAACGCCATAGTCCCGGTACTTTTATTTTGTGGCAGCAACAGGATACTCTTTGTATGTTACACCCTGCAGTTCGCTACCATTCTCCTTTTTACGGACACCACCCCATTGCTTGAAGAAAAAAGGAACACCATCTCTTTTAGCAAGGTCTCGAAGCTCTATTACCCACGCTTCATCCATTGGTCTACTTTTCGGGCCAGATTCGCCACCAACTATGAGCCAATCAATGCCGCCCAGGTTGATACCCGAAATGGATTCAAGCAAAGGCTCGGCAGAAATAAACTTGACTTTGGCACCCGTGGTTTTCAAGTCTTCGCACCTACTGATTGAAGCCTTATTCTCCACAGAGACACCCATCCAAATATTATTTGTCCAGTTTATTTTAGGTGAAAGCTCTACCAAGCGTTTACTGCGCTTCGTGAGTACCTGGAATGTGTGATGCGTAGCAGCGTTCATTGTTGCGAATATTGAGAGGATATCTTCTTCTGGGACATCATCATGGAAGAGATCGGACATAGAGTTTACAAAAATCATTTTAGGTTTTTTCCATCCCAATGGTTTTTGAAACAAATCATGATGCACTGTAACATCAAAGCCATTCTCATATCGAGGACATTTCATTGCTTGTAATCTCTTGGCAAATGTAGCAGCATAACAATGCTCACATCCGGAAGAACACTTCGTGCAGCCTGTCACAGGATTCCATGTTTCTTCAGTCCATTCTATTTTTGTAGCCATTTTGCGGAACTCCTTACTCGATAGGGAATATTGCATTCCCTCCTCGGGGGAATGTAACGCCAAAAAACTGTTTTAGCTCTCTTTTTATTTCGTCTTTGTACCCATCGCTCGGAAATACGGGATGTTCATCCAAGTCTTTATATATTACCTCAAGCGAAACACTTTGCAAAGATTTATACTTGTGGTAGATATATTTGGCAATATCATGCACATCGTAGCAATGGATATCTGTAAGTGTATCCACATCTCCAGTGCCACCGAGGTCAAACATCAATTGTCCTTGCGGCTGGCTATGTGTATGCATAGAAGAGCGATCTCCAAATGTTTGCCATGTTACTTTCTTATATAAGCGGATTCCCTTTATGTTGCCACTACAATGTATGAGACTATAGACCCTGCCATTTGTCCGATTATAGAAAGGCGCTATAGAAATGTAGTAGTTTGAAGCGGATTTGTTGACATTGTTTCGAATGATCGAGACGATAATGTCATCTAAATCATCTTTATTGGTTTCCGCCAGTAAAGAAATATCCCGCTGGTATGTCTCTTGGTATCGATCAATCACTTCTGGTTTCTTTGCTTGTGCTGCACCTCTTGATGTATCGAACATCATATGGTTAATGATTACCTCGCCCCATCTATTTAGGTAGGGTTTGATGGCATCCCAATCTATTGCCGCACGATAAGGGTCGTATAACAAAAGGGTGTTGTATTGATTGCTAAATGTCGATATGTTCAATCCTCGCAAAAAAGCATTACAATCGCCAACATTATACGATACAGCGATATTGGTCAGATTAGCATCTTCAATTTCTTTCCGAAGGTGCTGAACTCGATCTTCCTCCATATCGTTAAAAATCAAAATGGCATCTCTACCTGGATATCCTTGGATTATGGTATTGAGCCTTTTCGCTACGCGAAGAGCAGTACCTTCAATAAGATTTCCATCAATATCCGTATAACGACCACTATTGCACATGCAGTCAATGAACACGACACCTCTGGAACCTTCACGGCCTTCAATACCATTAAATCCAAGAATTTTACGGGCCCATTCATCTACATATCGCTCGATCAACTCGAATTTTTTGACCGTATGAGGTTTTGCCTCTGTAATAACATTTGTCTGCTTTTTCCGTGCCAATCATCTCACCCCCACTCATCGATTTGGCATTTCATGTGCATTTACATAAAGAAACCGTCTGTATCAAAGATGTGGTCAAGCTCATCGTTGTTAATGGCTTTGGACATCTTATCCCGAACATTGCTCATGGACATATCCAACCGCTTAAAATGCTTGTGACCAGCAATATCCTTGCTCATACGAATCAACTGAATTCGCCCTATACCGGGATTCTGACGAGCATACTCCGCAAAGCCTTTGGCTTTTCCGAGATTATCATCAAAGTCCGGGTTATGCGGTTCGAGAATATCAATCACATAGCCGAGAAGATCGTCACGCCGAATTACAATGAAATCGGGATACGTCGGCTTGACCTCACTATCGACTTCATACGGAATGCAGAGAGACCAGGATTTTCTGGACGGATTACGAAGCCAGCACACAAAATCCTTCCGTTTTTCTTCTTCCGCAATCACACCGGCCTCCCATGTATTGAGATTCATCACGGCAGTACCAGTAGTTGAGTTGACGAACAAGTGGTTACTGTAGGCAACACCGCTGTCTTCATGAGGAATCTGGATAGTTTCGGGCAGACGGAAGTTGTGCTTACTAACAACATCTCCATCAGAAACAACGCTATCATACTGTCTGCGAATGCGATCGGAATCGATTTTAGCAATATACCGTCTGTACTGATCGTTCAAATCGTGGAATTTCTTCTCTGCGTATGTGTGCAGATCCCGAATGCAGCTCTCGTCTGCAGCAAAGATAATTACATCGATTTTGTACATATTCGGATCGTCTGCATCGAAATACTGGCGACCATACTCATTTCCAACACCTTCATTGCCCAACTTTGTTTCTGCCAGCCGGAATTGACGGTCAATATCCGTATCCGTGGTAGTAAACAGGTCGTGCACAGAGAAGTTGTCAACCGTTTCTCCAAAAACATCGAAAATTTGGGTCGAAAGTTTGAATTGCTGAACCATATCTGCCAGCTCATCATATTTTCCGCTTTGTCGCATGTTTTCAGCGTAACCATGAATCATTTTGACAATATCCGCAACAACTGCCTTGGATCCCGTTCTACACAGATCAGACTGAACGAGCAAACGCGCCAACTTGAACAGCGAGGTCAAATAATTGTTGATACGGACAGTTCTCACATCGTAAGTCAGCAAGCCGTAATCGTTAATGAATTTCATCACAGCTTCCCGGTCAATTACATCCTCCTGTACTACTTCTTCGGCGGGCTGAGGCGTAACTTCGGGCGTAGTAACTTCTGTCTGCTGCGGCTGTTGGCTGACTTGCGTTGCAGGCTCCTCGTTTACCGGAATGGTGTTTGCAGTTGTATTGGAGCCGCTTGCGTTAGAAGTAATCGGCTTTACTTGAGACACACTTGTTTGGGGCGAAGCCTCAGTAGCGACGGGATTCGGCTGTGTGTCAGCAGGATAGAAAGACATCTGATTCGGGTCTGGCTGTGCAGGCTGGCGATTTCTGTGGACTGTCGGCCGAATTGTAAGGGTATCGAAAGTTTTGGAGTCCAAAGACTCGCCATATACATCTGTAGGAATATTGCCGCCCTCTGTGCTTTGGAGGGCTTCTACAACTTCCTTTACCGTATTTGCATCGAAGTAGGGCAAGTAAAGGTGCACATCATTCAAGACCTCATCCACCTGGATGCGCATTTGCATTGGTGTACGAACCATACGTCCAAGCAGCTGTGCAATATATGTGGCATCCTTAGCCCGTCTAAAGGACATCATTGTTTCCGCTCTGGGGCAGTCCCAACCCGTAGACAGATTCTCCTTAAAGAAAACAACCTTGATATTGCGATCTTCAGATATTCTGGAAGGTTCCTCATAACGCACATCTACACCGTTGACAGTAATCGATGCGGTTGTCTGACCAAATGTGTGGACAACCTCACCAGCACCAAAACGGAATCCGGTTCTTTCCTCAATTTTCTTCAAGCAATCGTCCAAATCCGTGTCTGAAATTTGATTTCCGGTGCCGTTGAGCACCTGGATCACCAGCACAGGATTTACATAGGCATAGTGCTGCTCACGACAATACTGCGTCCAATGGTCCCATTTCTGTTTCCAGTCATCTGCCGCAGCTTGAAGCACCGCCATATCCTTATTGATGGAATGTTCCTCTGGATAGGTAATAACAATGCGATCCTTCAGCAAACCGGAGGCTCTCACTTCGTCAGCAGAAACAACCACCTTGTGAATGGTAGAGGTTGTCCCTTCCACCAAACTATTAAATCGTTCAGAAGTTGCAGACATACCGATAACAACCGGCATGGCGTTCAAACGATCTTCAGGGCTACCTTTCAAGAATTTCTGCATGATTGTCGTGGCACGACCAGCTTCCCGGCCCTGCATACCTCTATGAGCTTCGTCGATGATAATATATAGTCTGTCGCTCTTGTCCCGTGCAGTATTGGCCAGGGTTTCCCAGATGGTGTATTGCCTGGAGTCACTATGCTTTGTCAGATTGGAACCTTTTCCGAGTTTTTGAGTATTCAAGAAGTAAATATGCCCTTCTTCCAATACTTCTCGATCAAAGGAATCCTCCGTAATCGTGACACACTGATCCAAACGAATTTTATCGGCTTTCAAGTCGATTTTCTGGCGTGACTGCTCATTCAGCTGAGGCGAGTCAGAGAGCCAAACAAAAATGGCATTCTGCTGATCCGGATAAACCTCGTCGCCAAAGTAAATCGACTCAATCAATGCAGCCATAATAATCGTCTTACCTGCACCGGTGGGCGCAGTGAAAGAAACCACCTGTGGAGAGTGCGTGCGCCGATAGCTGCCGAGCGCTTCAGCCGTCTGCATTCTTAGATTTGTCAACGCCTTTTTCTGAAAAGGAAATAATTCTGCTTTCATATGTTACCTCCCTGTGTTGATACGGAAATTATCGAGGTAATCTCTGTACAACTGATAGGTTTGCTTACCATCAAAGGCTGCAATCATTTCACGATAACCAGGCTCAGAATCGGTCACGATATAAATGGTGTTAATTTCGGGATGCACAGCTATCTGCTGACGGAATTCTGCAAAAGACATCTCATCAATGAGAACAGCAAACTGATTCTCCGGTAAAATAAGCATGTCCAACTCATCTTCTGCAACAGTAGGACAATGGCCAATTGCTCCTGCTTTCATCCACAAAGTAGGAAGCATTTCCTTGAACTGTCTACCCAGAGCAACTGCGGTTTTGTCCAGAAAACCGAGCTTGAAGAATGCAGCATTAGCTTTAAAGCCGTCTGCCATAGGTGCATCAGATCCCAGATAATTACCCTTTAGAGCATTCCCTTTTATGTCGTGTCCTTCTATACTGCATACAGTACGAGGCCACGTGACATGCCGCGCTATTCCCATAGAGCTCCATACATCGTCACCCGGATTGTGCCCGTCCCTGCTAAGTGCCTTCGCTTCATCATCAGACACTTCATTGTTGGTAATCATAATACATCTACGAAGTCCATTATCAGCAGCATTCAACAAATTCACAGCATGCAGGGTGGTACCCGAACCCGCAAAAAAGTCGACAATCAACGCATTAGGCTTATTAATAACAAAAAAGCGAAGTGCATCATGTACGGCATATACTGATTTAGGGAAATTAAATCGTTTTGATCCAATAATCTTGTTCAACAGTACACTGCCATTTTCACGGGCATTGTGAGAAGATATTCGCCATTGTGTTCCAGGCACAAACCGTCGATCTCCAGTCTCGCCTTCAAGTTGGACTTCGTTATTGGCACCACCGCGACCTAATAATGTGTATATTCCATCCTTGATTTTGTCAACTTCACCTTTGGCTAAATACGTAGGTATCCAACCGTATTGGTTTTTTGTTGATGTTCTAACAAAGCCTTTGGATAACCTATCCATCAACTCTTCTTGGCCTATCTGCCAGCGCCCTTCAGAACCATCTGACTTTATGGGCCACACAATACTAACACCATCTTCGCTGCTTTTAATTTGGTCTCGACTAATATGGATAGGCAAAGCTTCGCCGCATCGGATAATTTTTCCCGATTCTTCATGAATGTAAATAGGATAAAACATATTAGGTCGGTCTTTGCGTAAATCATTAGATCCACGTCGCCTCAGTGTTCTCCAATATGGCTGCGAAATTTCTTTAGCCGTGTTGTTACTGGCACTCCATTCACTGGATAACGGAACAGCCTGTGGACCACATTTACCAAACTTCACAAAAAACAAGTACTCGTCTGTTCTCGCAAATTCGCTATTTAGCGCAACACCGCTTGGGTTGATAACACTACTAACCATTTGTATTCTTGCATTTGGGAATTCCTCTTCGAGTAAACAGCCCAAATGCAAGTATTCTTTTTCATCAATTGTAACAATAAGAACGGAATCGTAAGGATTTAGTAGTTTTTTTGCTATTTTCAAACGTTTTTGTATAAAGGACAACCATTTGCTATGGCGATATGTGTCAGCACCATCCACATAGTCGTTGTTGTACTTCCAATCCTTTGCTCCAGTGTTGTAGGGCGGATCAATATAGATACAATCCACTTTCCCGGCGTAGAGGTATTCCAGCAACTGAAGTGCATGGTAATTATCGGCCTCAATCAAGGTGTGCCACAGATCACTGTCCGGTGCATTGCAAACACTGTCCAAGGGTTTGAGATAGGGATAGATTGGCTCTCCGAATTCTGCGACTGTAACCAAATCTGCCACAGAAAATGTAGCCTGTTCGTTCGTTTCCTTTCTTTCACACTCAGCCGTATCACCGACAATTTTTGTTACCCGGTACACTTCGTTGATTTTTCCTGTTTTGAGCGCAACCAACGCACCTCTGCGAACGGGAATATCGTAGAGTGGGGTGCATTCTGGAAGATGCTCCTCGAATACCAGACCAAACTTCTTTTGTTTATTCATGCGGTCAACTTCTGCCTGGATACGGGCACGAAGTTCCGGATTTTCAATTTGACTAATCAAATCATTTATAGCAGCCATAATTATCTCCCTTTAGAAGGTGCTTTGATGTGCGGGGCCATCCCAGCTTTTGTATAATGAATTTTACGCAGGTTATACAGAAGCTCATCCAAATACACCAGAATAGTCATGTTCTCATAGCACAGCAATGCGAGGTCAATCAGATATAGCTCTACAGAATTGTCCTTGTTTTTGTGCTTGTCATGGAACGTGATTTTTTGTGTACCGGCATCGAATTCATAGTCGAAGTGAGCGATGGCATTGCGTACATGCCGATTTAGCGAAATAACTTTGCTAAACGGCTCATCCTCCCCCAACAAGTTGAGGCGAGAAGATTTCACAATTTCATGGTAATCCGAAAAGCTTCCAACGCATGCAGTTTGCTTATTTACACGGATTGTATTTACGGGGAACGCATTACAACTTCCCCGAACAACGATATTGTTCAAACCTATTGCTACGCCTAAGAAATCAAGAATCAGTTCATAGCTGTCAGAGTAGAAGGATTTCATATCTTCAAAACTCGTAGTGGCAATGCCAAATTTCTCCTTATCAAACTTATCCGTAGCCTTACCGATGGAGAGCATCGTTGCCGGGATGTACTTTTCAAAATTAGCCATCCATCTGTCGTAGATTTTTACCAACCGTTTATCCAAAGAGTTGAAATGATCTTCTCCGCCCAATGCAGTATTCAGTTCATCCAACTTGGCGAGATTCGATGGGGCAGCGATCTGCTTGCTGGTGTCTACAAATTTCCCAAGCGTTCCATCCGCAAGAATAGAATTCATCCCAAGTACCATTGTTTGGTGCAAAGCCATCAAAGCGTCCAGCTCATTCTTCACAACAAACCGCGGTGAAAGTTTGAGAAAGTGTTCCTCTGTCAGTCTGATTTTTCCGTTAAAGAACAAGTCAAACAAAGGTGTAAGCCTGGGCCAACAAGAATCCCTAAAAGAAAGAAACCTTTTCATGTGTTCAACCAAATCAAGATACGTATTGCCGTACAAGACAGCAGACATCATAAAGGGACTAAATCCTGTTTCGGTCAGACTTTCAAGCGACTTATACTGCCTGGTTTTTGCATGAGGCAGTTCCACGGAAAAGTCCGCATAATAATCCACATCATCTAATTCGCATTCAATGGCGGAGGCGTTATTTACGGTCGTAGACTGTTCGTTGACGATCTTTCGTAATCCATAAATGTGGACACCACACTCGGGACAACAAATATCAAATGGAATATCAAAGAATCCCATTTGAAAACGGAGAAGAATCTTGGTTTTACAGTAATCGCACTGTGCAAAAATATGGTCAACCATTATTGCAACCTCCTTTGTATGGCAATAGATGTGTGTAGTATATAATTAACGCGCTATCGACACCGGTTTACCTAATAGGCCGTGAAAGTATTCCTTATTTATTATTCAAGCAACTTTTTGATGCTTTCCACAATCGTTTCATAAATAATCCCTTCAGCATAGCCAAACTGCTTCCGGTACTTCTCCCACATATTTTGCAGTGCAGGACTGGTTTCGATATTGTGCAGGATCTCCGACACATCTGTAATCTGTTCCGTAGTTCCCCGGTGGGCGGCTGTTGCAGCCAGTGCTTCGGAGAAAACCGCTTTATCGAAGGTCTGCGTGGTGGCCAGTATGTAGGCATCGTAGAAATCTCTGGGCCGGGTATTGAACACGCCGCGGCGCAGGATCGTTTCTATTTTTTCTGCCAGAACGGTTTCAATATTGTAGGCCCACAGTTCATAGGATTTCTCGTCGTCAAATATCTCGGTGAACTGATATGGAATGGCATGGGGCGTGATGGCGTCGCCGGTAGACACATCAATGCTCAAAGGGGTCAACAATGCATCGAAGCGGGCATTCAGCATCACACGGTAGCCACCGTAAATGTCATCCTCACGGATGGGAGAAATCGTACCGATCTCAAAAACCACATCATCATCCATCGGGATGGCACAGATCTGCTCCAACGCACTGCGGATAGCCTCCGGAGTGAGGGGCAGATTTTTCAGCGTAGCGTCCAGGTCCATGGTGGCACGGTTGTCCAGACCCACAATGGCCGCAACCAACATACCGCCCTTCAGCACAAATTTCTCTTTGTATTCCGAAGCCGACAGCCGCACCAGCAGGCGTTCAAACATGAAGTTCTGCAGAATCACCTGTGCAGGAATATTTTTCTGCTTTGCGATATTGCGAATCTTTGCTTTCAGGCTCATTGCTTTGCTCACAGAAGCACCTCCAGATACTGACGCAAAACATTGGATACCCGCAGCTTTTTTGCGTAAGCGTTTAGCTTATTCAAGTCTTTCTTTGGATTTGCCGCATACAGCTTCAGCGCCGCAAGAAATGTTTCCGTCCCTAATTTATTGCGGCTGCGAATCACATCACAAATGGTACGCTCAAGATCGTATACAGGAACATTGTTCCCAGCCGGCGTTCTCATCGTTGACAGACCAAGATCAAACAATTCTGGCTTGATGTAATACACTTTGCATTCAGATTTAATTGCAGAAGATGGAATACACCCAGAGGGTGCAGTAACCGTATGCTCAAATGGAGTACGGTCAGAAATTCCATGAAGGTAGAGCGCCGTCTCGTGCGAAAATATAATATTTTCAGAGCGTTTACTGATCGACAGCAATTCGTCCTGCATATCATCAGGCAGAATGTACTGTCCTTTTACAATTCGATGAATTTTATCTTCTTTGCACAGCTTATAAAGCATAGCTTTGGAGATTCCATGCTGTGCCGCTATCTTGGTTTCAATGATTCCGCCATGTGTCTTGGCAATAGCGGCCAATTCCGTCACATAATCCATGTGCTCACTCCTCGCTTGAAACAAGTCAATAATATTGTATGTATAATTACGATTAAAGTCAACACCTTTTGTTGACTACCGTTCTCTGTAATTGAGATCTGTCATTCGTTAGGGCGTAAATATGCTATCAATCCAGGCGCATTTTGTGCTGCTGTAGACAATGGAAAACACTCGGGATCAGTTCTCTCGAACCGATCCCGAATGTTTTTTCATTTCCCATATTTCTCTTTCAGGCTCTGGTGGCCCTGCTGGTCACGGCGGCGCAGTTCCTCTGCCGAAAAGATCTTCCACTGGGGATCTTCATCGCTCAGGTTCAGATGCGCATAAGATTTCGGGTAATGTCGCTCCGGGTCAAAAGTGAAGTCCTTTGCAACAAGCCGTTGCCATATGCTCGGCCCATCGGACAATTTGACCTTGCCCGCTTCGTAACTTGTCAGTTCATGGGTGGTGTCGATCTTCCGCAGAAACTCCTCTGCGGTCGACATCCCCCGGACATATGCCTCCCTCGCCAATCGTGCGTTCTCGCTCCACTGGTCGTACCGCTCATAGTCCATCGGTATCAGCTTGGAACGCTCAGAGGGTGACGCATCCAGCCAGCGAAGCAGGCGGGAGTACATTCTATCCCGCAGCTTTTTATAGATCAGCAGCGCTTCATCCTCCGAGGTCTTCTCCAGCCTTGCCAGATTTGCGCCGCGCTGTTTGCAGCTCTGCCCATCGGTCACCCGGTCACAA
>UMIL01022599.1_pt1 | contig 12937 bp, 10 predicted proteins | sample 1965781 | NCBI WGS metagenome assembly UMIL01 (sample SAMEA4836124, study PRJEB28245) | human gut metagenome | biome: gut microbiome; material: fecal sample | place: Denmark | collected 2008
AAATTTTTATATTTTTATAGATTTTTGGCAACGGCTATCTAAATGAAAAGATTATTAGTAGTTTTTGTAGTTTTATTAACATTTCAAGCGGTAGCTTTAGCTTCTCCTAAAAATATAGATTTGCGAGAATATCAGCAAGCTACTGGTACAATTAATGTATTAGCAGCACCTTTTGAAAATGACAATTTTTATCTAGCTACATTTAATTTTGATGAACAAAATAAAGGTGATAAAGTTAATTTTTATCAAGGAACTTGTATTATAGATAAGGAAAATCAAAAAGTATTACAGCCTTTATTAGTAAAAAGAGTTATTGGTAGCGAAGATAAAGTGTCAGAAGTTGTGCTAAATAAGCGACAAGAAATGCCATATTTGCAGGATTTTAGAACAGTACAAACAAATTCTAAAAAGCCAAAAGTTTATACAGGTGGAGAGACTACAAATATTGTATTATTAGGAAGATATAAGGTAGTTACTTCAATGGGAACTTTTGAAGATTGCATAGGTATCAAAATTTATAATGAAGAAACTGGTGAAGGCATGATACAATATTTAGCTAGAGGCTATGGTGTTGTTTATTTAGAAGGTGTACATTCTGATGGTAGTAAAGTAGAAATCGCTTATTTAAGTGAAATTAGACCATTAGATGAAGCTCAAATCGAAGAATTCAAAACAAAATATTTCGTTTGATAAAAAGACAAGGAACTGGTGTAATTACTTAATTTACACCAGTTTTTTTATATAAAGATATAATATCTATCTGGATATTATGAAAAAGATTTTACATATATTTTACATTTATTTTACTTTTTTCTACTAGAAAGCATTACTCACTTATTTATATAATTAAATAGTAATCGAGCGAATTTTATTTTGAAAATATGTGTTAGAAAATTATTTTGGAGGAATATTTAATGAGTGAGGGTTTGAAAATTGCTTTTGAATTATTAGGCGGTTTGGCATTATTTATCTACAGTATGAACATGATGAGCCAAGGTTTACAGAATATGGCTGGAGAAAAAATGCGTTATGTACTTAGCGTATTAACTAAAAATCCAGTTGTAGGTGTATTAGCTGGTGCATTAGTTACATGTGTATTACAAAGTTCTAGCGCTACAACAGTAATGGCTATCGGTTTTGTTAGTGCTGGATTAATGAGATTACCACAAGCAATTTCCATTATTTTTGGTGCAAATATCGGAACAACAATGACTGCGCAATTAATTGCTTTTAAACTTAGCGATTATATTTGGCCAATCGTATTTATCGGTTTTATGGTTTATTTCTTTGCTAAAAGTGATAAATTAAAAAATATTGGTCAGACAGTATTTTTCTTTGGTTTATTATTCGCAGGTATCGAAATCATGGGCTCTACTATGAAGCCTCTTGTAAATGCACCAATCTTTACAGAACTTATCGCTAGTGTACATGATAATCCAATTTTAGGTTTATTATTAGGTACAGTTATGACAGTAATTGTACAGAGTTCTAGTGCTACAATTGCAGTATTACAGAACTTTGCAGCTCAAGCTGGTGTAGATGGTAACAGTATCATCGGTCTTCAAGGTGCATTACCTATTTTATTAGGTGATAATATCGGTACAACAATTACTGCTTTATTAGCGTCTATCGGTCAATCTAAAAACGCAAAACGTACAGCTGTAGCTCATAGTGTATTCAATATCACAGGTAGCATCGTGTTCTTATGTGTATTACCATTATTTGCTCAGTTTGTAATGTATATTTCTCCTGTTGGACCAGAAACAGCAGTTATTTCTCGTCAAATTGCAAATGCACATACTTCATTTAATTTAATAAATACTTTATTATGGTTACCACTTATTCCAATAATGGTAAAAATAGTTTGCTTTATTGTTCCAGATAGAAAACCAGCTCTATCTACAGAACAAGTTAAGTCTGAAGCTGTTTAATATAATAAATGATAATATAGAAATAAAAAGCGAAGAAATTTTTCTTCGCTTTTTTTATTTTTTATTTTGGATAAAAAATAAAACTGTGCTTTAATTTTTATTTTAAAGCACAGTCTTTTTTAGATTTTAAAGTTTTCAATGATACTATTATAAATATTATCTAGTTCTTCTTGTGTTGGTTGATTAGCAATACGAATCATATCATGGAAGATATTGAGTCCTGCTTCTTCAAGTTCTTTTTGTACGAGAGCAATGCTTTGTCCACCCCAGCCATAAGAACCAAAAGCTAAAGCTTGACGGTCGTTTTTCTTAGGTACTAGACCTTTGAGATAGCATAAGAAGGCAGCTACATTTGGCATCATACCATTATTTAAAGTAGGAGAGCCAACAGCGATATATTTACTATCAAGAACTTCAGTCATAATATCAGAATAATGATTAGTTTTTAAATCGAAGAATTTTGCACAAATTCCTTTTGCTTGGAATGCTTCTGTGATTGTTTTAGCCATAATTTCTGTAGAATTCCACATGCTGTCAAATACTACAACAGCTTTATGTTCATCAGCTTCAAAATTGCTCCATTTTGCGTATAAATCTAAAATATCTTTAATATGTTTACGCCAGCTTATGCCATGACCTGTTAAAATCATGTCAATATCAAGTGTGGAAACTGTTTTAAGAGCAGTTTGAGCTTGACGACCATAGAGCATTAAAATATTAGCATAGTATTTTTTCGCTTCATGCATTAAAACAGCATAATCAACTTCATCATCAAAACGTTCATTAGTAGCGAGATGTTGACCAAAACCATCATTAGAGAAAAGAATTTTTTCTTCTGGGCAATAAGTAACCATGCTATCTGGCCAATGAAGCATAGGTACAGGAACGAATTTTAAAGTGCGTTTACCAATATTTATGCTATCACCGGCTTTTACGCCCTGGTAAGTATGTTCACCGCAGAATTTAGCAATATTTTTTAAACCATTTGGTTGGCTGACAAAAATAGTAGCATTAGGGCATTTTTGAGCGATTGCATCTAAAGAACCAGAATGGTCAGCTTCTAAATGATTGCAAACAATGTAATCAATTTTTGCTGGATCAATGATAGAAGAAATACGACTTAAGATTTCATCACTAAAAGTTTTTTTAGTAGCGTCAATTAAAGTGATTTTTTCATCAAGTATTAAATAGGCATTATAAGTGCTACCGCGTCCAGTTTCATAACCATGAAAATTGCGAACGGACCAATCAATGGCACCTACCCAATAAATATCATCACGTATTTTAGTAGCTTTCAAGATATCTTCCTCCTGTAAAAATAGTTTTATAGAAATTAAAAATTAGCTGTTTTATTTACAGTAATTATTATACAATTTCAAAACTATAATTACAACATATAGGTAGGGTTATTTAGCAACAAATTGAGAAATATTATCATTTATTTCTTGAGCATAGATTTTTTTGGCGATAACATCACCATGTAATCCGTCCATAGCATATTCTGTTGGCAATATTGGTGGACTGTTCAAAGCTTTTGCTGTATCAATATGTGGCTGTGTGCGAATGAAATCGTTAACTAAATTTAAATTATATTGCCATACTTCAGAGGTTTCTTCATTGAATACTTTTTTTATATTATAAGGATTTATAGGTGCTAAAGTGAGCAGTATAGGTGTGATATTATTTTCATAACATTTTTCTTGGATTGTTTTTAAATCATTGATTACATTTTCGGCAGGCATACCAGCACGAAGACTATTAGTTCCTCCCATGATTAATAAATATTGTGGGTGGAAAGGCAGTACATCATCATCAAAACGTTGTACCATAGTTTCGCTTGTATCTCCGCTACAAGATAAATTAATAGTAGGGAAATTTAAATAATAAGCATAACTATATGCCCAATCTGCTGGACCAAAAGATAAATGCCCACCTCCATGACTGATACTATCGCCAAAAATTGCGATTTTCCAATTGTCTTGAGGTTCATTTTTGAAAATTTGAGCATCAGAATATACACCAACAGGATTTCCTTCATCATCTAAACCGCGTACACGCCAATAAAAAGTGCCAATACGAGGTTTTTCATCATAAAGTTCACCACCTGTGATTATTTTGGCATAAATACGATATTTAGAAGGTGTTGTGCCATTAGGATTTTCTGGAATGTTATCTGTAACTTCTATTTCAAATTGAGTGGCATTTGCATTAGGAATAAACGAATAAACAGGATAGAGAAGTGTAGTACCGTTTTTTTCATTATAAATAATATGTGGTATAGGTGCGTTCATTTGAGGTGCTTGGTTAGTGGCATATAGTTCCTCTAGAGCCGAAAATTTAGTGATAGGATTGTGGTCTATATCCATAGAACGAATACGCCAATAAAGAGGAGTCTTTCCGTTCAGCGCATTTGGGGCAATTTGAGTCAAATCAAGTTGTTTAGCATTTGTATAAACAGAGGCTGTATAATATAAATGTTCAGAAGATAATTCTTCATCACTTAAATCATCAGGAATGGTATCAAATAATTCTAATTCATAATAAACAGCATTTAAATCTTCTCTCCATTCTAAAAGAGGCATATTATTGCTAGGGTCTTGTAGAGGAAAGTGAGATAAAGCTACTAAGGCTGGTGCTAATGGAGTTTTTTCTGAAGTTGATATTTGGGCTGTGTTTTTTGTTTCTGCATCAATAGTATCATTATTTTGTAGGGATAAATGCCAACTTAAAGTTATTAAAATTAAAATGATAAATAAAAATTTTTTGTTCATAAATAAAAATCCTTCATATATAAATAATAACAGATAGTTAAAAAGATTATATACCTAGGATTTGACTCTAAGTCAAGAAAAAAATAAAATTTTAAATGTTTTTGAAGAAAGACTAGATTTTTTAGAGCTTTATGTGGTACAATATATATCGCGTCTAGCTATTGAATACATAGTATTTAATCTAGCCATCTTGCAAATTGTTTTATAACATGATAAACTATTTTGGTACAATTATAATGATGAAAGGGTGAATTTCTTGCCAAACATTAAATCTTCTATTCTCAGCGTAAAAACAGATGCTATGCGTCGTGCAAAAAATGTTTCTGCTAAATCTGCTATAAAAACTGCTTCTCGTAAAGTTCTTGATGCTGTTGCTGCTGGCAATGCTGAAGAAGCAAAAGCATTACTTGTAATCGCATGCAAAAAAATAGACCAGGCTGCTGCTAACAGATTATTCCATAAAAATTGTGCAGCTCGCCGTAAATCTCGTTTAGCTCGCCGAGTAAACAGCTTAAGCAAATAATTGCTAATCAAAGTAAGGACTGATTTCCAAAAGAAAGCAGTCCTTTTTCGTTTTTATAGATAAATTAATTTATTTTAAGGAGAAAGTTTTATTAAAGATGAATATAGAATATTTTTTAATAAAAAAATGCCATTAAAATAATGGCATAATCTTATATATTAAGAGTAAAATAAATTATTTTTATTAGATTTTAAAGACAAAATTTTATAAGAAGATTTTCGATTAAAGCAGGCTCATTAGAGCCTGTTTTTAATTTATAATCAGCATCAGCTATATCTATGATCATTTGTTGAATTTTATCTAAACTGAAATTTTGAGTTTGTTTGATGATTTTTTCAGTGATAAATGGATGTAATTTTAAAATAGAAGCTATTTGTTTTGTAGATTGACCTTCACTGAGATAAATTTTTACATGCCAAAGCTGGTCTATTTGACGAGCTAAAAATTTTAATAAACGCAGTGGATGTATACCTGCTTGTTGTTGAATGGTAAATAATTCTAAGGCAGTAGCAATATCTTTATTGCCTAAAGCTTCCCAAAGGCGAAATGTGGAAATTTCAGGAATACTAGAAAAATTATCTTCAAGAAATTGGCGATTGATAAGTGTTTTTTGTGGATAGAGTGTGAGTTTTTGTAATTCTTGGTCTAAAAAACCAAGGGAGATTTTTTCCATGGATTTTATAGCTTCTAAAAAATAAGCATAAGCTTCTCGATCAAAGCGGAGATTTAGCTCACGAAGGCGAGAGTTGAGCCAGTCATTGATATTCCAATAAGCTATAGCTTCGCATTCTACTATAGTGCCAAATTTTTCAATGGTTTTAATGAGTTTTCTGCGTTTATCAATTTTTCCTAAGTTATATTGTAAAATCAATATACTATAATCAGGCATATTGGCGATATAATCTAAAAATAATTGTTCATCTTCTTTATCTTTAGCAGATAACTTGTCTTGAAATATCTTCAAATCTTTGGCGATGATGATATTATGTTCACTGAAAAAAGGAGAACTATCTAATGCTTGTAAAATAGCTTTTGTATCAGCTGTGCTATCAAAATATTGAACAGCTTCTTCGTCGTTTTGTGGATTTAATAAAGTTAGTAATTTTTTGAGATAATTTTCAGCTAAATATAATTCTTCACCAGTGATTAAATAGACTGATTTTAATTGTTTAGCTTGTAATTGTTTTATTGCATCATTATATTTCATGGGAAATCCTTTGCTTAAAATATATTAATTTAAAAATGTTTTGAAAGAAAAATTATAGCCATCAGTATAAATTATTATAGCTCCCTTTTCATCTGTGCGGAGAATTTTTGTAGGCAGATTATTTAACCTATCGAGAACTTCTTTGCTAGGGTGACCAAAGCTATTATATTTACCCACAGAGATGATAGCTAATTGAGGTCGTACATGTTCTAAAAATTCTTGTGAAGAAGATGTTTTAGAGCCATGATGAGCAACTTTTAAAATTGTAGAGGCTATATTTTTATTTAATAAATATTTTTCCTGTGTTTGCGGTAAATCACCTGTGAATAACACAGAAAAATTATGATATGTTAATTTTAGTACATTTGAACTATCATTGCTAGATTTTAAATTTTCTTTTTCATCATTTTGAAGAAATTGGAAATGAATATCTTCTAAATTAAAAGCAGTGTTTTCCTTAGCTACAATAGCTTTAGCTAATAAGGGATTATTTAGTGGTAATTTTAAAATTTTAGCATATAAATCTTTATCTTCATCAGTAATAATTAAATGATTTACAGGTATTTTTTGCAAAATGGAACTAGCTCCACCACTATGGTCAGCGTCAGCATGGCTCAAAATTAAATAATCTAATTTATTGATACCATAATGATGTAAATAGGGTAAATCCACATAAGAGCCAATATCAAAATCAGAATTAATAGAACCACCTGTATCAATGAGTATACTATGTTGATGGGGCGTGATGATAAGGCAAGCATCACCTTGACCTACATCAATAAAGTGTATTTGTAGAGGAGAAGGCTTTATCATAAAATAACAAGAAAAAATAATCAGGCTAATACTACAGATATAAGTGATAAATTTATATTTTTGTAAAAGTAAATATAAGTATTTGCGAATTTTGATATTTAAAGTTATAAAAATAAGGGAGTAATAAATTAAAATAGCTGGAAAATCTAATGGAGGTACATAAATACTAGCAAAGGGAATTTTGGTAAGTAAAAAAGTTGCTTCATTGCTTATGCTTAAAATTAAGCTGGCAAAAATAAATAAAATTTTAGTGATAAAAGGAAAGATAAATCCTAAGATGAAGGCGATTAAACCTAAGATGATGAGAATTTCCAATAGGGGAATAATGATTAAATTGGCTAGTAGGGAGCTAAGAGATAAACTGGTGAAATACCAAATAATAATAGGAAAAGCAAAGATTTGAGCACTCATGGTTAAAGCTAAATTATCTATTAATAGTGAAGGCAATTTTAATTTATTTAATTTAGAGCGTAATATGGGCATTAAATAGACAAGACCAGCTGTAGAGGCAAATGAAAGCTGAAAACTTATATTGAATAATAATAGAGGATCAAAGAGCAATAAAATCAAAGCAATAATACTTAATAAATGTTGAGCCGTAGATTTTTCCTCAAGATATAGAGCGATAATGCTAAGTAATCCCATTATGCTAGCACGCATAACAGGTACACTAGCACCGCATAGAATAGTATAAAAAATAATGAGGATTAATAATAAGATTAGATTAAAAAAGCGAGGCAGATGTAAAAATTTACCTAAAGATAATAAAAATAGAGAAATCAAGCTGATATGAGAGCCTGATACGGAAAGAATATGAATAATACCAGTGATGGAGTAAGCTTCTAAGATGTCTTTTTCGATATTATACCCACCAAACAGCATAGCAAAAATCATATTAGCATCATTTTCAGGCATTGTTTGATACATGGATTGCAAAAAAGATTGCTCGATTTGATAGCAAAATTCTTGAAGCGAGAATTTATCAGATGTGTTTAATATTTTTAAATTTTGTTTACCAATGGAAAATGTAGCATAGATACCTTCTTCTTGGGCAGAAAGCTCACGGTCAATTAAATTAGGATTGTGATAATTTTGGATTAAGCGGATAGTACCTGTGGCAGAAATCGTATCATTGATTTTAGCAAGATTATCTAAATTTTTTTGTTTTTGATAAAGATAAACTTTTCCTGTTGTAGTTTTTTCTTCCTTTTGCTTGATGGATTTAGTATCAACAACATATGTTAAATGATATATACCAGCACTGTCTTGGCGGATTTTAGGCATTTGACAGATAATGCCAGTCAAAGTGACTTCTTGATTGTCATAGTTTTTTATATTGTCATCAGCAATGAAGGTAAAAGAAAGATAACGCATCACACCTAAAAGGAAAAATAAAATAAGATATAGTAAAAATGTAAGTTTATATTTACGCAAAGTAAAATAGAAGGCTAGTATTAGATTTACTATAATTAAACAAAAAAGGTGTGTATATGACTTAGAAATTTCAGGAGTTTTCATCATCATATACACACCTAAGCTGTAGAAAAGAATTATAAAATTAATGAAAAGTAAGGGCGATTGCCCATAATGTATCTTAATCATAATATGCCTTCTTAAATAATAAAATAAATCATTTGTTAGATTTAAAAGATTTTAAGTACAAATTTTATCTTGCATTTTGCTAAATTTAGCTTCACCAATACCTTTGACATTTTTGATATCTTCGATAGAAGAAAAATTACCATGTTCTTGGCGATAATCGATGATTTTTTGAGCAGTTGCAGGGCCAATTCCAGGTAAAGTATCTAAATCTTCTTTTGTCGCAGTATTTATATTGATTAAATTAGAAGATGAATTATTATTAGGACTGTTGGAATTAGTATCATTGACCTGTTCATTAGAATTGTTGACAGGTGTTTTACTGCTTACTTGAATTTGCATACCATCAGTTAATTTTTGAGCTAAATTGATTTTAGTTTTATCTGCAAGTGGTGTAAAATCGCCACAGGCTTTAATTGCATCAGCAATGCGACTATCACTAGGTAATTCAACTAAACCAGGAGAATTGACTTCGCCAGAGACATAAACAGTGATTGTAGTATCTTCTTGTTTATCTTGAGTCTGTGTTTGCGTATTATCGGTGATAATAGGAGTAGTATCTTCTTGTGTGTAAAGATAATAAAAAGTTGAAACACTAGCAAATAGAGCTATACAAAATAAAATAAGTAGCGATTTTTTATACATAGGCATATAAATCATTCTTTCTAATTATAAAAACAAAAAGGAAATATTAATTTTTTAAATCTTGGCATTTAGCGATTAAATCAAGTACAGCGAAATCTTTATGTTTAATATCTTTTAACACTACTAAAGCATTTGGATATTCGCCATTTTGACAGAGCAGATAGCCAAGATTTTTTAAGATGAAGTCATTTTCATCATCTAAAAGTAGAGCTTGGCGCAATAAAAAAATAGCTGATTGAAGATTATTATGTGTGCGGAAAATATCAGCTAGATAATTAAATAGCCAAATTTTTTTCTTATAAGATAAAACTTGAGACATGATGCATTGACTCACTTGCTCGCAAGGTGTGGCTAAAATAGTAGAAATATTTTCTTTATTGGCTATTTGCATATCCCAAATTTGATTGATTGTATTTTGTAGGGCTGGATTTATATTGGTATTAGTATCAGGCATGATGACTCCTTTTGCACTATTGATAACAGTGGATTGATGAACAGTTAAATCATGAGTAACAGGATTTTTTTGCTTTTGTGTCTTTAAAGACTGTCTACGTTGTTTTTGATAAGTATTTAGATTAGGACAACGGCGCATTAATTTATCAGCTTTAAATATTTTTTTTAGTTTTTCAATAAGCATATCTAAAAGTTGATAATCTTTTTCATTTTTTAAAGTGATTTTATTGGATAATAGATGATTTAATGTAGTTAAAGCTTCTTCTTTTTTCCCATGGACTAATAAAAGTTGGATTTCTAAAAGTAGACTACGGCAATCTTGTGGAGATTGAGCTTTTAACTTTTGTGTCCAATTGAAAGCGCGTTCATAATCATGTAAACATAAATAAGTATCAGCTAATTCGTAGATGATATCACTATCTACGATATTTTTTTCAAATAATAATTGAATGCAAGATAGAGCTTCTTCATAGAGTTTTTGTTGTTTGAATTGATGGATTTCCAAAAGAAAATCATCTTTAGTCATTTCATTTGAAGATGGCTTATTATTGGTAGTGATATTTTGAGTTGATATTTCTTCTGTAGTTGTATCTTCTGAGGAAGATGGATAGAGATTTTTAAATACGCAGTAAGAAGTATCAGAAGTGTTTGGTTGATTAAAAGAGGTTTGTTGAAACCATTTTGGACGTTTTTTCAAAAAAATACCTCCTTTGAAGGCTTTGTAGGTAAATTGATATTGGCTTGACTAGCTAATACTAGCCCGCTTACAGTTTTAGCGCCATGATTTTTTAAAACCATAGCACAATTTTTTAGTGTACTGCCTGTGGTGAATATATCATCAATCAATAGACATTTGCGATTTTTCACATCAACATAATCTTTTAAGGTAAAAGCATTGGCTAAATTTTCTTGACGTTCATGGCGTAGTAATTGATATTGTGATTTAGTTTGTTTTGTACGCTCAAGAATATCGCAATAATGAAAATGATGTTTATCAATCCATGGTTTAAAAATTTTTTCAACTTGATTAAAACCACGTTTTTTTAATTTATTTTTGTGTAGGGGTACTGGGATTATCATATCGTAAGTGGAAAAATCCCAGTCTTCATCTAAATATGAAAATAATGGTTTTAAATAAGCTAAAGTGGCAAATTTATTTTGATATTTTAATTCGTGAATTAAATTCTTAAGTCCTTTATCGTATTTACCTATAGCTATAATAGGTGAAATATATTGCCGAATATCTTCATCATAAGCTAGATTTTCATTGCGGATAATTTCTTCTAAACAAGAAGGACACCACATACCTTTTTGTTCTACATAAGCGTTACAAGAAGGGCAATGGCTAGGAAATAGAAATTGCATAATAGCTTGATAGATATTATTTAACATGATAAAGAACTCTTTTCCAAAATAAAATAGCTTAAATTAATTTATGGGCTAAACGTTCAGCAAGCAGTGTATATCTTTTTTGTGTTCGATTACTTTGAATAGCAGTCATCAATGCTTTTTTTGAGCCAATGATGATGACTTTTTGTTTGGCTCTGGTGATAGCTGTATAGAGTAAATTTCGTTGGAGCATGATATAGTGGCTAGTTGATAAAGGTATGATGACTACTTTATATTCACTGCCTTGACTTTTATGCACACTTGAGGCATAAGCTAGAGTTAATTCGTTTAGTTCATTTTTTTCATAGGTAACAATATGGTCAAAATAATCTACAGTTAATTTTTCGTTGTTGACATCTTGAATAAAACCAATATCGCCATTAAATACATTTTTTTGGTAGTTATTGCGGATATGCATGACTTTATCGCCAACGCGAAATGTTTGTGAAGAATATTTTAATTCATCTTGATTTTTTTTAGGATTTAATTGTTCTTGAAGCATTAGATTTAAATTTTCTACGCCACATAAAAAGCGGTGCATAGGAGATAAAATTTGTACGTCTTTGAGAACATCAAAACCTTCATGAGGTAAATCTTTAGTACATAAATCAAGGATTTTTTGTGTAATGGAAGTATCGTCATTTAATTCATAAAAGACAAAATCGCTGTATTGTTTGCGAAGGTCAGGTAATCTACCAGCGTTTATGATATGTGCATTTTGGATAATCATGCTTGTTTGAGCTTGGCGGAAAATCTCATCTAAGCGAATAGCAGGGACTTTTTGCGAACGGATGATATCTTTAAGTACAGAGCCAGGGCCTACGGCAGGGAGTTGGTCTGTATCACCGACTAAGATGATGCGACAACCATCTGGTACAGCATTTAAAAAATGGTGCATGAGGACTATATCTACCATAGAAACTTCATCTAAGATAATGACATCAGCATCTAATTGGTCATCGATATCTTTGCTAAAGCCTAATTGTAAATTATCATCTTGAGCTAAATTATTTGCTTCTAACAAGCGATGGATAGTTAAAGCTTTTTGCCCTGTTGTTTCGCTTAAGCGTTTTGCAGCTCGTCCAGTTGGTGCTGCTAGGCGAATTTTTAATCCTTGGGCTTTTAAAATGGATAAGATGCCTTTGATTACAGTCGTTTTACCAGTACCAGGGCCACCAGTGAGTACTAAAACTCCGTGATGAAGACAAGCTTTGATGGCTTCTTTTTGTTTTTGTGCAAGTTGGATTTGATTGTCTTTTTCCCATACTTTGATAAATAAAGAAAGATTATCTTCCGATAAAGGCTCAGTTGCTTGTTGTAATTGAAGTAGACGCGTAGCAACTTTTTTTTCGGCATAATAAAGATATGGCGGATAAATTAAAGTTTCGCCACCAACTACTTCAGTATTTAAAGAGCCATTATCAATGCGTTCTTTTAAAATAGTGAAGATGATTTGATTATTTACTTGCAATATTTTTGCTGTTTTATCGACAAGAGCCATTTCAGGGATACAGCAATGACCATTGTTGCAAAGTTGCATTAAAGCATAATCTATGCCTGAGATTATGCGTCGTTTATCCTCTCTTTGTATGCCAAGATTAAAAGC
>UMIL01029027.1_pt1 | contig 11765 bp, 9 predicted proteins | sample 1965781 | NCBI WGS metagenome assembly UMIL01 (sample SAMEA4836124, study PRJEB28245) | human gut metagenome | biome: gut microbiome; material: fecal sample | place: Denmark | collected 2008
AATATATGGTGGGCCATCAGGGACTCGAACCCCGGACCAACCGGTTATGAGCCGGTGGCTCTGACCAACTGAGCTAATGGCCCACATGAAAGAGTCACAATCAAGTGACTTGAATATAATATCACTAAATCACCTGATTGTCAACACTTTTTGTTCGATAAATCATAATAAATATTTAACTACGATTTATCAATTTTTTCATCATCTTCCTTGGTATTGGAATGAGAAATAACACCATAAAGTAACAGTACTAAACCGATTGTACCTAATACTCCGCCGAAAATAAAAATATTTTTACTTTTCTTTGAGTATACCGCCTTTGGATAATTTGTATAATCAGTCGAAGTTGTAACTGCTTTTTCTTTAGGAGCAGTTGTTGCAGTTGCCGTGCTGTATTCAAATTTTGTGGTTCTCACAGAATTTGAAGTACTTCCGGAAAATTTCGTACCGGATTTATGGCCTATTTTTTTAGTAAATTTAGTTTTACCGCCATTTATTTGACTTTGAGTTGATTTTTGCTTTGGAACAAATTTCGTGGAAACTTGCCCTTTTGTTTTATTCGTTTTATTAGTAGTTTTACTGCTAACAGTTGAAACTACTGTGCGTTTTTCTTTTAATTTGCTCGTTGTGAGCTTTGTTGTTGTAACCTTTTTTGCAGTAGTTGTAGGTTCTACATACATATCTAATTTGCATTCATCGACTAAGTTACAACTTTTAGTCGATGATACTTTAAAAGTACATGAAATGAAGTTAGTTAATTTTTTGTCGCTTTTATTCTTCAGCTCAAATCCTACTAACAAACGACCATTATGCGAATCGGCATTTATATTGCTGAAGTTGATGTAAATATCAAGATTTTTTAAAACAGAATCATCTGATATTCCCGAATTTGTAACAGAAAAAGTATAATTGTTGATTGAATTATAAACATAAAACTCTAATTGAATATCATCCTCACTATATTTATCTAAAAAATCGGTATATGCAAAATAAAAATATGCACATCCGTTTTTCTCGTCCATAATATAGTGAAATTGACCTTGTACAAAAGAGCAATCAATGTCAATTACTGTTCCTTTATTATACCATTTGCCAAACTTATCTACATATTCTCCGTCAAATGCATAAGCATTACCGTCAATAGCAAAGATATTGACAAAAGCAATGATAAAGAAACAAAATATTGATAATGCTTTTTTCATCTAAATAGCCTAATATTAAATATATTTTACTATTTTACTTTTTAATTCAACAATATTGGTAATATCTCCGTCTTCGTTTTTTATTGCGACATCAATATTATCAACAACAGCATTAAATGCTTTTCCTGTTCTTCTAATTACGACAACATCATCATCTTCATATAAATCTTCAGTTGAAATTAGTTCAAAATCCATGACGTCTCCTCTTCTGCTAAATAATGTCATATTTTATTCATAAGAATGAATTTAATACAAAGATAATGAAGCACATTAGTGCAAGTGAAAGATGGTGCGGACGATGGGACTTGAACCCACAAGGAAACATTATCCACAGGAGTCTGAGACCTGCGCGTCTGCCAGTTCCGCCACATCCGCATAAACTAAAAAACGCCCTCCATTTTTTTACACGACGAGGACAGCCGAGGCAAAGCTTACTTTTCAGATATAATCTTACTTTTTCAACTCAATCTGCAACAATCAAATAATTGCAATATTATAATATCACACCTTTTTCAAAATGTCAATTAAATATGTATATAAAAATAAAAAATATGTTTTCATACATACAACTTGTAAATTCATTTAATATCATTTCAACAACATCGTTAACAGTTATATCTTTTGAAATTATTTTTTCATTATCAAATTGCAACAAATCTTTTTCATTCTACCAACGCTTCATATCTTGTTCAGTATAATTTATATCTGTATAGTACAGCAATTCAATGTGATTTACAATAATGACGGGGTAACGGACTGTGTTTGCGTGGTAAAAAGTCGTGAAATGCTATAATATTTATGATATAATGTTTTAAAAACAGTGTGGAAAGGAGAATTCTTTTGATAAATATAGTTATTTGTGATGATGAAAAAAGCTATCATGAAATACTCGAATTCAATATGGCAACAGGCAAAAACCACCATGTTTATTCAACATTAAAGGAATTTGAAAAAGAGCTGACGCCGAATTTTTTAAGTCGCCATAAAAGCTATATGGTAAATATGAACTTTATTGCGGGGTATGAGCCGTATAAATTTTTATTAAAAAACAGCGAGCAAGTCGGTATTCCTCCTAAAAAGTATGCCGAGATGATTGACAAATACAGAAATTATTTGATAAACTTATAATATTATATCATCAGGAGATTCAAATATGGGCGAAATATCTACGTATTTTCTTTTTTGACTATGACAATGTCATCTATAATTTACTTTTCAACATTAAATTATATTTTCGGATACGATTATACAAATGCGTATTCCAATTCACTTGATTTATTTACACTTATTGCTGTATCGCTATTTATGGTGATACTTTCTTTTGCGGTTGTTGTTTTAGTAAAGCTTGTACAAAAAAGTTTCACTCAGCAATTATTTGTAAAAACGCTCAATTACTTTTCAAAAAGAATAACAAGGATATTGAACTTAATATAGTTTCAAATTCAAATGATATTTTAATCAAGAGCAAAAATGCTTTTGCATTGAACAAAAGCAAAAAGAAAGATACACAAAATCACGGTTACGGCCAAAAAATCATTTCTGATATTGCTAAAAAGTACAACGGTACATACACAACTAAAGCTGAAAACGAATATTTCAGCACCGTTACCCAATTAAACAACATTGATTTAAACGAGTAATAAAAGGATTTACTAAATTGAAATTAAACGATAAATTGCAAAATAATGATTTATATCCGTTTCATATGCCGGGGCATAAAAGAAATAAAAATTTTAATATCCCGGCGAGTGAAATTGACATAACGGAAATTGACGGATTTGACAATCTACACTCCCCCACCGATTTGCTTGATGATATGCAAAAAGAGATTTCAAAGCTTTTCGGTGCAAAAAAAAGCATAATAAGTGTTAACGGTTCAACCTGTTGCATATTAGCGGCAATCAGTGCAGTGGCAAAGGAAAATGCGACAATTATCATTGCGCGCAACTGCCACAAATCTGTCTACAATGCGTGCTATATCAACAAATTAAAAGTCGAATACATTGAGCCTGAATATAATACGGAATTTGGATGTTATAAAAATATAACGCAAAAGAGTATTGATACTGCAATTGCAAAACATCCAAATGCCTGTGCAGTAGTTATAACCTCGCCTACATATGAGGGCTATGTAAGTAATGTAAGCTGCAATATTCCTTTAATCATTGATTCGGCACATGGGGCACATTTTGGTTTTGCAGATTTTTTGCCAAAGCAGGCAAAAGCAGATATTGTTATTGAATCACTACATAAAACCCTGCCTGCGTTAACGCAAAGTGCAGTAATTCATATTAACAACGAAAAGTTTTTTGGAAAAGTAAAAAAGTATATGGATATATACGAAACAAGCTCACCGAGTTATGTAATAATGGCATCAATCGAAAAATGCACAGACTTTTTAAAAAACAGCGAAAGTTACTTTAAGCAATACAAAATTTTACTTGATAATTTTTATAATAAAGTAAACAAATTAGGAAATATTCACCTATTAAAAAATGATGATATTACAAGAATAGTTTTAAAAGCGGACGGATACAGTGGTGAAGAATTAGCAAATCATTTGCGAAAATTCAAAATCGAGGTTGAGGGTGCATTTCTTGAATATATCATTTTAATATCAACCGTATGCGACACAGAAGACGGATTTAACATGCTTTTGCTTGCATTAACTAATCTTGAAAAAAGAGATAAAATACATACAGGTTATGAAAAGCCTAATTTACCGATGAAAGATTGCGAAACATACGAAATAGAAGAAACTAAAGAAGAATATTTAGAAAAAGCTAAAAACAAAGTGTGCGGCGAATATATTTACGCTTACCCGCCCGGAAGTCCGATTATTGCACCGGGAGAAATAATCAGTGATAAATTTGTTTACCAAATCAAAAAACTTTATGAAAGCGGCGTAAATATATTATCAGACAGTAATTTACTGCCACTAAAAATATTGACAAAAAAATAATATTATTGTAAAATAGCATTACAAATTTAAGAAAGAGGTGTTTCTTTTGAAGAGAATCAACACTTTAAGCTCACGCAATCTTTGCGAATCAGCTAAAAAAGGCGGTTGCGGCGAATGCCAAACATCTTGCCAATCAGCAAGTAAAACTTCTTGTTCAGTTGCTAACCAGAAATGCGAACAGCTTAAGAAGTAAATAAATGAAATTTAGGTGGGCATTTGTCCCACCTTTTTCATTGAAATAAAACTATGGAGTAATTTGATGATACACGCATATAAAATGAACGGTTATAATATTATACTTGACCAAAACAGCGGATGCGTACATTCTGTTGATGAAGCCACATATGATATTATAACAATGTATGAAAGCCATACAAAAGACGAAATAAAAAAATATATATTAGAAAAATATAAGAATGACGAAGATGTAAATGAAAATGATATTGACCTTTGCTTTGAAGATATAGAAGCACTTAAAGCAGACGGCAGACTTTTTGCAGAAGATACATTTGAGCAAACTGCAAAGCAGTTTAAAAAAAGGCAAGGTGTAGTAAAAGCCATATGCCTGCACGTTGCACACGATTGCAACTTAGCTTGCAAATACTGCTTTGCCGGTAAGGGTGAATATGACGGCCCAAAAGGTTTGATGAGCCTTGAAACAGGTAAAAGAGCACTTGATTTTTTGATTGAACAATCAGGTACAAGGCGTAACCTTGAAGTTGACTTTTTTGGCGGCGAACCGTTACTTAATTGGGAAGTTTGCAAAGAACTTGTGAAATACGGAAGAGAGCAGGAAAAGAAGTATAACAAAAATTTCAGATTTACACTTACTACAAACGGACTTTTAATCAATGATGATGTAATCAACTTTTGCAATAAAGAAATGGGAAATGTTGTACTTTCACTTGACGGAAGAAAGAGTACAAATGACCTTATGAGAGTATCGAGAAACGGTAAAGGCTCGTATGATTTGATTGTTGACAAGTTCAAGAAATTTGCCGACTCACGAAATCAAAAAGATTATTATATGCGCGGCACATATACAAGAAACAATCTTGACTTTGCAAAAGATATTATACATATGGCAGATTTAGGGTTTAAGGAACTTTCCATTGAGCCTGTTGTATCAGACCCAAAAGAACCATATGCTTTAAAAGAAGAAGATTTACCGATTTTAAAGGAACAATATCAGATTTTAGCTGATGAAATGCTAAAAAGATACAGAAACGGTAAAGGCTTTACTTTCTATCACTATATGATTGACCTTGACGCAGGGCCTTGCATTGTAAAAAGAGTATCAGGCTGTGGCGTAGGCACAGAATATATGGCTGTCACACCAAGCGGCGAACTTTACCCTTGCCACCAATTTGTAGGCGATGAAAAGTTTCTGCTCGGCGATATATGGAAAGGCGTTACAAATAAAAAAGTGCTTGAGCAATTTGAAGAATGCAATGTATATTCACATAAGGAATGTAAAGATTGCTTTGCAAAATTGTACTGTTCAGGCGGATGTGCCGCTAACGCATACCATACAACGGGAAGTGTAAACGGTGTATACGACTTCGGCTGTGAACTTCACAGAAAGCGCATTGAATGCGCAATAATGCTGAAAGTTGCAGAGGCTGAAGAAGGTTTTAAAGTTGAATATTAAGCAAAACGGAGCTGTATGTCAACAGCTCCGTTTTTTAATCAATCAGAATATTTTTGCTTTTTAACATCAAGATGTGAAAGGCCGATATAATCAGGTAAACCGTTTCTGTAAGGTACTTGCGGCACACCTTTAACAAGAGGTGAAAGATATTCAATCATTTTATTTGTAACATCATTACCCTGCTCGTTAATCCAACTTCTCGGTACAAGCTTTTCGTTATTGGCAACCACGCTTACCTGTTCTGTATAATAATCGACAGTGTAAGGCAAATCGCTGATTCTGCGAAGAGTGGAAAATACACCGGTTTTGCCGTCAAGTGCTGCTTTTACAGCTACCACGCCTAAATTATACGCTTCGGTAACATCAGTCATTGACGCTGTATGGCCGGCACTTCTTTGAAGTACGCTTGGTTCTAATGCACGAACCTTACAACCTATTCTTTCCTCAACAACAGATTTAAGGTATGCACCCGTACCGCTAAGCATAACATGGCCGAATTTATCTACTTTATCCCCTCTTGCACTGATATACTCCCCATTTTCATCTTTGATTCCTTCGCTGACTACAACTATAACGGAATTATATTCATCAAGCTTACCCTTAACATCATCAACAAATTTATCAACTGAAAAAGGAATTTCAGGAAGATAAATAAGGTGCGGTGCAACGCTGTCACCGTCACGGGCAAGAGCAGAAGCGGCAGTAAGCCAACCGGCATTTCTGCCCATTGCTTCGATAATATGAACACTTTTTATACTGTAAATACTTGTATCGTATGCTACATTTTTCACGGCAAGCGCAATATACTTTGCGGCAGAGCCAAATCCAGGCGAATGGTCAATTCCTACAAGGTCATTATCAATTGTTTTAGGAACACCTACAATTTTAATATCAATATTATGACTTACGGTATATTTTGAAAGTTTATCAACAGTATCCATTGAATCATTACCGCCGATATAAAGAAAATAACCAATATTATATTTTTTAAACATATCTATAATTTGTGAATATGTTTCTTCATCATCGTTAAGCTTATATCTGCAAGAGCCAAGGAACATTGCCGGTGTTAAGCGAAGTCTGTTAATATCATAAGGCTTACCTTTAAAACGCTTGGTAAGGTTAATTATATTTTCTTCAAGAAAGCCCTGAATACCGTTTATCATACCGTAAACCGTTCCTATTTCTTCACAGGAAAATGCATATTCAATTGCACCTGCAAGGCTTGAATTTATTACTGAAGTGGGCCCTCCTGACTGACCGATAATCATATTTTTGCTCATAAATTATTCTCCAATTTTATTATCATATATTTTAATGTTCCTATGAACATCTTTAACCGGTTTATTGACACTTATAGGTTCAATTTTAACCGAATCTTTTTTTGAAAATATATTATTAAATATCTCAAGATTTCTGCACGGTCCGCTTTCATACCAATGATTACAATCACATGATATGTATATATCAGGCATATTTATATTCTTAAATTTATTATCAAATATTTTTGACGGCCTGTCGGTAGTGCAAAGTATTGCTCTTGTAGGAATAGCATTAAATGTGCAACCGCTGATTGTAAGTTCGGGGTTATAAGTAATATTTTCAAATACAAATTGATTAGGTCTAAGCGGCGGCAAAGCCTCTTTAAACTTCACTTTTACAGTTTTATTATCAATATCATCATCCGTACTTTCAACTGTATAAATATCTTTAAGTTCGGATAAATCAGACCTGCGGTAAATTTTAACCTCATCACCGGTAAAAAATGCTTTGTACCCACCCTGCTGATGATGTACGAATTCAAGTTCTGCGGTATTGGTATCAATAATTTTTTTAAGTCTTAAAAAAGCACCGTGAACATTTATTGCGTCATCATGAGAATGCTCAAAATATGAATTAGTAATATTCACATAACCTTTGCAACCGCAAATATGTATACAATCAGCGAAAGATGAAACATTATAGTTTTCTGCCGGAGTAAACGAAACATTATCAAAATTCAAATTTTCACACATTTGTGAAAGCCATCCAAAACCGTGCATATAATTTACAGTTATGTTTTGGCAATCAATATTTGAACACCTATCAAAAAACAAACCGCAGTTATCACGAAGCGTATTTCGTGACATTGCAACCACATCATCAAGCTTAAAGCTTGGTGAAATCAAATAAGAACATTCAACTTTATCTATATCGGTTCTTTTAATCTTTTTTGCAGTTTTAGTAGGTGAAAGCAAAGTTCTGAATACACTATTTCCCCTGTGAATAACATTACAGGTACATTCCTCATTAGCTTTATAGGTGTAATAATTCTTTTTGGTAAATGGGCTTTGCTCAAAAAACACAAGCTTATTATTTTCAATATAAAAAAGGCTTTTAGGCGGTATTTTATAAGTGATTTTATTAAGCGACTTTTTTATAACTTTCATTTCAAAATTGGTCGGTGAATTATACCTAACGGTAAAATTTTTCAGCTTAATATTATCACAATTAAACATTGCAAAAGCGCACATATCACCGTGGATAACAAAAGTTGAATTGCAACCGTCTATTATAATATCTTTTTTATCATCAATTTCGATCGCAAAATACTTATCAGGTGATTTAAAAGAATCCGTATTAGTCATATGGCAAACCTTATGTGTGCTGAAATCTTTATAAAAATGATACTCCCCTGTCGGAAAAACAAGAGTATCACCGTTCTCAATATTTCTGAGTGCTTCAATCACACCAATTGAAGCGTTGCCGCTTGCACAATAGTCTGTAACATTTATATTCATAACAATCACCTAATGTATTATACATATTTTCAGATAAATAATCAACAATAGTTTTTATTTTAACGAAAAGAGTCTATTATTATAATAATAAATATAAAAATAATAATATGCAATTGACAATCTTTTATAAATATTGTAACATAAATAAAAGTTATATACAATATAGCTTAATTGTTTAAAAAAACTAATTCAATTTTAATTTAAGAGGTAACAAATTGAATAATTGGAGAGAAATTTACCAAAGCAAATTAACAACAGCAAATGAAGCAATAAAATTTATTCACGACGGTGACAAGGTAGTAACAGGTTTTGGTTGCGGTGAACCTTTTGGCATCGAGCGTGCGCTTGTGGAAAACTACGAGAATTATCATGATGTTGAAATAATAAGTATGTTAACATTGGGTGATTCACCATGGTGTAGGCCTGAAATGAAAGGTCATTTTAAATTAAATTGCCTTTTCGCTTCACAAAGCAACCGCAAAGCAATTTCTTTAGGCGTAAGTGAATTTACAACATCACATTTCTACGAAATACCTGATTTAATAAAAAATTACATTTGCCCAAAAGTTGCTATTGTAATGGTATCACCGCCGGATGAACACGGATATGTTTCTTTTGGTACAACGGTTGATTACACGCGTGGAACTGCCGATTACTGCGACATAATAATTGCCCAAGTAAATAAATATATGCCAAGAACATTTGGCAACAGTTTTATGCATGTTAGAGATTTCACCTGTTTTGTTGAGTGCAACGAGCCGTTACCGGAAGTAAAATCAGTTGATATATCTGAAACAGAAATGGAAATCGGAAAATACTGTGCATCACTTATTAAAGACGGCGACTGCTTACAACTTGGCATAGGCGGTATTCCAAACGCAGTATGCGCACAACTATGGGATAAAAAAGATTTAGGATTGCACAGCGAACTTGTCGGCGACGGAGTTGTAGATTTACTCGAAGCCGGTATAATCAATAATAAAAAGAAAAACAAAAATCCATTCAGAACTATATTGGGTGCGGCATTCGGCTCGGAAAAGCTGAACAATTACATAAATAATAATCCTTCAGTTGAGCTTCACCCTATAAATTATGTTAACAATCCATCAGTCATTGCTCAAAATGATAATATGGTTTCAATAAATTCGTGCCTGCAAATTGACCTTTTAGGCCAGGTAGTTTCCGATACAGTAGGGCTTAACCAATACTCTGCTGTCGGCGGGCAGGTTGATTTTGTAAGGGGTGCTACCATGAGCAAAGGCGGGCGTTCAATAATTGCTATGCCCTCCACTGCTAAAAAAGGTTTAATATCACGAATAGTACCGCTTATCACCGAGGGTAGTGCAGTAACAACGCCGCGAAATGATGTTAACTATGTTGTTACCGAATATGGCATTGCACAATTAAAAGGCAAAACGCTGAAAGAGAGGGCCAAGGCTCTTATTAGAATAGCTCATCCAAAATTCAGGCCACATTTGATTTTGGAATACAAAAAGCGATATAATGAAGAACCTTTTACAAGTGAGGAAATGCAAACACAATTTAAAGATTATTTAAGTGAAACTAAAGAGTCGATAAAAGATGGTGTTGCATCACTCATTTCGAAAATTAAAGAATAACTAGGAGAAGCAAATGGCAAAAGTTAAAGAAGAACATTTCGGCATTGCAAGAAAAATCGTATCAAATATGACATCGGAAAGCTGGGAAACAATTCCGCACGCTACTTTGACATACGAAGCAGATGTTACAGAACTTTTTAAGCAGTGTAAAAAGTTAAATGAAGGCGTAACAGATAAGAGCAAAAAAATTACTATTAACACAGTTATGCTTAAAATTATCTGTGAAGGCTTAAAAGCTGCCCCGAAAATGAACACGCATCTTAAATTTAACAGAAAACTCGTCAGAGGTAAACTCATTTACTTTGACCATATTGATATTTCAATGCCGATGATTTTACCATCAGGCGAAATGATGACTGTAAATATGCACGATATGGGAAATAAAACCCTCACCCAAATGACAGAGGCAATCAATAACACTTCAATGAGGGCTAAAGGTTCAGATATGAACGAAGTTATGTATGAAGTATCACTTGATAACACATTAACAGGACTCAAACAAGGTAAAGTGTTACAAACCATTCGCAGACTTATAGGTTCAAAAACAGGTAAGCATAAGGTAAAGACACTTTCAGGTCAGGCTAAAAAGGATTATTATTCAATCCCTATAACCAAGCGTTTAACAAAGCACGATATTGAGCAAGGTACAACAACAATTTCAAATCTCGGTTCAGTTTACCGTGAGCAAAAGGGCTTGTGTGCTCTTCTTGAAATCATACCTCCGCAAACAACTGCCTTTGCAATTAACGCGGCACAAAAAAAGCCAATTGTTGTAACAGATGAAAACGGAAATGACAAAATTGAAATTCGACTTGTTTTACCTATTACAATTGCAATAGACCACAGGGCGCTTGACTATGGCGATGTAGTTCCGTTTATGAGAAAACTTGACGAAATATTTGATAACCCTGCAATAATTCAGAGCTGGAAATAATTAAACACAATATTTAAAGAGCTGTTTCAAACGAAACAGCTCTTTTTTGGTGCGGGTAACAGGACTTGAACCTGCACGGTCGCCCACAAGATCCTAAATCTTGCGTGTCTGCCAATTCCACCATACCCGCGTATTTAAGTCTTGCATATAGTAACATAAAGAATAAATATTTTCAATACCTTTTTGTCGTTTTTTAATTTTTCTCATAATATATAATACGGTTGTTAAACCGAATATATGAAAGGAATTGATATTTATGAGTTGCAATAACAGAAACATCAGAAATATAGACACAAGCATATACACCCAAACAAGCAGTTGCTGCCAAGACGATTGCAATGTAAGAATCGTAGAGCGCATAGTACCTTATTATGTTTGCCCTCCTCGTCCGCAGCCTCCTTTTCCACCTGCTCCGCCATTCCCGCCTGAACCTGAAATGCCGATAGTTGCACCAACAACATCATATGCACAATTCATCAATAATTCAGCCACCGGAGCAACATTTGCTGCCGGTGAAAACATTGCATTTCCAATCGAGCAGTTAAACACCGATAAAGCTGATATAATTAACAATAACGGTGTAATCACACTTTCAGGCGGTAGAAACGGAAGAGCAC
>UMIL01009064.1_pt1 | contig 10923 bp, 9 predicted proteins | sample 1965781 | NCBI WGS metagenome assembly UMIL01 (sample SAMEA4836124, study PRJEB28245) | human gut metagenome | biome: gut microbiome; material: fecal sample | place: Denmark | collected 2008
GTTTCCAGTGTCTTATCTGCCATTTGCTCTCTCTGCTCTTCTTCGCTGTCAAATGTGGTCTTTACAGACTCAAATTCCGGAGCTTTCCGGTATTCTTCCAATTTGCATAAAATACGCTCCATACGGTGCATTTCCGCCTTTGTAAGCTGTCCGGCGGCCTTCTTCTGTTCAACTTCCCGCCTAAGAGACTGAATTTTCGCAGCAAGGACCTCTCCCGGAACTGCACCTTCCTTTTGCAATTCCTCTTTATAAGCACACAGCTGAGCAAACAGTCCCTCCACAAATTTTTCCATCTCATATTCTTCTTTAAAAAGTTCTGCCATCTTTCCGACCAGAAGATTTACCACACTCAGCCGCTCATCAAACGACGCAAATTTCAAACGTTCTAAGGTATCTTTTTCATAATGTCCTGCAAGGATCCGCTCCAGTCCATACTCCTTCTGATACTTTCGGTAAAGCTCCAGATAATTTGCAAAATCCTTCGCTGTCTTCCAGTGCTGGAGGTACTGATGCACAACCTCACGATCCACCTCTTTACCAAGCTTTTCATAAACCTGGATCAACCTTGACAGGTCTTCCCATCCTCTGGCTGTAACAAACATTTTTCCATCTACTGTATTTTCCATACGATAGAAATTCTCTTTTCGAAGTTCCAGATAAGAAAGCACTGCAGGATGGATTCCAACCTGATACGCATATTCCTTCCAGACATCAAAATCAGCTTCCACATCGATCCGCTTGATCCGGTCCAGTGTCACCACATCAAATTCCCGCACCGACTTATTATATTCCGGCGGATTTCCTGCCGCCACAATGATCCATCCCTCCGGCACACTCTGATTACCAAACATCTTACACTGTAAAAACTGCAGCATAGTCGGCGCCAACGTCTCTGAAACACAGTTGATCTCATCGATAAACAGGATTCCTTCTTTCATGCCGCTCTGCTCTATCTTTTCATATACAGCAGCAATGATCTCACTCATCGTATACTCGGTTACCGAATACTCTTTTCCACCGTAGATCTTTGTCTGAATAAACGGAAGCCCGATCGCACTCTGTCTGGTATGGTGCGTGATCGTATACGCAACCAGTCCAATCTCACATTCCCTTGAAATCTGCTCCATGATCTGTGTTTTTCCAATTCCCGGAGGTCCCATCAGAAGGATCGGTCTCTGATGGATTGCCGGAATCTGATATTCTCCATATTCATCCTTCATCAGGTATGCCTGCACCGCATCCTTGATTTCCTGTTTTGCACGTTTAATATTCATCTATTTCTCACTCCTCTTAAATCTTCTTCATCCAGAACCAGTTTCATCGCCCACGGCGGAACTTCCTGTTCTTCTGCCCCGTCGTCCATAAATACAAACGCGGTCTGGTACAGAGGCATTTTCTGCGGATAAATCCCCTGTCCATCGGTAAAATAGATCACACCCTTCAGTTCAGTGAACCGGTGCGTCGCGATCAGTTCATCAATATAGGCAAACGCCGGCCTGAAATCCGTTCCACCTTCCCCGGCAAGATCCAGCTTTTCCATATATTCCTGTAATTCTTCTTTACAGGTAATCTTCCTGTCCGACTGCACCTGGTCATCACATTGTATAATGTGGATATTGACTCTCTGAAAAAAGCTCCCTGCTTCACTTAAAATACCATAAGTCTCCTCCAGGAATTTTTTTACCAGATCTCCTGAACAGGACATGGAAGTATCGATCACGATTGCAAAATCCTCCACTTTTTTCACTTCTTTCCATTCCTGTGGCTCGATCAGAGGCATATTTCCATAAAGGCGCAGTCCATAACTGTAAAATACATAATCAAAGCTGTCATCATCCACGGTAACCTCTTCCTTCAGCACAGCAAATTTGCGCAAAAAGCTGCGGTAGTCATATCGCTGTCGGTTCTCTACCCGGACCTGATCCAGAAAATGCCCGGTATTTGATGCTGCTTCTTTCGAAAAAGTTTCCATATCGGTCTGCATTTTCTCGCTGATATCCTGCCACCTCTGGTTCATTTCGCTTTGTTTTTCATCATCTTCATCTTTTGCCCAGTACTTGTGATCATCCACGGTAAATTCCCGGGTCATGCGCTCCATCTCTCTGTCCGAAAGCTTCCATCTTACCAGTACTCCATAAATTTTTTCCGCTGTAAATACCTTGATTTCCTCTTTCAGATCCCGGTAGGTTCTCTGTCTGATCCAGGACTGGCTTTTTCGTATATTCTGGAGGTTCCAGTCGTCAATCACAGATTCTACCGCAATATCCGCCGCCAGGTTCCATACAAGCTCTTCCCGTCCATTTCTGCGAAATACATGTCGGAAAATGCAGTGCAGAACCAGATGTAGATAGGCGCGGTTTACCTCGATCCGGTTCTGCCTGTACTCACCTCCCAGCATCTGCCCGTTAAAATACATTGTCTCTCCGTCTGTAGCAAGAAGGTCTACCGAAAAATCCTGTACATAATAAAACGCCGAAAGCGCCACATCCATAAATCTCATCTTCATATACAGTTCGTTCCTCGTCAGAACCAGTATTTTATGTCCGATTTCTTCCAACCCCTGTTCTAATGACATTTCTTCCAATCTTTCCACCTTCTTTTACAATACAAACTTTTTCTTCTTTTTTGGAAAACTACGGTAACGCTCGTCCATCAAAATAGCTGAAATCTCGGTCTGTCCTGCATCTGCCGCATAAGTAATCGTTTTTCCCAACGCTTGTTCATCAAAATAATGCTCTCTGCAGCAAAAAAGCAGAACCTCCTGCGGATCTCCGGCGGCGATTTCGCGTCTTTCTTTCACCGCATGGATACAGCTTTCTCCAATTCCTTCCATATGCGCCTTTACATAATTTTCATAGCGCAGCTTTGCCGCATCTTCCAGCTTCCACGGATATCGCAGACGCGTCAGAGCCACACTGAAAATTGCCTCTTCCGAATCTCTTGCTTCAGAAAGTGCAAACAGCCGGTCGTATTTTCCATAATCCAGTTCCCGCCGGTAAAAGCACTCTCTGTACTCTCCACCGGAACCATAATAATGCGTCTCCACGATCCGCGCCGGCGTATTTTCCACCGCATCTGCGTAATATTCCGGAAACAGGATCTTCGTCTCCGTTCCCTGATAACGCAGTGTTGCAATGATCTGATACCGGATCTCCGTCAGAATTTCCTTAAGACAGGACTTATTTCCATCCATAAAATCAATCTCCACCTTCTCCAGACGGCATCCGGTAAATACCCCGCTCCCCATCCGCACAATTGCATCTGTCCCATGGAAAAGTTTCAGATTCATACATCCATAAAACGCATAATTTCCAATTGACTGTACAGTAGACGGAAGATGGATCTCCCTTACCATTCCACCACAGCAGAGTTCTTCCGGCTGCGCAAAACGATCATCCTCTTCATCTGTCTCTGTCTGATAAACAGATGCATTTTTCTCTTCTTCATCTTTATGCAGTGAAAATGTATATGGAGCAATGCGGATGACAGGGATTCCCTCTATCTGCTCCGGTACTTTTATGATTCCTGAATCCTGCCAGATCCTGAGAATTTCAAGTCCATTTTCTATTTTCTGATATTGTATCTTCATAAATTTCACTCCTGAAATTGATTCTGTCTGTTCTATCCAATTAAGGATTATAGCAAAAAAAAGCAGATTTTTCCATTATCCACTTCACACAATATATCGAAATCTCACGAAATATATCGTTATGGACAAAATTATTTACATATCTATAGAATTCCTTTATTCTATAGTCAGATAGTCGGTATGAATATTTGAAGGAGGTTCTTATGTATGATGTCAGGCATGTATTAAGAAAAGCCGGTCTTCGTTCCACGTACTCTGGTTATAACTATCTTGCTTCAGCAGTCGCCCTCGTTCTCAAAGATCAGGAATTTTACCTGAAGAACGTAACCTCTAATCTTTACCGCGTTGTCGGTGAGCAGTATGGCGTTTCCAACATGTGTGTTGAAGCCGCCATCCGTACAATGATCAACAGTTATTGGAATCAGAATTCCAATAAAATTTTAAGCCCGCTGCTTGGTTATCCTGTATTTGACAAACCGACCGCATCCGAATTTATTTCGATGCTGGCTGATTATATCCAGGATCATTCCCCTCGTTAATTATTAGATACTGGTAGAACTTATGCATTATCGCATATCAGCATGGTATATACAGAATAACATTAGTAGGCAGGCATTTAAAAAAGGTGCAGCCTATGAGGTTGCACCTTTTTTATCAAACCGGATTTTCATAATTGGGGACGTTTTTCCATACGCGCTGTTTTAATTGCCACAACTACTATTTGAATCCGTATCAAACTCCGGATTGATTGCATAAAAGTTCTTACTGTTCAGATTATCCTGAACGATCCTTAAACTTTCTCCAAATCTTTGGTAATGTACAATTTCCCGCTTTCTTAAAAAACGAATCGGATCACATACTTCCGGGTCTTTTACAAGCCTTAAAATGTTATCATACGTCGTCCTGGCTTTCTGTTCTGCGGCCATATCTTCATGTAAATCTGTAATTGGGTCACCCTTGGACTGAAAATAAGTTGCTGTCCACGGTGTTCCACTGGCTGCCTGTGGCCAAAGTGCAAGTGTGTGGTCCACATAATATTTATCAAAACCAGAAGCCTTAATTTCCTCCGGAGATAAATCCTTGGTAAGCTGGTAAACAATGGCACATATCATTTCCATGTGGGCAAGTTCCTCTGTGCCAATATCGGTTAAAATTCCTGTCACTTCTTTGTACGGCATGGTGTACCTCTGTGATAAATAACGCATGGACGCAGCTAATTCTCCATCCGGTCCACCGAACTGACTGATGATTACCTGGGCCATCTTCGGATTGGTCTGGGTAATTTTTACGGGATATTGTAAACGTTTTTCATAATTCCACATAAACTAACACCCTCCTTCCTGCCATGGCCATGGTTCCTGAATCCAGTTCCATCTGTCTGAGCAGGAAGGAACAGCGGTATCTACTGTGAGCGGTCCATAATATTTTGCATATTCTTTCAACAACTGGTTCCTTTTTTTATTATATTCATAAAAAAAGTCCAGCGCTTCCTGATCACGAGGATGAGTGTCCAGATAAAGCTTCACATCATCTACCGCAAAGCTCGCATGACCAATCTGCATCAGTAGATCTTTTCTACAAGGTTTGGAATTTGGCATTTCATTCATGCGTTACATCCTCCTTTCCCTTTAAACGGAAGATCAAGCTCTTCGAATATGGTTCCTCTGTGGAATCCTTTTCCGGCTTCGTAAATGTGTCTCCAACTCTGCCATGGCACATAAGCCATTGCGATCGACATTCCCTCCAACGCATCGTCCCGGTCGCTACATCCAGATCGTTCTCGGTAAACAGGTGCTGACATCGATAGATTTCTTCCATCATTGTTCGCCATACATGAATTACTATTACAGCTATTGTTATTATTGCCACATCCACAATTTGCACGTCTCATATATGGATTATTATTTCTGCAATTTTGCATTGTTTTGGCTCCCCTTTCTTATATCTGCAATATTATTGTATGGTAATTTTTTAAAAAGGGTTCTGACTTTTGCATCCGGTATAATCTGATGCCCGTTTCCGTTTCAAACAGGTCGTAACATCAATAATGCCGCCAGACCATTTCTGATCTGACGGCATCTTTCTTTAGTATTTTATGATGTAACCGGATTGCTCCATTGCTATGCAATTCCCGCAATCCTCGAACACCTCATACTCCCATAAAACGGCGTGTTCACACCATTTTATGAATTTTTACCAAGTGTAACCTTGATATCTTTTTCTGTATATTCACCATTCTTATCCGGGATCTGTACGGTAAGCGTTACCTCTTCTCCTGCTTTATAATACTGAAGCTGTTCCTGGAGAGAACTCATACCACTGATGGAACTTCCCTCAAAGCCAGTAATGATCGATCCTTTTGTAAGACCGGCTTTCTCAGATCCGCCACCACTCATAACTTCTTTGACATAAACACCGGTCGGCATATTGTACATCTGTGCACCTTCTTCAGATACATCGTATCCCTTGATTCCAAGATATCCTCTTTCTTCATCTGAAACCTTGCTTCTTGTCTCTTTATTCATCAGATTCTGGATAACATCACTTGCATCAGAAATCGGAATCGCAAATCCCATACCCTCTACTGCCGAGCTGTTGATCTTTGCAGAGTTGATACCGATTACCTCACCATTTGCATTCAGAAGAGCTCCACCACTGTTACCAGGGTTGATTGCTGCATCTGTCTGGATGTATTCTCCGTCAAATCCATCAATTGTTCGTCCGGTTGCACTGACGATACCAGTTGTAACAGACTGTCCATAGCCAAGTGCATTACCGATTGCAATAGCAGGTTCTCCAACCTTCAGAGAATCTGAATCTCCGAGTGTTGCAACCTTAATCGCATTCATTGTATCGTCTGAAATCTTATCAAGCGGAACGGCTACGACTGCAAGATCCCTTGCGGAGTCTGTTCCTTTAATCTGCGCTTCCACGCTGTTACCATCATTAAATGTAACAGTAAGTGTATCGCTTCCTTCTACAACATGGTTATTGGTAACAACCAGGAGTTCTGAATCATTCTGGCTGATGATGATACCGGATCCGGCGCTTTCACTCTCCTGCTGGCTGATTCCTCCGAAGAAATTCTGTACTTCCTGTACGCTCATATTGGTAATAGAAACAATTGACGGAAGTGTATTCTCAACAATATCTGATACATCAGAAGTTACTGTACTGGTAGATGTTGTAAGCTTTGCGTTCGATACAGTCTTTGTTGTGCCTACGGTACTCTTTGTATTCTTTCCAAGCAGCTTACCAGTCAGATAACTGGTTCCCTGCATCGTCACACCGCCAACTGCCCCGAATAATACTGCAGCACCTACAACAAGTGCGACTTTCTTTGCGTAACCTTTTTTCGGTTTTGGAGCTTTCGGATTCTGCTGCGGTCCTGCTCCGAATCCCTGCTGATTGTCTGCTCCTCTATTTTCATCTGAATCTGGTCTGTAGTAATTGTACTGATTGTCCATCATTCAAGACTCCTTTCTTTTCCTTTTCTATAGTTAAGAGTTTAGCCCATAATTGTGATGAAAGTGTGATAAAATATGAAAAAAAAGATGAACGGCACATTTTTATGTCGTTCATCTCGTTTATTCAACAGGAAATTCCGCTGGAACTTCCTGCATCACTTTATTCAACCGTTACAGATTTCGCCAGATTACGCGGCTTATCTACATCCAGTCCCTTTGCAACGGATACATAATATCCCATCAGCTGCAACGGAATCACTGCAAGCGATGCCTCAAAATGCTCATCTGTCTTCGGAATATAAACCACAAAATCAGCAGTATCCTCAATGCTGTAATTACCATAAGTTGTAAGTCCCATCAGATATGCACCACGGCTCTTGCACTCTACCATGTTGCTGATCGTCTTTTCATATAATTCCGGCTGTGTCAGCACACCGATCACAAGCGTTCCATCCTCTATCAGAGAAATGGTTCCGTGCTTGAGTTCTCCCGCTGCATATGCCTCTGAATGAACATAACTGATCTCTTTCATCTTCAGGCTGCCTTCCATACAGATTGCATAATCAATTCCACGTCCGACAAAGAATGCGTCCTTTGCGTTTGCCTGCTTTGCTGCAAACCACTGGATTCTTTCTTTATCTTCAATAATCTTTTCGATCTTCTCCGGGATTGCCTGTAATTCGGCAATATAATTTTCATACTGCTCTTCAGTGATTGTATTTTTTACTTTGGCAAACTGAATTGCAAGGATGTAAGAAGCCATCAGCTGTGTACTGTACGCTTTCGTTGTTGCCACAGAGATCTCCGGTCCTGCAAGAGTATAGAATACCTTATCAGCTTCTCTTGCAATAGAAGATCCGACTACATTGACAATTCCAAGTGTACGGATTCCCTGCGCTTTTGTCTCACGGAGCGCTGCAAGACTGTCTGCAGTCTCTCCTGACTGGCTGATAATGATCACCAGACCATTTGGATCCAGAATTGGCTTACGGTAACGGAATTCAGAAGCCAGCTCCACACGAACAGGAATCTTCACCAGATCCTCGATCACATACTGTGCCACCATACCTACATGGTAAGCAGAACCACATGCTACAATGTAAATCTGGCTTGTTCTCCGGATATCCTCTTCCGCTAATCCGATATCAGTCAGATCAATCTTTCCGTCTTTTAATACAGAATTCAGAGTATCCTTAACCGCTCTTGGCTGCTCATGGATCTCTTTCATCATAAAATGCTCATAACCGGCTTTTTCAGCTGCTTCCGCATCCCAGTCAACAGTTTTCATTTTTTTCTGAATCTCTTCTCCGTCCAGATTGTAGAAGGTAATTTCCTCTTTGCTGACCTTTGCCATCTCCAGGTTGCCAATATAGTATACATTTCTTGTATATTTCAAAATAGCCGGCACATCTGATGCAATAAAACTCTCTCCATCTCCTACGCCAAGAATCATCGGACTGTCTTTTCTTGCCACATAAATTTCTTCCGGATAATCCTTGAACATCACAGCAAGCGCATAAGATCCACGAATGCGGACCAGGGAATGGTTGATCGCATCTACCGGTGTTCCTTCATACTTTTTATAATAATAATCGATCAGCTTAACAGCAACCTCTGTATCCGTCTCAGAGTAGAATGTATATCCTTTGCGGAGCAGCTTGTTCTTTAACTCCTGATAGTTTTCAATAATACCGTTGTGTACAGCAACTACATTGCCATCGTCACTCATATGCGGATGCGCATTGTTCTCTGACGGTTCCCCGTGTGTTGCCCATCTGGTGTGACCGATTCCACAGGTTCCCGGAACGGCTGCACCACCATTGGTCTTCTCAAACAGTACTTTCAAACGGCCTTTCGCCTTGATAACTTCTGTCTCTTCTGTTCCATTACGAACAGCAAGTCCTGCTGAATCATATCCACGATACTCCAGCTTTGACAGTCCATCCAGTAAGATCGGAGCCGCCTGCTGCGATCCAACATATCCTACGATTCCACACATTTATCTATATCCTCCAGTCTTTTTTGCGAAAATAAATTTTACTCTTTTCGTTACATTGTAGCAAACATGGGACTTTTTGTAAAGAATAAGCGGGAATAACAATCGTCATCCCCGCCTTTCTCTTTAATCCAGATCAATAAAATCCATTTCGAAAGTATCACCTTTTTTACGCTTTTCTTTCTTGATATTATAATCATCGAACGAATCAAAGTCGTCATCATCAAAATAGTCATCAAACTCATCAACGCTGCGAGTATCATCACTTATTCCTTCGTCATCATAATCATCGTCGAAGTCATCATCATAATAATCATCATCGTCGAAATCATCATCAAAGTCGTCATAATCATCTTCGAAATCATCATCCTGTCTCTTTTTGAACTGTGATTTCTTTTCTGCCTTAACAGGCTGGATCGGTTTTACCGGATTACGTTGTGGCTCATCGTCCAATTCATATTCATCATACAGATCATCCAACTCTCTGTTGCGGTTATGTAACTTCACAACGGAAACAAGAAGGAAGATTACCAGAAGAATAACGATAACTGCTGCCGCTGCTACAAACCAGATCAGATAATCGGAAATCTTTTCTAAAATTGTGTCAAACTTGCTTGCACTCTTCTTATCCGGTGTAGTCGCAGACTTCGGAGTCTCCATTCTCTGATAAGTATGCTCTACAGAGTCATATAAATAGAGGGATTCTTCACCGTCATTATTTACTGCATATAATACATAGAAACCATCGCGGTCCGGTTCATCCCAGATTTCAAAAGTCTTGCCGTTGATCTCCAGATTTCCTTTTGAATACTTTGATGGCATAGACACTTTACTGCCTGCATCAAAAATTACGATAGAATAAGTATCTGAAATCACAACCTGTTCTGCCGGTGAGAAGCTGCTGTCAGATGAATCATACATCCAGAAATCGCCTTTTCCATCACCGTCTACCAGGTAAGCCATCTGAAGTCCTGTCTTTTCCTGCACAGCACCTTTATACGTCGAATCATTATAAGTAATCTCTCCTGCTGTAAATCCAGCTGGTATCATGCTGTCTGAGAAATCACCGGATAAGGTATACTCCTGACCATCAATCGTGACACTTGTTCCACTCGCAACATCCTTGATCTTGCTCGGATCTCCTGCTCCGATCGTAACATCCGCATATCCTTCTTCACATGCCACACTTGATCCAGCGCTGTCTGTAACCGTCGCATCTCCCTGTTCAAGTCTTGTACTTCCTTCCTGGAGAGCCTGGAATTTCATTGTAAACTCAATCCGGTCACTACTTCCGTCACCTGAACCTTTAAATGTCAGATTACCATCCGTGTCTGCATTCACTCCGTCTCCCTCTTCAAATCGCATATAAGAAGGATCGTAAGTCATATGAATCGTCGCGTCTCCGATTACATCTCCGCTGACAACTGCTGTACCTGTGATCGTAAATTCATCCCCGACACTTGTCTCAAGATCAGAAAAGAATATCACACCATTTGCAGCTAGCGCCATCACAGAAAAACATGGTACGATCAGACATACAGACAAAAGAATTGTCGCTATTTTTTTCGTAAACTTCATCTTCATGTACTTTCCTCTTTCTAACCATATTAATTGTAAGTATAAATACTCTTAGACTCTATCTTACACTTTTTATGGGGAAATGTCTACTTGTTTGTAGAATTTCTCATTGTATCAATTTACGGATAACTCCGTTCTGCTTTATTTATCCGAAGAAAAACCCCGGCATAAACCGGAGCTCTTCTCTAATTTACATTTTCTGTTGTTCCGCCTGCATTGCTTTCTGCGCCTCCACCGGGATCTGGAGTTGGTGTTGAATCCGGTGCCGGATCTGGTGTTGGTGTCGGCTCTGG
>UMIL01036147.1_pt1 | contig 10882 bp, 9 predicted proteins | sample 1965781 | NCBI WGS metagenome assembly UMIL01 (sample SAMEA4836124, study PRJEB28245) | human gut metagenome | biome: gut microbiome; material: fecal sample | place: Denmark | collected 2008
CATTGAATATTTCACGATGCATGATACTAGATCTTTTAAAATGTTCATGGTCCAGTGTATATTGTTCACTAAAATAATCTTGTTGTAGAGTAACATAACGAATTGATTTTACAATTTCTAAAATGAAATTATTGTGTGATGATGCTGCGATTCCTAGATGAATCTCTGTATCCAGCTCCATCATATCTTTATCCTTTAATTTTCCCTCATAATAATCTGTTAATGCGATTTCATGTTTATTTAAAGCTTGTTCCAGTTTAACTAGATCATCTTCTGTATGGTTTCTAGCAGCAAGTCTAGCAGCATCTGCCTCAAATAATGAACGAGCTTCAAATACTTCATCAACCATGGAACGATCAAATATTCCATATTTTTTTATAATATTAGAAAAAATCTCTGAATAAGAATCACTGACATATGTACCATCCCCTTGATGTGCTTCCAATATACCTAAAGTAGACAAGGTACAGATTGCTTCCCGCAATGGAACACGACTGATCCCTAAATTTTCTGATAGCTTTCTTTCATTCAATAATTTATCCCCAGCTTTTAAATTTCCTTTTTTTATTTCTTGCAGCAAATACTCGATTGCAAGATCTCGGGCACTTTGTTTTAGATCCATGTCTCCTCCTAATTGGTATAACCTTTTTGGTTATACCAATTATATCACTTTATTTATTCGCGTCAACATAAAAAAACTGAGAATTCACTTAAGAAATCTCAATGTATGTCTTATCAACCAATTAATATATTTTATAAAACACATTCTAAATCAAGAAATATGTTATTACATCGTTTTGTTTTAATAAAATTTTTTTGCCTTCTGCAAAAAACAAGGAAGTAACATCACCAATTCAACAAAACAGCCTAAATAACCTGGATTGAAATGAAAATAAGATGTGATAATACATTCTTACTTATTAAGACTGCACAACATAAGAAAATACCTTTTAAACTAAAAACAACTACCAATGTATTCGTATCGCAGTTCTACGAGTGGTTTACTCAGCGATTTTTATACTGTTATTTTTAGAGAATTTTATATTGACATAATGTCCTTATTTCCATAACTGCTTGATAAGCCATGCCATGTTTTGACCAATATTTCTCATATTAGCCATACCCTCATCATCTTTAAGAACATCTCCTATATCTTTGCCATAAACCATATTCCAATAAGTAGAGCCGACAAGGAACATTTCTCGAAACAGCATGACATTATTCATTGTGTTCACTGTATTCATACCTCCAGCACGACGAACTGCGCAAACAGCAGCCCCCGGCTTATGACGTAATGCGTCTGGATTTCCAATGCTCGCTAGTCCCAAACGGTCAAGGAAGATTTTCATCTCTGCACTAATATCAACACCATAAACAGGAGATCCTAAAATCAATCCATCCGCCTCTTTTATCTTTTCAAAAATTTCATAAAAATCATCATCTTTAAAAACGCAGTTGTCTTTTCCCATACATGCCAGACGGTCTTTACCCTGTGTAATCCTACATGGTTTAATATGTACGTCTAGAAGTTGGATAAGCTCTGTGGATATTGCTTCTTTTTCGAGTTCCTCGAAAATAGTACGAATTATGATAGCCAATAAGCTTTTGTTAATCAAGCAGAAAAAAAACAACATCATTAGTTCTATAAAATATTCTACTTCTTTTATGCAGTATCTCTCGTCATAATAGCTATATTTTTTCTATCTGTAAACAGAAGTTTCAAGAATTATTTCTAATATTCTATAGCTCGGTATCGTATGCTTTTATACAAAATTTTTTAAGCTGATTTCCCTTGAGACTTTAACCTTAGGTAAAATTATTTATTATTCTATTTTGCCAAAACTTAATCAAACCAAAGAGAAAATCTAAAGTCTTTGACATGCATGTCAAAAGATCTTGACAACCACTCTCAGTCAAAAAAAGGAGCTAAAGCTCCATTTTTAATAAACCAAATCGAAAAATTTCATTTCCTTTGATTCAGATAAACCAGTATCATAACTTCTATCACCTAGATAATCTAAGAATGGTTGTAATGCATCTGGATCCTGGCACGCCTCATAGAACAATTGAATGGCTTCAACGGCACGAAGCATGGCGCGATCATATAAATCAAAGAAACTCTCTGTGCTCTTGATCGTATCATCACAAGGATGCACCCATTCTTTGTGTAAAAGATTGATTGTATCAAATGGATCTTCTGGTTCATCCGGAACAAAAAAGCCAGATATCATACTTTCTGTGCGCAACACCTTTTCAAAAGAATGTGAGATCTTAAATTTTGTTCCCTTTTTATCATAGAATAACTTTTCGACAAAACACCAGTCATTTAAACTTTCTAAGATCTGGTGTGGAAGTACATCTACTTTATATACATTTCGAATCGCAGGAACATAGATTCTTGCGATGGCACGTGCTTGTTCCAGACTTACTTCACATGTTTCATAAGCTTTAAAATCTGAAATCGTACAATCGTTTTTCACCTTTAACATGATCGCATCGATCAACGATTCAAACCGATGATGCCACCAGCTGCTCTTTCCTGTACAACGACCCGTGCGATAAAACACATATGGATGTGCGATACTATCCAATGCCCAGTGGCAAAGGTGACCACAAGTATATGTCATCATATCCTGACGAATTTCTGGATCTTTTTCTTTTTGTATGGAGGCAATAGCACTTGCATAAAAATCATTAATGGAGTGCGAATGAACTTCATTCCCAATTTTTCTTAAAGGTGTTTTTTTCATAAATGAGGTTGGATTCAAATTATGGAAAAACAAAAAATCCGGTCCATTTCCTCCAACTTCCATCAATTGAAGTCTAGATTCTAGAAAATCATATTTAGGATCATCCAATTTTTCATATACATCATCGGTAAATAATATATGTGTGATAATATTAGGCATTTACATCATCCTCCTTAAGATATTTTTCTAGACCATGAAATATAACATATTCCGCAAAAGTATCCATCTTGCAGTAGTTTGATAATTCCTGTCGAATCACTTGTTTTTGTTCCGGTAAAGCTGAATCAAAAGTTCTGTAAGTAAACACTGCATTTAATCCATTTTGAATGGATAATTGATGATATGAGTATTCATCAGTAAAAACCGGTAACACTTTCTTTAAAGAATAATGTCCCCGCATACGATTATCATAAAACAATCCACATTCAAACGGTTTAGATAAATCAATCATACGATCACATATTTGATCAAGTTGTTCCTTATATTTGGGAAACTGTTCGCCAAGTTGTTTTAAGCGAAGTTTTTCCGCACCTTCCATGTTATAAACAAGTATACTTCCCTTTTTAGGAATAGTTTCTAATAAAGAAAGAATAAACTTTTCACGACAATCGGCTGTATCAAAAAAATCATGATGACTCAAATTATGATTCAAATCTTCAATATGCAGGCTATATTGAAAACAAAGAACGTCAAATGCTTTCATATTCTCATATGGTGGAATTGCAAAGGTATCCCATTCAAAATCAAGATATGAAATTGGATATTGAATCATGGATGTCCAAATTTTTAAAGCCGCTTTATCATAAAATATGCCATGTTTACTTGCCATATATTGTGCATATTGCAACTTAAATCCTTCGATATCTTCCGGCTCTAAATCCGATATACGTCGAATTCCATTGGCATAGGCTTGTAGCTTATGTGAAGATGTCGTCAAAAATAAGATAGAATCGTCTGGTAGTTTGGATTCATCAAAACAATCATCGTAATAAGAACATCTTCTTCCTGTTGTACACTTTTTGGAACGATCCAATGTAAACTCTGGACTATCTAACAATGTTTGAACCGTATCGATCCATTCATCTAAATCAAAATCATATTGTTCCATACACTCATCAATTGTTTTAGATGGTTTATTACGCCGATTAAATAAATGATCACTGCGTAATAAGAATTCGTTTAAATCTAAATAATCTTTTCGAATGTACTCTTTGTTCAAATAGATGATTTCATTACTTGTAATATGCACACCAGCACTTTGGGCAATCTGTATATTTATTTTCATCAATTGCGCTTCGGATTCTTTTGGATAAGCACTTAAATGTGGATATATAGCTTTATACCCATCTTCCATTTTCATCAAAACAGGAATCCGGGTACGACAATTTCTATACTCAAAACGAACTGAACATACTACATCACTATTTTTTAATAGATTTAAAGTATCCTCATTGGTGTCACCAACCTGACCACAAGGAGCATTTTGTATATTTAAATATTCTTTCCAGTAATCACTAAAAGGTTTTTCCATATGGTAAAAGCCTTCAAAGGGATGTTTTCTATGAACGTTATTCCAACAGTACTTAGGACAACGTTTATAATTGAGCAAATCACTTACATGTATCATTCTTTTCACCTTACTTATTTTATCTTACTCTTGATACATATGCAAAATATCTTTCACCATCCTACAGTATTCATTTTTATTATCTAAGGGAGCAACAAGCTTTGCCTTACCTTGAAACAAGAAAAGTTGCTGATAGATTTTATTGGGATCTTCAGCCATAAATGTGCAAAGAATCCCATCATTCTTCTTGATTTCTTTAAAATCCAAGCCCCAGTACTGCTCTTTAAACATACGAATAAATTCCGTCTTGACCAAGATCTCAAAACGAATAAAACTTGCCTTTATCAATGATTCTTTTCCTATAAAAGACGCAACATTAAAGGAAGAATCGCGTAAAAATCGTTTATCCGTCAATTTACATTGTTTCATGCGTTGAATAGAAAAACGATATGTGCGATATTCATTTCGTTTATGACTAAATCCAATCACATAATACGCATTTTTATAATGAATGATCTCATACGGATCCAACAAAAATGTTGAAACATCTTTTTGTGATAAAGTCTGATAAGAGATTTCTACGCTTTGCTTCCTGTCCATTGCCAACTGTACCGTTTGAACCATGTTATATTCTTGCAAAGAAAGTGCCAAACCAGTCTGATTTACATAATAGTGCATCATAGATTTAGTATCTTTATCTGCACATAAGACTTTATCTAAACCGCTATGAAAAAAATCACGCCCTACAAATTCAGGATGAGAATCAACGATTCCTCTTGATTCATTTAAGGCGTCAATTTCATCTTTTGTTAATTTCAAGGATGGAAACAAACAATCTTCATCTAAATAATATCCACCATATCTTCCTTTTACTTCTTGTATATTATAACCCGCAGTAACCAACTCTTTTTTAAACTCTCGTATATTTCTAGGATTTGTTTCTAACTCTTTGGCAAGTTCTAATGTATTCATCTTCCCTCTTGCCTTTAGTAACATCAACATCTTGATGCATATTGCACTACGATTCATAAATCTTCCTACCCTCAACTACTAGTCGTAGAATGTTTCTTAACTTTCAAACGCATGACAACATCTTCTTTGACAAGTTGATAAATACATGAACAGACAGGAATAGAAATTATAATTCCTAAGATACCACCTAAACTTGCTCCTACTGTTACTGCCACGATTACATACATTGGAGGAAAGCCAACAGAACGTCCAACTACATTTGGATAGATAAAGTTTCCTTCTACCTGTTGGATACAAATAAACATGATCATAAAATAAACAGCGGACTGCACCGATTCTGTAGCTACAAATAAAGCTCCAATAATAGCCGCAATCAAAGCACCAAACATTGGAACAAGAGCCCCAACACCAACAATGATTCCTACTAGAGTAGCATAAGGTATATTCAATAGCGTTGCACCAACTGTTACCAAAGTTCCTAAAATGATGCACTCGGTACATGTCCCACCTATATACTGTGTAAAAGTGCGGGCAATTAAACGTAGTACATGCAATGTTTTTTCATAAATATCATCTGGCATATACGCTCTTAACAAACCTTTGGATTCTTTAACAACCGTACTTTTATTGAATAAAACAATAATAGAGAACATCAGGGCAACAAAGGTTGAAAGTACAATTGAAAATGTTGTAGAGATAACTTGGTACACAGAGCCAAAAATATTGTTTGCTCCACCAGAAAAAATCCAGTTGATAAAATCATTGAACCAGTTTGATAAATTATCAAAATCTAAGACATTTAAATCTAACCCCTGAATCCAATTATGTAAAGAAGGAATCGAACTGGAAGTACGATATGCCCAATGATAGAAAGAGTTTAAAGTTTCAGGAAGATTATTGATGATTGTTTCCAAGGAAGCAAAAATCTGAGGAACCAGCAAAAAAACAAAGCCTAAAAACAAAGCTGAAACAATCACAATGGATAGAATATTTGCGATGACACGATAAATTTTACGCTCTTCAATCTTAAATAAGATATTTCCGGCACGCATTAAATTATTTGCAATGATATTAAATACAAAGGCAAGTCCACCACCAAATAAAAATGGCATACAAATTGATAAAATATATAATAAAACCTGCAAAATTTTTTCAAAATATAAAACAACCATTAACAGAACCACGGCAAATAAAATCACTCTTCGATATAATACTTCTTTATCCTTATATTGTCTTGGAACTCTAAACATTTGATCACCCACTTATATATGTTTTATTTTACTCTATTAACTAGTCAGAAACAATAAATCATTTTTTATCTTTTTGTTTACTCATGCAAATAAACAGTGTTAGAATTAAGGGTATAAATAAAGGAGAACGCTGATGAAAATAGTTGATGAATATTTTGGATGTGATGTCTTTAGTACAAGTGCAATGCAAAAATACCTGCCTCATGCTGTATACAAACAAATGATTGGTGTCATTGAAAAAGGGCAGGAACTTCCTCGTGAAATTGCCGATATTGTTGCCAACGCAATGAAAGATTGGGCAATGGATAAAGGTGCTACGCATTATACTCATTGGTTCCAACCTATGACTGGAATCACAGCTGAAAAACATGATGCTTTTATTACACCTACCGGACCTAATTCGGTTATTAGTGATTTTAGAGGTAAAGAATTGATCAAAGGTGAGCCAGATGCTTCAAGCTTTCCAAGTGGTGGTTTACGCGCAACATTTGAAGCTCGTGGTTATACAGCTTGGGATCCAACAAGTTTTGCCTTTGTCAAAGACAAGACATTATATATCCCAACCCTTTTCTGTTCTTATGATGGAAGTGCCTTGGATAAGAAAACCCCATTATTGCGATCAATAGATGCTTTAAACAAAGCGGCTGTTCGCTTATATAACATTATGGGTCATAACATCAAAAACATTACAGTTACCGTTGGACCTGAACAGGAGTATTTTCTAATTGATAAAGAGATGTATAAAAAACGTTTAGATCTAATGGTTACTGGAAGAACGTTATTTGGTACAGATCCTGTCAAAGGACAAGAATTAGATGATCACTATTTTGGAAATATCGAAGAACGTGTTAAAGCCTATATGGAAGAAGTTGATGAAGAACTTTGGAAATTAGGTGTATATGCCAAAACAGAACATAAAGAAGTGGCTCCTTGCCAGTTTGAAATTGCTCCTGTTTATTCCCCAGTAAATTTGGCAAATGATCAAAACCAGATTACGATGGAAATTTTGCAAAAAGTTGCAAATCATCATGGCCTGGTTTGTCTATTACATGAAAAACCATTTGCCGGCGTTAATGGATCAGGTAAACATAACAACTGGTCATTTTCAACTGACAAAGGTGAAAACATGCTTGAACCTGGTGACTCTCCAAAAGACAATATTCGTTTTTTGATTACTCTAGTTGCCATCATTAAAGCTGTGGATGAATACCAGGATTTATTGCGAGTTAGTGTCGCAACCGCGGGAAATGATCACCGCTTAGGGGGACATGAAGCTCCACCAGCTATTATATCTATTTATCTAGGTGAAGAATTGACCGCTATTCTGGAAGCTATTGAAAAAGGCGATGAATATATCGATACAATTAATAAAAAACTTGAACTTGGTGTTTCTGCATTACCTCCAATTTCAAGAGACTCAACAGACAGAAACCGTACAAGCCCATTTGCCTTTACTGGAAACAAGTTTGAGTTCAGAATGTTAGGTAGTGCAATCAATATTTCCTGCCCTAACACGATTTTAAATACAATCGTTGCAGAGGAAATGACACAGTTTGCCGATGAACTTGAATGTTATTCTGAAGAAGAATTAAACGATGCAATCATTCGCCTGATTCGAAAAACAATCAAGGAGCATAAACGCATCATCTTCTCAGGAAACGGTTATTCTCCTGAATGGCGAAAAGAAGCCTTATCAAGAGGTTTGCTTGAGTTAAAGAATACGGCAGAAACATTGCCTCACTATACGGATCCAAAAAACCTAGCATTATTTGAAAAACACAACGTTTATACACCAAATGAACTTCATGCGCGTGAAAACATCTTATTGACTAACTACTATCAAGTTATTGAGATTGAGGCAAAAACAATGTCTTATATGTTAAGAAAACAGATCCTACCAGCTGTATTTGAATATGAGTCCAAGCTGGCAACAATTATTCAAACCAAGAAGTCTAGTGGAATTACTTCTCCAATGGAAGAAAAATTATTGTTTAATATCAATACACCATTGGAAATCGTTAATAAACATCTTGAAAAATTAGAAGAATTGATTCAAAAATCCCATTCTGGTGCTAGAGAAGCCGCTAATTTTGCTGCAAATGAACTTTTACCTTTGATGGATGCCATTCGTGCTTTAACAGATACCATTGAAAACAATGTATCAAAAAACGACTGGCCTATTCCTGATTATAACGATATGTTATTTGGTTCAATCTTATAAATACAAAAGGACACAACAATGTGTCCTTTTAAATTGCCTTTAAAATCATTAATGAATAAGCCGGCATTTCTAGCACATGATCAATTGAAAGACGATTCTCATCAATCAAATCTACATATTCACCATTTAGATCCAAATTAAAAGCAACTGGCTCATTGGAAATATTTATGGCAATATATAAAGTTTCCTCTTCGCTATTTCGCTTGAATATACAATATGTGTTATTCAAGACAATCTGTTCAAAATTTGCTGTATGAAGTGCACTATGTTCATGTTTGATTTCAATCAATCGTTTGATTCTCTTTGTTAATTCATTATTTTCAAAATGCGTAATATGCGGTCTTAATTCTGTATCGTTCCAATTCTTTTGTCCCTTGATTCCCCATTCACTTCCATAATAGATACAAGGAATTCCTGGCATGGTCATCAATAAACCATAAATCAATGGTAAATGGTTTTCATTTTGTAGCTGAGTCGCAATTCTTGGTACATCATGATTATCAACAAAGCACACTAGATGTTTTCCACGATACAAACACCAGTTATCTTTTCCAAATTGGCGATGCAAAGAATGCATGATTTCAAAAAGATTATAAGAATTCAGACTAGAATATAACCCTTTATAACATTCATAATTCGTACAGCTATCTAACATTTGATCATTTACCCACATATTATAATCGCCATGCAGCGTTTCACCCATTAAAAACAAATCATGGTGCCTAGAATGTAATGTTTTTAAAAAGTTTTGATCAAGACAATAAGCTACATCCAAACGCAATCCATCAATCTCAAATTCATCTTTCCAGAACTGAACAACATTCATGATATATTCTACGACTTCTGGATTTTGCAGATTTAGTTTTACAAGATTTTGATTCCCTTCCCAATCTTGATAACTTAAATGATCATCATAAGCGCTATTGCCATAAAAATTAATGTAAAACCAGTCTTTATAATGAGAATTTTCACGATTTTTTAAGACATCTTCAAAGGCAAAGAATCCTCTTCCTACATGGTTAAATACAGCATCTAAAATAATGCGGATCCCATTCTTATGTAAAAGTGAACTCACGTATTTAAAATCTTTATTATCCCCTAAACGATTATCAATCGTATAATAATCAATCGTATCATATCCATGAGAATGTGATTGAAAAATTGGATTGAACAATACAGCATCAATATTTAAGTCTTTTAATTGATTTATCCATAAATCAATATCTTTAAAACGATGCTCTAAAACATTATCATTTTCAAAAGGACAACCAAAAGCACCTAGCGTATATATTTGATACAGCACACTATTATCTGTCCACATTAAAATCACCTCGAACATAAGTGTACCATATTTGTAAGGGTTTTCAAAATACTTTACTTGATAATATCCCCAACCTGAATATCTAATAATTGAATTATCTTCATTGGCTCTAATTTGATTTGTAAACCAATCTTTCCACCACTAAAGTAAATAAAGTCTTTGTTTAATACTGATTCATTGATATGCGTCCTAAACTTTTTTTTCATGGCTAAAGGTGAACAGCCACCGCGGACATATCCGGTAATTTTTGTGATATCTTTTACAGGAATCATCTCTACTTTTTTAACACCAGCTAAAGCAGCTGCTTTTTTTAGATCCAGTTCATGATCAACCGGCAGCATAAAGACAAGATATTCTTTGGTATTTGCCTGTGTAACTAAGGTCTTAAATACCTTTTCTGGATCCTCATCCAACATACTGGCAACCACATCCCCTGCTACAGCATCTTTACCATGATCATACGTCAATACTTCGTATTCTATATTATGTTTATCTAATTCACGCATAGCATTTGTTTTGTTTATTTTCATACCGCATATCCTCCAAAATAAAAGAGACTGTAAAATACAGTCTTTTCATCATGCCTAAGTAAAAATATCTAATGGCAATATAAAGAAAACCATTATAAAAAATACTAGGACAATGATGATTTTTACCATCAAATTGTCAAACATATCCCCCTTAATTCTCCCCTTATTTTGATGATATCTTAAATCTAAAATTAAAAAAAATCCACTAAAAATTTAAAAAATTTTAGTTGATATATCAACCTTCATTTTTATGCCAAAAATGATAAAAAAA
>UMIL01017797.1_pt1 | contig 10701 bp, 9 predicted proteins | sample 1965781 | NCBI WGS metagenome assembly UMIL01 (sample SAMEA4836124, study PRJEB28245) | human gut metagenome | biome: gut microbiome; material: fecal sample | place: Denmark | collected 2008
AAAACTATACAGATTGCCCAAAGCCCTTATGCTATGATAAGACCATCAGAAAGGTACCGGCCGGTACGTAACCAATGAGATGATTAAGGAGGAGTTACTTTTATGATGAAGAAGAAAATTTTAGCCGCTGCTCTTGCAGCTATCTTTACTGTGGCATCACTGACCGGATGTGGAGCATCCGCAGACGAGAATACAACAGCAACCGGAGCCGGTTCAGAGGCAGCAACTGCTGCAACAACAGATACTGACAGCATCGGAGATGTTAAGCTGACTGTATTGTGTGGATACGCAGGTGAGGATCCTCACGGACAGTATGTGTATTCCTACGCAGAGGAATATATGAAAGAGCATCCCAATGTAAAGATAGAGATCCAGGCAATCAGTACCAATGATATCTACACAAAGCTGTCCGCTATGGCAACCACCCCGGATGATCTCCCGCAGATATTCTTTACATCGGCAGATGCAGTTGCAACTCTGCATGACCTGGGATTGACCAGAGATCTGACCGGACTGATCTCCGATGACCTGGCAGGAGAATTTGCCAATGGTGTTCTGGATTCCTGCAAACTGGATGACGAGATCGCATATTTCCCGGTAGCATTACAGCCTCAGGCTATCATCTATAGAAAGGATCGTTTTGAAGAGGCAGGTCTGACGATTCCCACTACCTGGGATGAGTTCATTGACTGTGCGAAGGCACTGACCAAGGATTCTGACGGTGACGGTGAGGTTGACCAGTGGGGCTTTGGTATGGTAGGCTCCAACAACTCTTCCGGACAGAGCCGCTTCATGTCTTATCTGTGGTCTAACGGTGTGGACTGTGTGACCGGTGAAGACGGCGACTTTAGCACCGACCTGAAGGCTGACAATAAGACCTTTACCGATGCTTTTGCAAAATGGACCCAGATGAATAACGATGGAATCGTTCCTATCGGTATCACCGAAGTAGATTATCCTACCGCAGCAAACTATTTTGCAATGGGTTATACCAGCATGTTCATGACCGGTTCCAATGCACTGGGTGTTGCTTATGCGAACAACCCCGATCTGAAGGGTAAGTTAGGCTCCTTCAAGCTTCCCGGAGATTATCCCGGAACCATGTTAGGTACAGAGGGTTATGCAGTCAGCGCTTATGCTACCGATGAAGAGGCTGCCGCAGCTATTGATTATCTCCGTTTCTTCGTAGAACATGATGATCAGATGATGTTCTGGCAGAGCAGTGGTAAGATCCCTGCTACGGTAGAGGGACAGAAGGCTGACTACATCACCGGTGACGATTATGCGGGTTATCTGCAGCAGATCGCAGACGGATGCCGTCCTACCGTAAGCTTTGCAGGTATCAGTGGACTGAAGAGTGCTCTGGGTGATGCATACGCAGCAGTATTTTCCAAGGAAAAGACCAATGATCAGGCAGTCGCTGATCTGGAAAAAGCTGTAGCTGAACTTATGGAAGACTATAACTAAGAGTAAGTGACAGATTCCCGGAGCCTTCGGACTCCGGGAATTATCAAAAGGAGGGAAACCGGAAATGTTGGGAAAGAAAACCGGCAAAAAGAGTAAGATCAAATACCAGTATGACGGATACTTATTCTCCTTCCCCATCGTGCTGATGATGGGAGCGTTGATTCTATATCCTATGCTGTACGGCTTCTATATCAGTTTCTTCAATACGAACCTTGTAACAAAATGGAAGTTTGTGGGACTGAAATATTATATGGCTGCATTTACAGAGCCGGAATTCTATCAGTCGGTTCTGCTGACGTTGGGATTCATGGTACTGGTAGTAGCGGGACATTTCATTCTGGGATTTATTCTGGCGAGTCTGCTGAACAGGGAGTTCAGGGGAAGAACCATATTCCGTGTGATTTTTATGCTTCCCTGGTTTTTTCCGGAAGCAGTGGTGGCATTATTGTTCACCTGGATCATGAATCCCATGTACGGTATCATGAACAGCATCCTCAGAAGCCTGGGATTGATCAGCACGAATCTGTCATGGCTGGGAAGTAAGGAGCTTGCCTTCCCTTCGGTCGTATTCGTATGTATCTGGAAAGGATTTCCCCTGGTAATGACCATGATCCTTGCAGGACTGCAAAGTATTTCAAAGGATTATTATGAAGCAGCGGAGCTGGATGGTGCAGGAAGATGGAAGCAGTTCAGATACATCACGCTGCCGGCATTGAAGCCGATCCTGACAACCGTTCTGATCCTGGACTGCGTATGGTGGTTCAAGCAGTATACACTGGTATACACCATGACAGCCGGAGGACCCGGCACTGCGACCAGCCTGATCAGCCTGAGTATTTATGGTACGGCATTCAATGATCTGCGCTTCGGTAAAGCGTCTGCCTGGGGTATCTTGGTATTTGTGATCTGTTATCTGATCAATCTGGTAAGTAAGGTGGTGATGAAGGATGATGAATAAAACACGTAGAAAAAAGCTTGATACGGTCCTGACGTATGTAATCCTGATCCTATTGGCGGCATTTATCGTGATTCCTGTACTGTGGATGCTGTCCACGGCATTCAAGACAGAGGCACAGACCTACTATCCGAACCCGAAGTGGCTTCCGGATCCGTTCTCGCTGGAATCTTTTCATAAATTTTTCAACACCTACAACTTTGGTAAAATGACGGTGAACAGTCTGATCACCTGTCTGGCAGCCATGGTCATCTGTGTGGCATGCGCCTGTCTGGCAGGATATGGGATCACACGATTCAAATTCAAAGGACGTAAGCAGCTTTTGAATTTCCTGCTGATCACTCAGATGTTTCCCAGTGTTATGCTGGTAGTACCTTTTTATGCAGTACTTTCCAAGTATCATCTGACCAACACATTATTAGGCTTGATCGTCGTATACGCAGCCACCAATGTAGCATTCAGCACATGGATGCTGGTATCGTATTTCAAGACAGTGCCCATAGAGCTTGATGAGGCAGCGAGAGTGGACGGGGCCTCCAGCTTCTGCATTTTCCGGAAGATCATCCTCCCTTTGATCCTTCCCGGTATTGCGGCGGTGGCGATGTTCGTGCTGTTCAATGGCTGGAATGAATATATGTACTCTTCCGTACTGGTATCTAAGGATTCTCTGAAGACATTGACCGTAGGTATTGTCGCTCTGAATTCCCAGTATCAGATCAAATGGAACGATCTGATGGCAGCATCGACGGTATCCAGTCTCCCTCTGGTAATATTGTTCGTATGCTTCCAGAAATATTTTATCGCCGGAATGACCGGCGGCGCTGTAAAAAGCTGAGTATATGAGGAGAAAATAACAATGGAACATATTACGATCCGTGACATCAAGGTGTTCGTAACGGCACCTAGAAATATTAATCTGGTGGTAGTAAAAGTAGAGACCTCAGAGCCTGAATTATATGGTTATGGCTGTGCAACCTTCACCTGGAGGCATAAGGCTGTAGTAACGGCCATCGAAGAGTACCTGGCTCCCATGCTGAAGGGCAGACCGGTAGAGGACATTGAAGGCTTGTGGCAGACCATGATGGGCAGCTCTTACTGGAGAAACGGCCCGGTACTGAACAATGCCATTTCCGGTGTGGATGAAGCACTTTGGGATATTAAGGGTAAAATGGCAGGAATGCCGTTGTACAGTCTGTTAGGCGGTAAGTGCAGAGAAGGAATTACAGTATATCGTCATGCAGACGGTGGCTCTGTGGAAGAAGTAGAAGAGTGTATCCAGAAGTACATGGAAGAAGGCTATCGTTATATTCGTTGCCATATGGGTACCTACGGAGGCAACTTCGGCGGCAGATGTCAGAGCATAGTAAAGCCGGAAAATGCACCGGAAGGAGCATATTTCGATCCCAGAATGTATATGAACAGCGTATATCATCTGTTTGACAGGGTGAGAGCCGATATCGGATGGGGCGTGGAAGTGATGCATGATGTGCATGAGCGTCTGTCCCTGGCGCAGACCATAGAATTTGCTAAGGAACTGGAGCAGTACAAGCTGTTCTTCCTGGAGGATTCACTGGCACCGGAATATGATGAATTTTTCAAGACCCTGCGTGAACACACCACCCTGCCGCTGGCAATGGGCGAGCTGTTCACCAATCCTGCGGAGTGGAAGCCGTTAGTACAGAATCAATGGATCGATTTTATTCGTGTTCATTTAAGTGATATCGGTGGAATCACTCCTGCGAGAAAGCTTGCACACTATTGTGAAGCCTATGGAGTAAGAACTGCATGGCACGGTCCCAATGACCTGTCTCCCATCGGTATGGCTGCGCAGATGCATCTGGATCTCAACTGTCATAACTTCGGAATCCAGGAGTTCTCCGGATTCTCCGAAGAAGAGCAGGCAGTATTCCCCGGCTGCCCTGTAGTAAAGAACGGTTATGCTTATGTGAATGATAAATCCGGCATCGGTGTGGACTTCGATGAGAAGGAAGCGCTGAAATATCCGGAGGTTCAAATGGATCATAGCTGGCTCTTCTCCAGACTTCCCGACGGCACTCCCGTGAGACCGTAAATCATCACACAGACCCCGGCGGTTATCTTTATGCTATGTCTGTGCTGACACGAATGAAAATGCGAGATATTGATACAGGCACATCAGCTTGGCTGATGTGCCTTTTTATATAAAGTTTTTTATAAAAAGTTTACAAAATTTTACGATAATGTTCAAAAATATACAATTTATCAAAAGTGATGTAGACAAACAATAAAAAGATGGGTAATATGTATATGTAATCAGCCAGATGAACGAAAAGTATGTACAACATGCTACATATTTAAAGCAAGAAATATAAAATAAGGAGGAATGTTGCCGATGAAACAGTTCAGCTATATCATTAAGGATGAGATCGGTCTGCATGCACGTCCTGCGGGACTGCTCGCCAAGGAAGCGAAAAAGTATCAGAGTACAGTGACACTTTCCTGTAAGGGGAAATCAGCTGCAGCAAGCAAGCTGATGGCGATCATGGGAATGGGCGTGAAGCACGGAGACAACGTGGAAGTCACGATAGAAGGAGCGGATGAAGATACCGCCGCCGCAGAGCTTCAGAAGTTTTTCCGTGAGAACCTCTAGGAGAAGACCTGCACGACAGAGTTTGGAAGGTAGAAAATGGAAAAATATATTGGAAAATCCGTATATAAGGGAACAGCGATCGGACCTGTCAGTGTTTTGAAGAAAAAGGACAGTCTCGTTAAGAGGATCCATATCGACAACACAGCGGAAGAACTGAAACGGCTGGATGCGGCTAAGGAACGTACGATGACGCAGCTGGGACAGTTATACGAGAAGGCTCTGCAGGAGGTCGGAGAAGTCAATGCAGCTATTTTCGAGGTGCATCAGATGATGCTCGAGGATGACGATTATCAGGATGCCATTCACAGCATGATTCAGAACGAAGAAGTGAATGCAGAGTATGCGGTGGCAGTGACCGGTGATAATTTTGCAGAGATGTTCGCCAACATGGATGATGAATATATGCAGGCCCGCTCTGCGGATGTCAGGGATATCTCCAACCGGCTCGTCCGCAATCTGTCCGGGGAGGAGCAGATTGACTGGAGTACCATGGAGCCGTCGATCATTGTGGCAGATGATCTGACTCCCAGTGAGACGGTACAGATGGATAAGAGTAAGATCCTGGCCTTTGTCACAGTACATGGCTCAACGAATTCCCATACTGCGATCCTTGCACGTATGATGAATATTCCGGCACTGATAGGGGTACCATTGGAACTGGATAAAATTCATAACGGGACCCGGGCTATTGTGGACGGCAGGGAAGCGGTATTTTACCTGGATCCTGAGGAAGAGCAGATCCGGCAGGCAGAAGCGGCACAGCAGACGGAACAGAGACTAAGAAGCCTGCTGGCAGAATACAAGGGACGTGAATCCGTGACAAAGAGCGGACGCAAGGTCAATGTATATGCAAATATCGGCAGCGTATCGGATGTGGCATATGTACTGGAGAATGATGCGGAGGGTATCGGCCTGTTCCGCAGTGAATTCTTATATCTCGGAAGGGACTCTCTTCCGGATGAGACAGAACAGTTCAATGCTTACCGTCAGGTGCTGCAGATGATGGCAGGGAAAAAGGTCATCATCCGTACCCTTGATATCGGTGCGGACAAAAATGTAGATTACCTCGGACTGGGCAAGGAAGATAATCCTGCCATGGGATACCGTGCGATCCGGATCTGTCTGGAGCAGCCGGAGATCTTCAAGACACAGCTGAGAGCACTTCTCAGGGCGGCAAAATACGGAACATTGGCTATTATGTATCCGATGATCATTTCCGTGGAGGAAGTGCTGGATATTCAGAAAATCGTGGCTGAGGTGGCTAAGGAGCTGGAGGAAGAAAAGCTTCCTTATGTAATTCCGGAACAAGGAATTATGATCGAGACTCCTGCAGCTGTCATGATGAGTGAGGAGCTGGCGGAGCATGTTGATTTCTTCAGTATCGGCACGAATGATCTGACACAGTATACTCTGGCTATCGACAGGCAGAACAACAGACTGGACAGATTCTATAATCCACATCATGAGGCAGTCCTGCGTATGATACAGATGACTGTTGACGGAGCACATAAGCATGGGAAATGGGTCGGCATCTGCGGAGAGTTGGGAGCGGATACGACACTGACCACACGATTTGTGCAGATGGGAATTGATGAACTCAGTGTGGCACCGTCCATGGTGCTGAATGTCCGTAGTAAAATATGCGAAATGGAGTGAGAGATTCATGAGAATATACAAAGCAAAAGATTATGCAGATATGAGCAGAAAGGCTGCAAATATCGTATCGGCACAGGTTATTATGAAACCGAATTGTGTTCTCGGACTGGCTACGGGATCTACTCCCATCGGCCTGTATAAACAGCTGGTGGAATGGTTCCGCAAGGGAGACCTGGACTTTTCTGAGGTTATGACAGTGAACCTGGACGAATATAAGGGGCTGAGCCGGGAAAACGATCAGAGTTATTACTATTTTATGCACCAGAATCTGTTTGACCATGTGAATATCCCGGTGGAAAATACACATCTGCCAAACGGAATGGAACCGGATTCGGAGAAAGAATGCCGTAGATATACGGAACTGATCCAGTCACTGGGCGGCGTGGACCTGCAGCTTTTGGGAATTGGACATAACGGGCACATCGGCTTCAACGAACCGGGAGAGAGTTTTGACAAGCAGGTACATTGTGTGAACCTGACAGAGTCTACGATCGAAGCCAACAAGAGATTCTTCGCATCGGCGGAGGATGTCCCGAAGCAGGCATACACCATGGGGATCAAGACCATTATGCAGGCGAAGAAAATATTGATCGTAGCCAGCGGCGAAGACAAGGCGGAGATCGTACAGAAAGCTTTCTTCGGCCCCATTACACCGCAGGTGCCGGCATCGGTATTACAGCTTCATAATGATGTGACACTGGTGGCAGACGAAGCAGCGCTTAGTAAGCTTTCTGAATAAGAAAGGGGAAGCTGATAGGTCATGAGAATCAGAAATGCAAATATATATACAGAAGAGCATCGGTTTGTCAGAGGGGATGCAGCCGTGGAGAACGGCAGGTTCGTAAGCTGCACCGGGGATCCGGCAGGTGAGGAAGCTGTTGTGGATGCCAAAGGCATGTATCTGATACCGGGACTGGTGGATATTCATTTCCATGGTTGTAAGGGCGCAGATATGTGTGACGGTACGAAGGAAGCACTGGATGTCATCACATCATATGAAGCATCTGTCGGTGTGACAAGTGTCTGCCCGGCTACCATGACGATCCCTAAGGATGAACTGCTGGAGGTCATGAAAAATGCTGGCAACTATGAGTATTCCGGTGGATCCCACCTGGTGGGCATCAATATGGAAGGACCTTTTATCAGTCCGGCGAAAAAGGGTGCTCAGGCTGCAGAAAATATCATGCACTGCGATTACGAATATTTCAGCAGGCTGCAGAAAGCGGCGAACGGGCTGATCAAGTTGGTAGATATCGCACCGGAGGAGCCGGGAGCGATGGAATTTATCGACAGAGCCAAAGGAGAAGTGGTCATTTCACTGGCGCATACAGCTTCCGGTTATGATACAGCAAGGGAAGCCATTGAACGTGGAGCATCTCATGCGACACATTTGTATAATGCAATGCCGCCGCTGAACCACAGGGAGCCCGGCGTGATCGGAGCAGTGAGAGATTCAGAAAAATGTCATCCGGAGCTGATCTGTGATGGTGTACACATTCATCCGTCAGTGATCCGTGCAACGTTTGCGATGTTTGGCGCCGACCGCATGATCCTGATCAGTGACAGTATGCGTGCAACGGGACTGGAGGATGGTGAATATACGCTGGGAGGACAGCCGGTTACTGTCAGAGGCAATCTGGCTACCCTGCATGACGGCACGATCGCTGGATCTGCGACGAATCTGATGGATTGTATGCGGTTTGTAGTAAAAACAGTCGGTCTGCCGTTAGAGGCGGCAGTGATGTGTGCCACGGAGAATCCGGCAAAGGAGATCGGCATTTTCAATGAAGTGGGCAGTATATCCGTTGGTAAGAGGGCAGATTTCGTACTCCTGGATCAGGAACTGAACATTGCAGCGGTATATATCGACGGAAAGGAGTTCACATGTTAGATTTTTTGAAAGGTAAGCGAAAAGGAAATTGTATCGGATCTCCCTGTAAGGGGAAGGCAGTTGCTCTTACGGAGGTGCCGGATCCTACATTTTCCGAGAAGATATTGGGAGACGGATTTGCAGTGATCCCCTCTGAGGGGAAAATATATGCTCCCGCAGACGGAGAGGTGACCGTGGTATTTGATACGCTCCATGCGATCACCATGACAACGGATCAGGGAGCGGAGCTTCTGATCCACATCGGACTGGACACCGTGACACTCAAGGGAGCCCCCTTCACGGCACATGTTGCTGCCGGAGACCATGTCAAAAAGGGCGATCTTCTGCTGGATGCGGATCTGGAGAAGATTCAGGAAGCCGGACTGCATATCATCACTCCGGTACTGGTCTGCAATACTGATGAATATAACAAGATCAGTATTCTGAAAGAGGGAGAGGTATCTCCCGGCGAGGACGTGCTCCAGATTTCTTAAGAGCGGTACGTCCGTATCAACTAATGAAACTGACCGGAACTGTTCCGGTTTAGTATAATGTAAAGGAGGAGAAATGTATGAAGTTTCTTCAAAAACTGGGTAAAGCGTTAATGCTTCCCGTAGCGGTTCTGCCGATCTGCGGTATCCTCATGGGTATTGGTTACTGGTTGTGCCCGGCAACAATGCAGGGTGGTGCGATCGAGGGTGTAAGAAATCTGATCGGTCTGTTCCTCGTAAAAGCTGGAGGTGCTCTGATCGACAACATGGCGATCCTGTTTGCAATCGGTGTAGGTGTCGGTATGTCAGAGAAAAATGACGGTACCGGAGCCATTGCAGCTCTGGCTTCCTGGCTGATGCTCACAACACTTCTGTCTACCGGATTTGTTACGACCATTATGCCCTCTATCGCTGAGGATGCTACCAAGACACTGGCATTCGATAAGATTGCGAATCCCTTTATCGGTATTATTGCCGGTATCATCGGTTCCATGTGCTACAACAAGTTCAAGGATACCAAGCTTCCCGACTGGCTGTCCTTCTTCAGTGGTAAGCGCTGCGTAGCTATCGTAGCAGGTGTGGTATCTATTCTGGCATCTGTTGTACTGCTGTTCGTATGGCCTTTACTGTTCGGCGGTCTGGTAGCTCTCGGTGAAGCTATCGAAAGTCTGGATGTAGTCGGTGCCGGCATTTATGCTTTCCTGAACCGTCTGCTGATCCCTACCGGATTACATCACGCACTGAACAACGTATTCTGGTTCGATACCATCGGACTGGGAGATCTGCAGCACTTCTGGAAAGGTGAGACAAGCGCTGATGTATCCTGGAGCCTTGGAATGTATATGTCCGGCTTCTTCCCCTGTATGATGTTCGGTATCCCCGGTGCAGCTCTGGCAATGGTAAAATGTGCAAAGCCCGCCAAGAAAAAGGCAGCGATCGGTCTGGTAGCTTCCGCAGCAATCTGTTCCTTCATCTGCGGCGTTACCGAGCCCTTTGAGTTTGCATTCATGTTCTTAGCTCCCGGACTGTATGTGATCTACGCAGCACTGTATGGCATCTTCACCATGATCACTGTTGCTCTTGGCTTCCGTGCAGGCTTCAGCTTCTCCGCAGGTGCGATGGATCTGCTGTTCTCATCCTCCCTGCCTGCAGCAGCCAGAATCTGGCTGATCATCCCTCTGGGTATCGCAGCATTTGTTGTATTCTACTTCGTATTCCTCTTCGCTATCAAGAAATGGGATCTGAAGACCCCCGGTAGAGAAGATGATGATGTAGAAGCAGAGAAGAAGATCGAGCTGGCAAATGATGATTTCGCAGCAATCGCAGCAACCATTCTGGAAGGCTGCGGCGGCAAGGACAACATTGCAAGCATTGACAACTGCATTACAAGACTGAGACTGGAAGTAAAAGACATTACCGCAGTGAATGATAAGGTGATCAAATCTGCAGGCGTAGCCGGTGTCATGAAACCCGGTAAGACCTCCGTTCAGGTAATCATCGGACCTAAGGTTCAGTTCGTAGCGGATGCATTTTCCAAGCTTTGCGAATAATAAAGCACTGATAAAACTGAATATATGACCGGAAGAAAGACCTGCCTGGGAAGACCATGCGGGTCTTTCTTATACGCAGGCCC
>UMIL01003310.1_pt1 | contig 10575 bp, 9 predicted proteins | sample 1965781 | NCBI WGS metagenome assembly UMIL01 (sample SAMEA4836124, study PRJEB28245) | human gut metagenome | biome: gut microbiome; material: fecal sample | place: Denmark | collected 2008
GAGGCTTCAATGATTTTTGAGTCTTCTCTCCATTGCACAATCATCGGAATGGGACAGGATTCTTTTTGGGACTTAGACACTCGACTAAAATTTACTCTTTTTCCACAGTACGAGAAATTGATAAAACCGGGGGAGGGGCGCTTGACCGTTGTTCCAGGTGGAAGATGTTTCTTGAAGATACGCTTTATTCATATGGGCACTCTTTCAATAAACATTCAACCGCCATCCGGTATTCCCGGATGGTCTGGCTTTTGCGGATTTGCGTCAGATATTCTTCGCTGTTTTTAAAGTTTTTGCCAAGATACCACCAGAGTTCTTTCATTTTGACTACTGCGTTTTTTTCTTCTGGAGATTTTTCGATATAGGCATCAAGAAGATGATCGCAGAATATAGCAATCTTCTTGGTGTCAAATGTAGATTTCCCTTTTATAACTGCCGGAAGAAATGGGTTCATCAGAATTCCTCTTCCGAGCATGATGCATTCTGTTTCGGGAAATTTCTCCTGGAAAATTTTGTAGTCTTCCGCACAAAAAATGTCTCCATTATAGACCAGAGGATTTTTGCTGTTCCGGCAGGCGTAGGCAAAAGTGGTCCAGTCGGGTTTGTTTTTGTAGTAATCCTGCTGGACTCTTGGGTGAAGGATCAGTTCTTCCAGAGGATATTGGTTATAGATATCCAGAAGCTCTTCGAACTCTTCCTGATCATATTTACCGCTTCTTGTTTTGATAGAGATTTTCATATCGAGTTGATCGAAAACTTCGGCAAGGAAATGATTCAGTTCATCGGGATAAAACAAAAAACCGGATCCCCTTTTCCGGTTGACGACTGTTTTGGAGGGGCAGCCGAGATTCAGATTGACTTCTTCATATCCGAATTCTTTCAACTGCCGGGCCAGGCGGATGAAATCCTCGGCGCGGTTGGTCAGGATCTGCGGAACGGTATACATGCCCTCATTATTTTCCGGAAGGATCTCATTCCATTCCTGTCTGCTGAATTTGCCTTTCGGGTTTGGATTTAAAAATGGTGTAAAATATTTATCCATTGGTTCAAAAAAGGTGTGATACGCCCTGCGGTATACCTCACCTGTAATGCCCTCCATTGGCGCCAGATAGATTTTCATGACCTTTCTACCTCCGTCACATAAAGCGTTTCTTTGTCTACTCGGAAATGAATTTCCATTCCCGCGTAAGACATGCCGTAAATCCGGACTGGATCCTTTTGATAAGAAGGTCTCGGATCCTGCTCCAGGATCTGAATCAGTGCTGCTCTTTTTTCAGCCGGAATCTGTTCCAAATACATTTCCGGGAAATTCACATCCAATTTATAATCTTTCTTTTCTTCCGCGAAACCGCCTTTTGCCTCCGGGTGGCTATCCACGTATGGAAGGTAGGGCTTGATATCGTAGATTGGCGTCATATCCAGAAGATCCGCACCTTCCACGATCAGCACCGGACCTTCTTTTTCCCGGAATTCCACCCCAATAAGCTTTACGGAAGAAAGTCCGATCGGATTCGGGCGAAATGGAGAACGGGTGGCAAAAACTCCCACCCGTCTGTTACCACCAAGCCGCGGTGGACGTACCGTCGGGCTCCAGGTATCCCGGATAGATTCCGAAAATTCCCAGATCAGCCACAGATAATCATACTCCTCGATTTCCCGCAGTGCATCCGCATTCTGATATTCCGGCAGAAAATGGATTTCTGCCCGGGTATCCGCAAGATTACTCTGTCGCGGAATCCCGAATTTCTCCACAAAATCAGATCTTATATACGCGATCTGCTTTATTTGCATTGTTCTTTTTCTCCATCAACAAACATCATCACAAAAGCAACTGCCAGAATTGCAGAAGCGATCAGAAGTGCCTTTTCAGCAAACATTTCCACACAGGCATTTCCGATAACTGCACCGATCACAAAGAAGAAGATGATTCCATAGTACAAAAGTCCTTTCTTGATATACTCTTTATCCTTCGTGTTCGCATAACTGCACATATGCTGAGTCGCACTTCGTAAGTTTCCGATGCACATGGTGGTTGCAATTCCGTTTCCATGGATTTTGCGGAAGCTTTCCACCTGAATCCCGCACGCAAGGGACGTGAGTGCATTCGCCACCAGATTAAAATCCTGTGGGATAAAGCTGACACTCAGTAGGATCACTGCCTCACAGAATACCGAAATCTGCCTCCAGTGCAGAAGCGTCAAATCTTTCGTCCGTATTTTCACCAGATCCGCAAGGGCGATTCCAATGGCAAATGCCAGCACCGGAACCAGATAGTGGAGTGCCATATGCCAGTTTCTCTCTGAAATATTGATTCCAAGAAGCAGAATATTTCCGGTTTGTGCATTGGCAAATACTTTTCCTCTGCACATATAGGAATAGGCATCCATAAATCCACCGGCAATTGCAAGGATCACACCAAGTTTAATTGATTCTGACATCTGTTTTGAAAATTTCAAGTTACTCATCCTCTCTGTCGTATGCTTTGATGTATACAAAATTCTCATTGTTCCGTTCTGTATGATAATCCAAATTCAGTGCCGCGTCAAGAAAATCCTTACCACCGGACTCCACTGCCTTCACCGTCATGCCAAGTGCCGCTTCCACGTCCTGCACCGTCAGATCATCCAGAAAGACCTCTTCTCCGCTTCGCAGCATATTGATCGGAATCTGCAGAGTATCTCCCAGATCCTCTCCTGCTTCTTTTCTCTCTTTTAACTGTGCCACCAGATCCTGTCCGGTAATCAGACCGGATACGGTGATCGTCTCACCAAAGAAATCATTCCGGATGCAGGCAACCGTGATCTTTACTTTTGGAAATGCTTCCGTGATCCTGTCTGCAAATTCCTGAATTGTCGGATACGCAAGCTTTGCAGTCGCAATGGTAAATGTCCGTGCGATCCCTTCTTTTAACTTTGGATATTCTTCACTTTCCTGAAGTTCTTCAAAGGCATGGTAAAATTCATCCCGTAGAAGCCGCATCATGCCAACACCATTTTCCAGCTGGATATATCCGTCATAACGTCCTTCCTCTGGGAAATCCCGCTCTGCAAGGATATACCACTCGTCACTTGCATGGATAAAATGAAGTCCAAACTCGTCATACGCCTTCTTCTGATAGCTCTCGATCAGATCAATGACCTCTTCCGCTTCTTCTTTATCAAAAAGCTCCAGTGGATAAAGTCCCTCCCTGTATTTGGAAAGTCCTGCCGGAACCACTGACACACTCCGCATAAACGGCAGATACTTCATCAGATCTTCGATAGAACGCTTCAGCTCATCCTTATCATTAACTCCCTTGCACAGTACGATCTGCCCATTCATCTCCACATGTCCGGCATACAGATCATCCAGGAATTTCAGCTTTTCTCCGGCGAAACGATTGTGGAGCATCTTACAGCGCAGCTCCGGGTTCGTTGTCTGCACAGAAATATTGATCGGCGCAAGCTGCATCTCGATAATACGGTCCACATCTTTCTGCTTCATATTCGTCAGGGTAATATAATTGCCCTGCAGGAAAGACAGACGGGAATCATCATCTTTAAAATACAAGGTCTCACGCATTCCCGGCGGCATCTGGTCGATAAAACAGAAAATACACTTGTTGCTGCAGGAACGGTAGTCGCTCATCAGACTATTTTCAAATTCTACGCCAAGGTCATCATCATACTCTTTCTCGATCTCCAGAAGCCATTCTTCCCCGTCCGGCTTGCGGATCAGCACTTCTACATACTCATCCTTGATCATGTAACGATAATCAAAAACGTCCTCTATTTTCTGGTTGTTTATTCGTAGAAGGACATCTCCCGGCTCGATCTCCATCGCCTCGGCAATTGAATCCGGGTAAACCTCACGGATCAGATGTCCCTGATACTCATTTTTCTTACTCAAATTATATTCCTCCCAAAATTCGGAATCGGAAACAAGACCTTTTCCAGGCTAGCTTCCTCTTTCATGTAATCCTCATATTTTTATCATAAACGACTTTTTCTGCAATGATTACATACTTTTTCATCATACCATAAAACTGTAAATTTCGGTAGGGATAAAATTCAGAAGCCTGAAACAGAAGCCTGAAACAAAAATTCACCCATAAATTCAAACGATACCTTTCATTCTCCAACCAAACACCGGGGAACGAAACCTTTTACGGTTCCATTCCCCGGTGTCCGGTTTGTATATATGGTTATCTATATACAATTTCCATATGCTTCAAAATAAAATATTCTATTTCTGATACCGCATGTTACAAGAAAGGCTTGCGGTCTTTTATTAGAAACGGCTAAATCAAGTTCCTCCTGTTCTTACGCGTATAAGTATTGTCGACTTCTATATAGTAGCATATCTGCGGTGTACTTTCCTAGTGGTAAAAAGGGAGATTCTTTTGCTACTGAAAATACCGGTTTGACAGCTTGTGAAATCCACCGAAATGTATCGAAAAATGTTTTCTTTCTCAGAATTCCTTTTAATTTTTCAAAATAAATTTTCTTCTTTGTAATATCTGTTTAAAATCAGAAACAGGATTTTAGTGATTTTTTACAGAAAATCCGTTCGATTCTACACTGCATCCCCACGCTCTGTCACCAGCTCATATCCAACACTTGCTACTCGTCTCCCCATACATCCGCGACATTCTGCTGCCTCTTCACCGGTACAGATCTTGTTGTCATAAAGCTCATACTGCTTCCGGTTCTTCACCGGAGAAAGGTTCGGCATCACAACATTCGCCCCGGCTTGCAGACCTTTTTCCCTGCCGAGTGGATCCATCGTACCAAGTGCTGTTGTCGCCGGAAGAAGTACCTTCGGCAGCAGAATCCGGATCACAGCGAGCAAAAACAGTGTCATCTCCACACTTCCTGCCGGTTCTTTTGAAAACTGCGTATCGTGGTGTGGGATAAACGGTCCGATTCCCACCATCTCCGGCTGCAATTCCTTTAGAAATACCAGGTCCTCTGCAAGATCCTCTGTCGTCTGATAAGGTGAACCAACCATCATGCCAGCCCCCACCTGATAACCAAGCTTCTTCAGATCATACAGACAATTCTTACGAACGGCAAGGCTCATCTTCTCCGGATGTAGCTTCCGGTAATGCTCCTCATTCGCCGTCTCATGACGAAGCAGGTAACGATCCGCTCCGGCTTCCCGGAACCTTTTATAACTCTCATAAGACTTCTCACCAATCGACAGCGTCAGTGCACATTCCGGATATGCCTCCTTGATTTTTTTAATAATCGCCACCATCCGGTCATCCGTATAATAAGCATCTTCTCCGCCCTGTAGCACAAACGTCCGGAATCCAAGCTCATACCCATTCTCACAGCATGCCATGATCTCATCCTCTGTCAGACGGTAGCGCTTTGCATTCGTATTACTCTTGCGGATTCCGCAGTAATAGCAGTCATTCTTACAATAATTGGTATATTCGATCAGCCCTCTGGTAAATACCTTTTTCCCGTAATAAATCTCCCGGATACGGACTGCTTCCTCTTTCAGTCTCCGGACTGCCTCCGGATCTTCTGCACATTTTATCAATTCGACAAAATCCGGTTTCGTAAAATCCGGATTTTCGATGAATCTTTCGTAAACTGGTTTCATTCTTTCCATTCTCCCTGCCTGGTTTTCTGTATCTTTTCTGAATTTATGGGCATTTGTCCATGAAATTATAAAATTTATTCTATCACACTTCGTCAACCGCGGCAATCACTCCATCAATGTCTACGATTTCATCAAGCGGAATCCGGTCTCCACTCTGTAATACGATTTCATTCAGATAAGTGTCAATCCTCCGGATACATCCGGACTTTTTCTGGTAGGAGCCACCTTCCTTTTTCTGATCCGGTACAAAATATTCAAAATCCACTTCCCGTGGTTCCTGACTCTGGCATACTTCCCGTAAATACAGATCCAGTATCTGTCTGCAATCCTCACTGAGTCTGCGTTTCCGCTCGGTCAGTCTTTCGGTCTCCCTGATTGCATCTTTATGTCCGGTCAGCGCTGCAAACGGGGCAAACTGCGCCGCTCTGTCCTGCCTTGACATCTGCGGATGTCTGACCGATACATGATGCGCTAAATGAATGATATCCTCATATCCTGTCATGCCTTATGCCCTCCGATCTGCTCATTCCGCGCTTTGGTAGTGGCTCCTTCCTGAAAATTAAGTCCCTTCAGAATTGCATTCTTCCCATACTTCTTCTTAATCGAAAGCACTGCCTCCTGCATCTTCTTCTCCCGTTCAAGCTTCTCATCCTGCTGCTTCTTTTCATTGCCTCCGGTAAAATCAGTAAACAGATCCAGTTGCCGGAATTCTGTCTTATCTACCGCTTTCTTTTCATCCAATACGTGATTCGCTGCCATCGAAATCCGCCGCACCATCAAATGCGGATTCACAATCCGGTCATACAGTTCCATCACTGCATCGGTTATCATTCTCGTAGAAGCTGTATACTCTCGTAGATTCGCTGTTCCATGTGCATGCTTTGGAATCTTTCTTCCATACCGGTCCACTGTCACCTCCCCTGTATAACCTTTTCCACTTGTCAGATTCTCGATATCATATCCGACAGTCAGCACGATCTGATCCGTAACCAGATGCTTTTCTACAAGATCAAGTGTCAAAAGGTCCAGCATCTCTTTAACCACAATTTTCGCCTTTTGGGCATCATACGGGCAATGTAGTACCTGGCCTGCGCCAACACTGTTATGCTCCGGCTGATACGCTTTTACATCTGCAATCGTACACGGTTCCCACCCCCATGCATGATCGATCAGAAGTTCTGCATTCACACCGAACATTTTATACAAAAGCTCTTCGTTATAAAATTCATTCTCTTTTCCAACCGAGCATCTGGCAATATCTCCCATGGTATACAGTCCACATTGTTCCAGCTTTTTCGCATAGCCTCTTCCCACACGCCAAAAATCCGTAAGCGGTCTGTGATTCCACAAAGATCTGCGATAACTCATTTCATCCAGACTTGCAAACCGGAAACCATTCTCATCCGGTTCGCTATGCTTTGCCATGATATCCATCGCAATCTTCGCCAGATACAGATTCGTACCAATTCCAGCTGTCGCCGTAATCCTGGTCTGCTCATAGATTTCCCGCATTATCTTTCCTGCAAGTTCTTCCGGTGTCAGCCGGTAAGTATGCAGATAATCGGTAACATCCATAAAAACCTCATCGATTGAATAGACATGTATGTCTTCCGGTGCAACATACTTCAGGTAAATGTCATAAATCCGGGTGCTGTACTTCATATAGAGTGCCATCCTCGGAACCGCCGTGATATAATCCAGTGCAAAGCTCTGGTCTGCCTTTAATTCCCCGGTATCACAGGATTGCCCGGTAAATTCATGTCCTCCATTTTTCCGCTTTCGCTCGCCGTTGATCTCCTTCACCTTCCGGACAACCTCAAAAAGTCTTGCCCTTCCCGGAATCCCATATGCTTTTAGCGCAGGAGAAACAGCAAGACAGATCGTCTTCGTTGTCCTCTCCGGATCGGCTACAACCAGATTCGTCGTAAGCGGATCCAAATTCCGTTCCTTGCACTCCACCGAAGCATAGAAAGATTTCAGATCAATTGCTACATAACTGCGTGTCTGCTCCGGCATTCGCTGCACCTCCTAACACTTTTCGCGGGAACATATGTTCTTTTTTCAATTATACTATATTTTTTCGCCGACCACAAGATTACAACTATAGATTTTTTATTTTTTAGGCAGTTGGATATTCAGATCCACATTTCCTTCAATCCCCGGCACACTTCCTGTACTGGAATACTGCCACATACTGAACCTATACGGCGTCTGCGGAAGTTCTTCATAATCTGCATACCAGATCGGATAATCCAACAGCTTTTCCAGATCCAGTTCATACGCTTCCCACAGCATATTGCTGTAAATCATGGCATCATATCCCGCTTCTTCTATTTCTTTACAAAATACCTTCGCATTTTGGGTAAATTGTTCTCCCGTTACACCATCCGTCCGTGCTTCGTCTTCCAGAATATGCTCTGGATCGTACACAACCGGCATCTGAAGCTCCTGCCCTTTCAAATGTTCCAGAACAAAATCAGCCTCTTCCTTTGCCTCTTCTTCATTTACCGCCTGCGAGAAAAAATAAACGCCCACATCTATTCCAGCTTTTCTGGCATTTTCCATATTCTGTTCAAACTTCTCGTCCGCATTTAACGTACCTTCTTCACCATAGCCACGATATCCGATCCGCAAAATTGCGAACTCATAGCCTGCTGCTTTCACCTGCTCCCAGTCAATATCTCCCTGAAAAACAGATACATCTACGCCCAGCCTTGAAGTATATTTCTTATCCTCATAGCTGATCTTATTTTCATTTTTTACAAAAAGTGCTTTATCATACGGATTCTTCGCAACTGCTTCATTGATTTCCACCGTATAACACTCTCCGTGTGCATCTACAAAATCAAGCGTATTTTTCTCATCTGTACTTTCCGCATTTTTTGCATCCGCAGAAGTTTCTGCTGTTTTCTTTCCAGAACATCCTGCAAGCAAAGCTACTAACATTCCGAAAATAATCCATCTTACTTTTTTCATCTATTCTCCATTTTTCTTCGTTATATTTTCCACAGATTCTAAAATGTAAACTGTGTATTGCTCCACAAAAGGTTATTATTTATCTCTTTTCTCTTCAAACCTGCAAGTGCAATTTTTTTATTTCAAAACATCTCATGTTATTGTTTATCCGTAGTTGACGGCATCGGTCTTTTCGGTTTTAAGAAGATTTCAAAACATCTCATGTTATTGTTTATCTGGGAGGGAACAGGCAACCCGGCGTTCGGTAGCTCATTTCAAAACATCTCATGTTATTGTTTATCGGGGAATTGTCTGGAGATATTTCCGGCGGGTTAATTATTTCAAAACATCTCATGTTATTGTTTATCCCAACGTTCTGATCCTCGTCTGCTGGTTCAACTATTATTTCAAAACATCTCATGTTATTGTTTATCAGTATTCGTATATTTGGTCTGCTGATGGAATGATATTTCAAAACATCTCATGTTATTGTTTATCTTACTCTGTCTGATGGCAGTACAGAACATTTCTCATATTTCAAAACATCTCATGTTATTGTTTATCTCCTGTGGAAGACTTTCTGGTTATGACGGTAATCTATTTCAAAACATCTCATGTTATTGTTTATCTACAGAGAATTCGTACTCGCCATTCGTATCCACTGATTTCAAAACATCTCATGTTATTGTTTATCTTGAAAGACGAGCGTGATGAACTGAAATATATGCATTTCAAAACATCTTATGTTATTGTTTATCAGCAAAGGTTCTTGGGTGTTCAAAAACTCATTTTGGATTTCAAAACATCTTATGTTATTGTTTATCGCCTCTGCAAATGCATGGGTGTTACCAAACAAAACAATTTCAAAACATCTTATGTTATTGTTTATCTAAATTCCGCAAATCACGATTCCAATAATACCGAATTTCAAAACATCTTATGTTATTGTTTATCCTCCATTTTCATTACCTCTCTGATATTTTTATTTATTTCAAAACATCTTATGTTATTGTTTATCTGCTGACCTTTGCCTGTAACCTTTGTAGTTTTATATTTCAAAACATCTTATGTTATTGTTTATCAATCACAGCTCTGATCGATGAACCGATCGGACTGATATTTCAAAACATCTTATGTTATTGTTTATCTATATCAGCGGTACAGATAGTGCCTCATTCGTAAATTTCAAAACATCTTATGTTATTGTTTATCCTCTGCTGTTTCTGTGCTCGTATTTTCGTACACTGCATTTCAAAACATCTTATGTTATTGTTTATCATTCTCGACAGTTGGGCAAGGTCTTTTAGATTTAGCATTTCAAAACATCTTATGTTATTGTTTATCCCCATACGGCATCCGGTTCCGTAATAGGTAATGTAAATTTCAAAACATCTTATGTTATTGTTTATCGCATCACCAAGAGATTTAGCTGTTTCCGGCGTAATCTATTTCAAAACATCTTATGTTATTGTTTATCGATATTGAACAGCTTGAAAGAGTTATCTTGCAGCATTTCAAAACATCTTATGTTATTGTTTATCTTTTGTACCAGTTTCAAAAGGATCAGCTAATGTATTTCAAAACATCTTATGTTATTGTTTATCTTACAAGCAATGGTAAGACGTGGGAAACGCTGACATTTCAAAACATCTTATGTTATTGTTTATCCCTCGCATTTCCGCGTTTTTTAGTTTCTCCCCTCCCCTTTTTCCCCTTATATTTTCTATATTTCTCCATTTTTTACCAGCCAACACCCTTATCCTGGACCGCCCTACTTATCATCCCATAAATCTCTTAATTTTTCAAGCTTTCCTGGATTTTTCATTCTTTTTCCGCCTGGTAAAAATCCTATAATTATATCATTAAACTTTCTCCTGTTACCTCCCCTCCATTTCCCAAAACTTCTTCTCCAAACACATTGTCATTCATCAACTTGATAATGCAAATAAAATCTTCATCCTTGTCTATTACCTGGTTCAAATCCTTCCGCAATTGTATAAACTTTGATGGCGTCATCTCTCCTCTAAA
>UMIL01014446.1_pt1 | contig 10464 bp, 7 predicted proteins | sample 1965781 | NCBI WGS metagenome assembly UMIL01 (sample SAMEA4836124, study PRJEB28245) | human gut metagenome | biome: gut microbiome; material: fecal sample | place: Denmark | collected 2008
TGGACAGCGAGGGCAATGAGATCGACGGTGACTACATCCTGGCTATCTGCGGTTCTGACCTCGCCGCTCGCGGCAAGCTCGCCAACTCCGAGATCGTCTCGACCGTTATGTGCAACCTGGGCTTCTCCATCGCTATGAAGGAGCAGGGCTTCGAGATGGTCCAGACCGCCGTGGGCGACCGCTACGTTCTGGAGCGCATGCTCGCGGACGGCGCCGTCATCGGCGGCGAACAGTCCGGCCACATCATCTTCCTGGAGCACAATACCACCGGCGACGGCCTGGTGACGGCTCTGCAGCTGCTGGCCGTGCTCAAGCGCACCGGCCGCACCCTCACCGATCTTGCCGGTATCATGAAGAAGTACCCGCAGGTACTCGTCAACGTGCATTCCGACAACAAGGCCGGTCTGGACGATTGCCAGCCCATCTGGGATGCCGTCGCTGCTGCCGAGAAGGAGCTTGACGGCCGCGGCCGCATTCTGGTGCGCCCGAGCGGCACCGAGCCGCTGGTCCGCGTGATGGCCGAGGCCGAGACGCACGAGCTGACCCAGCGCGTTGTCGACGACATCGTCGAGGTTGTCAAGCGCGAACTTCCCTAATGGTCAAAAACGGGTGCCAAGTGGTAAACTGTTAAGGTTATTTTGGTTGATCGGTATGTCCGAGGGGGAGCATGTTCACTAAAGTCCTAAGGTCTTTTGGTATGCGTGGTCGAGTCCTTACGTTGGATGCTCCCATCTCGGGTGACGTCATTCCGCTCTCCGAGGTAAACGACCAGACGTTTGCCACCGGCCTTTTGGGCCAGGGCGTGGCGATTCGGCCCACCGGAACGCGTGTGATTGCACCGGCTGATGCCAAGGTCGAGGCCATTTTTCCCACGGGACACGCTGTTGCGCTTAACACGGTCGATGGCTTGGACGTGCTCATCCACGTTGGTTTGGACACTGTTCAGCTCGAGGGCAAGCACTTTACCGTACATGCGCAAGTGGGTGACATCGTCCATAAGGGCGATGTACTCATTGAGTTCGATCGCGAGGCAATTGCTGCCGAGGGCTACGATGTGACGGTTCCCATCTTGGTGTGCAACTCCGTTGAGTTCTCGAGTATCAAGGGCTCCGTTGGCGTGCATGTCGAAGAGATGGACCAGCTCATCGTTGCTCGCGAGCGCTAGCAAGTGCACGTGGCCATTAGCCTACAATTCAAACACGTTTACGGAGGGCGCCCTTGAAAGAGGGCGCCCTCCGTGGCAAGATGGGATTTGTCCGAGGCTAAACAGCTTCGGGTCACCGTGGACGGGCAGGGGCCTCGACGCGGCTAGACACGAGACACATACATTACGCGACCTCGCCCTGGTGGCCGCACACGTTGGTTGCGGCCGACGCGGGCCGCGGGCAAGTGCTTGTAAGGGAGCCTTGCCTCTCTTGTACGAGAAAGGATGCGTAATGAAGATCATTAAAGCTAAAGACTACGAGGATATGAGCCGCAAGGCCGCTAATATCATCTCGGCGCAGGTTATCCTCAAGCCCGACTGTGTGCTGGGCCTTGCCACCGGCTCCACCCCGATCGGTGCCTACAAGCAGCTCGCTGCTTGGTACGCGAAGGGCGACGTCGACTTTGCCGAGGTTAGCACCTACAACCTGGACGAGTATCGCGGCCTTTCGCACGACGATCCCCAGAGCTATCACTACTTCATGCGTGAGAACTTCTTCGATCACATCAACATCGACCTGAACAACACGCATGTGCCCGATGGTTCCAACCCCGACGCCGCCGCTGCCTGCTCTGAGTACGACAAGATCGTCGCCGACGCCGGTTACCCGGATCTGCAGCTGCTCGGCATCGGCAACAACGGCCACATCGGCTTCAACGAGCCCGATGACCACTTCTCCAAGGGTACGCACTGCGTCGACCTCACCGAGAGCACCATTCAGGCCAACAGCCGCCTGTTCGACAGCATCGACGATGTTCCCCGTCAGGCCTACACCATGGGTACCCAGACCATCATGTATGCCCGCATGATCCTGGTCGTCGCCAACGGCGAGGCCAAGGCTCAGGCCGTGCATGACATGTGCTATGGTCCGGTTACGCCCGAGTGCCCGGCTTCGATCCTGCAGCTGCACACCAACTGCGTTGTCGTTGCCGACGAGGCCGCCCTTTCGCTCTGCGAGTAGCGCGAATCCTGCAGCTCGACATAACCTTGCCTAAGGCCTCCGCTTTGCGGGGGCCTTTTTGCTATCCCTTTTCGCCCACTTGACCAAAATCTTGCCGCAAGCTTGACGAACGCCGGATGCCCAACAGCTTGATTCATTCCATACCAGATTCTATGCAAAAATGCCACTAGAAGGTCGTAGACGGTAGCGGGTGCTAGGCGAGTTGAATGACATGGCTGAACCTTGTTCATCTGCGTTACACTGCCGCTTAGATGGGACAAGCTGACAAGCTCATTTACCTGCTTAAAGACCGATTAGTCGGGGGATTAATAACAATCGGCCCTCGCTGTACAAAAACTTGCCGCTTGCGTACCAAAAGACAACCTAAAACACAAGGTCGCTCTATTCATAGCGCGGCTTGTATGGTCTTGCGGCTACAGTGTCCATACGGTCGAGTTGAGGAGCGGGCATGGTAAACGATTTGGGCGGTATAGACGAGCTCGAGCTGATGCCGCTGGGCGGAGGCTATATGGTGCGACGCGAACGCTTGATGAATGAGCTTATCGCCAAGGGCCGAAAGGCCGGCATCGTGGTTCTTTATGCGCCCGACGGGTTTGGGAAGACCTCGGTGCTGCTGCAGTACACCCATGAGGTAAAATGCGACCCGACGCGAGGCCCCGTGCGGATTATCGAGGCGGATCGCGCCATTGGGCGCGAGGTGTTTATGCAGCTCGAGGTGGTTACCGAAGAACTCAAAGACAAACCGCACTCCCTTATCGCGATTGATAATGTGCCAAACCTCGATCAGCACGATACCGAAGACCTCATCGACAGGATTCGCGGCCTGCGCGCTATGGGGGTAGGGGTCTTTATCTCCTGCCGTCCTTCAAATCGTCAGCTGATTCATGGGCTGGGCGATTCGGTTAAGATCAATGCGCAGATGCTTAAGGTGCATGCCTATGAGTATTCGGCGTGGGCATCGGCGTTTTCGATCAGCACATCGCTCGACTTTTATCAGCTCACGCAGGGCGTGCCCGAGCTCGTTTCGGCATTGCAGACGGGTCTGTATGGCCAAGGTGACGTAGCCGGTCTGCTCGAAAACGAGATTGTCAACGTATATGGCGCGGCACTTGCCGATCTGGCTTCGCTCGACAATAATGCGCTGTTTTGCGTGGCATGTCTCATGGTTTTGATGGGCGAGGGCAATATCGCAGAACTCGAGGCTTGCGGGGTGAGGCTGTCGATGGTCGACCAGTCCTATTTTGTACGCGACTACCCGATCTTTGGCTTGGATCCCGCCGAGCGGAGTTTTACGTGTCTGGGCACGGAGGATAACGGACGCTTGCGCTTGCGTAAGTTGGTGGCCGAGGTTCGCCCCGAACTTGTTCCGAGGGCGGCCCGGATTTTGCTTAAGGCGGGCCGATGCGATGCGGCGATGGGCCTGGCGGACGCCTTTTTGGACCGTGAAGCGGTCCTTGAACTTGCTGGGCAGTATGGGGTCGATCTGGCTCTGACGGGGCACGGGGCCGATATCTGCCGAGCGGCGCTGGGCACGATCGATGCCGACGATCCGGCTCCAGAGCCAACGCCTGCCGAAGCGCTTGGCGTATATCTGGCAGCGGTCAGCGTGTCCAATACAAAGCTCGCTCGCTATATGGCATCGGTCATCGAGCGCGGGAGCGAACGGGCGGCCTGCGAAATAGACCCTGTTTCATGGAGGGTGGCCCAGACGCTGACGGCTGTTTGCTATGGGGACAACGGGCTTGGGCTTCCTACGAACCTGGCCGTGCCAGAAATCGAGACATCCCATACCGCACTCGATATGTTGTCTGCGCATATCGAGGTCAAGCGGTGCCTGACCGAGCGGGGAAATGACGGCGGCGTTCTACAACAGCTCAAAACGAGCAAGGCCTACGACTGCGAGCTCGACATCGCGGGGATTGTTATACGGGCCGATAGCATGCTGGTGGAGCTCTTTGACGGGTCGTTTGCGGGAACCGACGAGCGCGACGACGAGATGACGGTGGTGCGGGAGGCGCTCGACGTACGTGGGCTTAAGGCGATGGCTATCTGGGTGCGCATGGTGTTGGCGGCACGGCGGCTCCTTTCCGGCTTGCCGGTAACCGACGACGCGGCGTTCAACGAGCTCGATCGTTTTGCCGTGCGCATGCGCGACAACCAGATTCAGCTGTTTGGGCTGTTGCTAGAAGGCTGGCAGTCGCTGGCAGAGGGACGGCCGGTTAATGCAAAGTTCCGTGCGGTCCAAGTGCTCAAACTTGCCGAGGAGTCGATTGCGTACATGCGCGATAACGCATTGCTGCTGGAGCGCGCGGCATATCTGCGTAACACCTCGATGGTTTCGGTGCGCGAGGAAGCGGAGTTGCTCGATATAAGCCAGACGCAGGTTGGTGGAGCGGAGGCCTGGATGGTGGCGCTGCATTTGGCCTGTGCGGGCCGAGACAGCGATCTTGCGGCCTGGATGTCCATGAATCGTGCGGGGATTCTAGAGCCATCGTATCGGCTCTTTGCGCGCCTTGCCATGCATTGTCTGGGCGAGCCGGCGGGCAGGATACGCAAGAAGCTTCCCGTGCGCGAGCTGTCGCGGTACTCGCTGCGCGACGATTTGGAAGGAGAGGGCGAGCGCCTGTTCCAGGCCGGCGAGGTTGAAGCCGTTGATACCATCGACCATATCGAGATTCGCATGTTTGGTGCGTTTCGCGCCGAGCGCGATGGGTTTCCCATCACGGACAAAATGTGGCGTCGCAAGAAGGCGGCGACGCTTGCCGAGCGGCTTGCGCTGGGCATGGATGCGCTCGTCGATCGTGAGACGCTGGCCATGGAGCTGTGGCCCCATGCCGAGTTCAATAGCGCCCGCAACAATCTGTACTCGACGATATCGCGCTTGCGGTCGGCTTTGGGACCGACGCCGGATGGCAAGTCGTGTGTGCTCATCCAAAATGAATGCATTGGGCTCAACGGCGACTACGTCAAGACCGATGTACGGCTGTTTGACCAGATAAGCCGCGAGGTATTGGGAAATCGCACGGGTGCGCGCGGGCCCCATTTAGTTGAGCTGTGCCTTAAGATTGAGCAGCTTTATGCCGGACCGCTGTATGTTCCCAATGGCTGTAATCCCACCTACTTTTTGCGCATGCGGCGCATTATGCAGTCAAAGTACATCGATTGCATGATTAAGGGAGCAAATGCCGCTCTAGAAGAAAACGATCTGCAGTCGGCGATTTGGCTGGCGGAGTCGGGGCTTCGACAGGAAACGGCGCGTGAGGATATGGTGCGCTGCGCCATGCGCGTCTACAGTGCGGCGGGGCGGCGGCGCGATATCGTCGAGCTGTACAGCGGGCATATGCACCACCTGAGGGAGCAGGTCAATGGCGTGCCCGAGCCCGAGACGCGGCGTCTATACGAGCGCTTGGTGGAGGGGCGGCTCAATCGCGTGCTGGTCGAGCGATAAAAAACGGGTGCCCGAAGTACTTGGGCACCCGTAAGCTTGCTATGTGTTGGATCGCCGGATCATTGGCTCTTAGACGAGCTTGATCTTCTCGATGTCCTTGCGCGAGGACTCGCGATACAGTGAGAACTTGCGGCCGATGACCTGGACGACCTCAGCGTGGCAACGCTCGGCGAGCTCCTCGGCGGCCTCGCGGGCGGAAAGGCTGGAGCCATCGAGCACGGAGCACTTAACGAGCTCGTGCTTCTCCAGGTAGGCGACCGTCTGCTCGACGGTGCCCTCGTTGACATCGGACTTACCGATGATGATGGCGGGGTTGAGGTGATGGGCCATGCTGCGAAGCTGCTTGACCTGTGCTCCTGTCAGTGCCATGGGTTCTCGCTTTCTATGTATGGGGCGCCCCGCGACGGGGCCTTAATTTACGTGAGCTGTCCCACGATAGCGCAGGAACGGTGCGGTGTGGAGCGCGTTTGCCCAGTTCAAAAAGAATGCGGATGCCGAGTGAGTGGGCAGTGCGGGCTGCGAACAGGCTATGAGCTGGGCGCAGAGACCGGCTCCCATGCAATAAACGCCCAACGGACCTTGCGGACGTGGTCGAGCATATAGCGTCCCTGCGGCACACCCTTGGAGCCCGGCTCACCGGCATGGGGGTTCTCAATCATGTGCTGGGCGATGTAGTCGCGCAGACGGTCGACCTTATCCTCGTTGCCATGCTCGAGCATACGGGAAAAATCTGCTACGCCCGCTTCAAGGTTATCGAAGGTATCGCGACGAGGCGATTCAAAGTATGTAACCTGCGGCAACGCGCCCATCTGAATGAGGATGTTGAAGGCATACACAAAGCCATTGCTGCAGGTAACCGAGGCGCCGATAGCGTTCATCAAGTGCAGATCATAGCGCGGGCTGGAGTTGGCGACCATCGTGACAGCACAACGCCGACGAGCCGTACGATCAAGCTTGGCAAGCGCGCCTTTTAGGTTGCTCGTGGTGACAGAGCGACTGGCAAAGGCAACATCTACCGCTTTCGCGACCGGTCCAACCAAATCCCAATCATCATCCCAAGCAAGCTCAAGTGGCGTAATCAGGTCCTCGAGCCCATAGTACTCAATGCCAGCATCAAGGGTGCCCAACATGGCAGGGGAAAAATCAGCGGCAATCACGGGATGCCCGTCTTGAGCAAGCGGAATAGCAATCGACCCAGCCCCACACCCCATATCGAGCACCGACTCGTCGGGCTCAAGCGCCAACAGCTTTATAAAATCCCGAGCATACGGAGCAGTCTCCAACGGCCGAAAATGCCGAGCCCTTTTATCCCACTCAAAAGAATCATCAGCCCGCCGCCGACCAGCTTGCAGGCGCATCCACTCCTGATTCCAATCAGCAGAAAGAAGCTCAGAGCGAGCATCCCCATCAACCACGGGCCAACCTCCTAGCAACAAAAAAGCGACTCCCCCCAAAAGAAGAGCCGCAACCAGCATATATCAGAAAAAGAACCGTTCCAACGCCAAACCGCCGCACCAGCCAAGTGGTGCAGGAGCGAAGCAACTGCAACCGGGATAGAACCCAACTGAGGTCCCGTTGTGCGGGAGCCCCGGGGAGGGCAAATATATAAGGTCGATCGCGAGTTCCGCACGAGCCGGAGAGCACTTAATGTGCTCTCCGTGCGAGTCAGGACTGTTCGAGCAGGCGACCTTATATATTTGCCCTCCCCGGGGCTCCTCGCCAGTCCCCCCTCAGCTAGTTCTTGAGCGAGTTCAGCGGTGCCGGGAAGCGTCCGCCACGGTGGGCAAGCACGGTGCCGGCGTTGGGGTTCACCGGCATGATGGGCGCACGGCCAAACAGGCCGCCGTACTCGACGCAGTCGCCCACGCCCTTGCCGATGGCGGGAATCACGCGCACGGCCGTGGTCTTGTTGTTGATGACGCCGATGGCCATCTCGTCGGCGATGATGCCGGCGATGGTCTCGACCGGGGTGTCGCCGGGGATGGCGATCATGTCCAGGCCAACGGAGCACACACAGGTCATGGCCTCGAGCTTCTCGAGCGAAAGCGCGCCGGCTTCGACGGCGGCGATCATGCCGGCGTCCTCGGACACGGGGATAAAGGCGCCGGAGAGACCGCCCACGCTGGAGCTGGCCATGACGCCGCCCTTCTTGACGGCATCGTTGAGCATGGCGAGCGCACAGGTCGTGCCCGGGCCACCGCAGGTGCCCACGCCGATGATCTCGAGGATACGGGCAACGGAGTCGCCGATGGCAGGCGTGGGAGCCAGCGACAGGGCGACAATGCCCTTCTCGACACCCAGACGATGGGCGGCCTCGCGGCTCATGAGCTCGCCGGCGCGGGTGATCTTAAAGGCGGTCTGCTTAATCTTTTCGGCGACTTCCATCATCGATGCGGAATCGGGCAGCGTCTCCAGGGCTGCGGCCATAACGCCGGGGCCCGAGACGCCTACGTTGATGACGGCGTCGGCCTCGCCACCGCCGTGGACGGCGCCCGCCATAAACGGGGAGTCCTCGACCATGTTGGCAAAGCAGACAAACTTGGAGGCGCCAACGGAATCCTGGTCGGCCGTGAGCTTGGCGGCGTCGATGATGGTCTGAGCCGCCATGAGCACGGCGTCCATGTTGATGCCGGCGCGCAGGCTGGCGACGTTGACGCTGGAGCAGACGCGGCTCGTGGTGGCGAGCGCCTGGGGGATGGACTGGATGACGCGGCGGTCGGCGTCGCCGATGCCCTTCTGGACGAGTGCGGAGAAGCCGCCCAGGTAGTCGATGCCGAGCGTCTCGGCCGCGCGGTCGAGGGCATGCGCGATGGGGGTGAGGTCCTCATCCTTGCAGCATGCGGCGATCTGCGCCACCGGGGTGACGGAAACGCGCTTGTTGACGATGGGGATACCGTACTCGCGCTCGAGGTTCTCGGCGGTCTCGACCAGATGCTCAGCCGTGTGCGTCACGTGGTCGTAGATCTTCGTGCACATGCGGTCGAGGTTCTCGTCACCGCAACCCATGAGCGAAACACCCATGGTGATGGTCCTGATGTCGAGGTTCTGTTCCTCAACCATGCCGCGGGTTTCCGCGATTTCTGCGGGCGTGATCGCCATCCTTGCGCTCCTATCTGCCAAAACGAGCATAATCTTATCTATTCTAACGTGCCGCACGTGCCAAGTGGCGCATGCGGCACGTTTTGGTGCTCGGTTGTTTCCGTTGTGTTACTGCCCAAAGACCTCTTCGGCGATGCGCGCGCTCTCGGCGGCGTCCTTGGCGTAGTAGTCCGCGCCGATCTGCTTGGCGTATTCGGGGGTGAGTACGGCGCCGCCCACGATGATCTTGACGCCCGGCACCTCGGAATGAAGCAGCTTGATGGTCTCCTCCATGGCGACGACCGTGGTAGTCATAAGCGCCGAGAGGCCGACGAGTTTGATATCGCGCTCCTTGACGGTCTTGAGTACCTCCTGCGGATCGACGTCGCGGCCCAGGTCAAAGACGGTGTAGCCGTAGTTGTCGAGCAGCATTTTGACGATGTTCTTGCCAATATCGTGGATGTCGCCCTTGACGGTGGCCACGCAGATCTTGCCCTTGTCGGCAATCTCGCCGGCGGGCATCAGGCGCTTGATGGTGTCAAAACCAACACGTGCTGCCTCGGCCGAGGCCATAAGCTGCGGCAAGAAGAACTTGCCCTGGTCAAAGAGGACGCCAACCTCATCGAGGGCGGGGATAAAGTGATTGTTGATGAGGTCCATGGCGTCGTGATCTGCCAGCAGACGCTCGGTCTCGGCAGCGATCTCGCCTTTGCGGCCCGAGACGACCATGCGACGAATCGGGTCGTCGTTGCCGTCGGTGCCGGCGGTGCCAGCAGCGGGCACAGCGTCGGTCGATACTGCCTGAGCAGCTGCCGGGTTGGCGGCGATCTTATACGGATCGGTCCAGCCGCCGTAGCGCTCGATGTATCCGGTCGAGCCCTCGTCCTCAACGCTCAGGACGCGATAGCTGTAGACGGTATCCATAAAGCGCTTGGAGCCCGGGTTCATGATGGGGGCATCAAGACCTGCGCCAAAAGCGGCGGCCAAAAAGACCGAGCCCAGCAGCGGGCGGGCAGGCAGGCCAAAGCTGATGTTCGACACGCCGAGCGCGCATTTGACGCCCAGACGCTCCTTGCACAGGGACATGGCGCGCAGGATCTGCTCGGCCTGGCGTTGATTGGTCGAGGCGGTCATGACCAGACAGTCGATGAGGATGCGGTCCGGTCCGATGCCGTAGCGGGCAGCCTCGGCCACGATGCGTTCGGCGATGGCGAAGCGGGCCTCGGCGGTATCGGGGATGCCGCCTTCGTCGAGCGTAAGTCCGACAACGTTGGTGCCGTAGTGGGCGACCAGCGGAAAGATCTCATCCATGATCTGCTGCTTGCCATTGACCGAGTTGATGATGGGCTTGCCGGCGTAGCGGCGCACGGCGGCCTCGACGGCTGCGGGGTCGGTGGAGTCGATCTGCAGCGGCAGCAGCGTGGAGCCCTGGAGCTGCTCGGTGGCCTGTTGGATGATCTTGACCTCGTCGATCTCGGGCAGGCCCACGTTAACGTCCAGGATGTCGGCGCCCTGTTCCTGCTGGCTGATACCCTGGCTCACGACGTAGTCCAGGTCGCCGTCGCGCAGGGCCTGCTGCAGGCGCTTTTTGCCGGTGGGGTTGATGCGCTCGCCGATGACGGCGATCTTGTGGCCGTCGCAGGGAAGGTCCACGACCGTTTGGGCGCTCGTGACCGACATGCTGGGCTTGCGGCGGCGTGGGCTGGGCGTGTGGTTATCGATAAGCGTGCGTAGCGCTGCCATGTGCGCCGGCGTGGTGCCGCAGCAGCCGCC
>UMIL01017075.1_pt1 | contig 10348 bp, 9 predicted proteins | sample 1965781 | NCBI WGS metagenome assembly UMIL01 (sample SAMEA4836124, study PRJEB28245) | human gut metagenome | biome: gut microbiome; material: fecal sample | place: Denmark | collected 2008
AAAAAAAGAATTCGCAATTTACGAATTCTTCTTATTCATTCTAATTCTATGCATCAAGATTTATCCAACAAGGATAACATCGCGAATGCCAGGGACTTCATCCATTAATAGAAGCTTGATTCCGCTTGAGAAATCCTCTGTTGCCATCATACATCCAGCACAGGCTCCTCTAAAAGCAACATAAACATAAGCATGTTCATCAATACCTAAAAGTTCAATGTCACCGCCGTCATGTTGTATATAAGGACGAATCTTATCGAGGCATGCTTCGATTGCCATGCCATCTGGCATTTCCATTGTTTCTTCAGCCATAGTTTCAACTCCAATCTATTAAAAAATCAAAGGTGTCAATAGTAGTGGTATGATCAATCCAACAACGAATCCACCGACTACTTCGATAAATTTATGACCCAGAACACTTTTAAGTTGTTCCTGATAAATCGGTTCATCGAATTCAATCAGAGAAGCTTCTTTTAAATCATCAACCAGTTGTTTGACCAATTCAATATTTTTCCCTGAATAGTATCGCACATGACAGGCATCATACATTACTATAAAGGAAAAAATTGCCGTGATCGCAAATAATGTCGAATCAAATCCTTCCTGAATTCCTACAGCCATGGACAGTGCAGTGACTGTCGAACTGTGGGAGCTTGGAAAACCACCACTGGCAATGACCCAGTGAAGATCCCACTTTCCTGACTTGAAATAATAAACGATCGTTTTACCTACCTGTGCAACAACATTGGCAAGCAATGCGGATACAAGAGGGTAAAGTGCTGAGGGGATCATATGTTTCACTCTCCTTAAACATTATGTATTATAGCACACAAAATTAAAAATCGTGGTATAATTGCATTGAAATCAAAAACCGGAGGTAGATTAATATGATTCAGTTAGATCTAAATCACGCTCATTTAAAAGAAAATGTGAAAGATTATCAGGAACAAGTCGTATCAATCGATAAACAGCTTGTTTCTAAAACTTGTCTAGGCAATGATTTCATTGGCTGGATGACTTGGGCAAATGACTATGATAGAGAAGAGTTTGCCCGTATCAAAGAATGTGCTAAAAAGATTCGTGAAAACAGTGAAGTTTTCGTTGTATGCGGTATAGGTGGTTCATATCTTGGAGCGCGTGCGGCTATCGAAATGATCAATGGTCTTTATGCAGATAAAAAACCAGAAATCATTTATATGGGAAATACATTCTCAAGCTCATATATTGCACAGGTAATGGACTATATCAAAGATAAAGAAGTAACGGTTAATGTTATTTCTAAATCAGGAACAACAACGGAAACAGCTTTAGCATTCCGTATCTTAAAACAATTTATGGAAGAAAAATATGGTGATGAAGCTAAGAACCGAATTATTGCCACAACGGATAAAGCACGTGGAACTCTAAAAGCGCTTGCAACTAAAGAAGGTTATGAAACTTTTGTGATTCCAGATGATATTGGTGGACGTTTCTCAGTTATTACTCCTGTTGGATTATTACCTATTGCCGTAGCAGGTATCGATATTGATGAACTTATGAAAGGTCTTCATGATGGAATGGGAGAATATGGTGATCCAGATTTAGATAAAAACCCTGCATATCGTTATGCCGTAGCTCGTCGTATCTTACAAAATGAAGGATATGATGTTGAATTATTTGTAAACTATGAACCGCAGATGCAAATGGTTGCTGAATGGTGGAAACAATTATTCGGTGAAAGTGAAGGTAAAGATGGAAAGGGTATTTTACCTGATTCTGTATGTTTCTCAACGGATCTTCATTCTTTAGGACAATTTGTTCAGGAAGGAAAGAAAGTGTTGTTTGAAACAAATCTTTATGTAGATAAACCAATGATCGATGTTACTTTCCCTAATGATGAAGCCAATGAAGATGGTATGAATTATCTTGCAGGAAAGAGCGTTGACTGGGCAAATAAAATGGCGGCTCAGGGAACATTGATGGCACACGAAGAAACAGGTGGTGTTCCAAATATCTTGTTAACAATGCCGGATATGAGTGCATACAGTTTTGGTAATATGTGCATGTTCTTCTTTAAAGCAATCGCAATGACTACTTTGATGAATGACTCAAATCCATTTAACCAGCCAGGTGTTGAAGTTTATAAAAAGAACATGTTTAAATTATTAGGAAAAGAATAGTTAATTTTGGTACAGCATATGTTTGCTGTACCAAATTATTTATTAGTTAGCTATGTTAAACATAATTAACGTTAAAAATGAAATTTTCCTTTAAAAACGCTTTCTAAAATCGTATAATAATACAGGTATAGTTTTACTAATCAGGATAAGGAGGACAAAGTTATCATGCCTAGAGCAAAACAATCAATGGATGGTAATACTGCTGCGGCTCACGTTGCCTATGCGTATACTGAAGTTGCTGCGATTTACCCCATTACACCATCTAGTCCTATGGCTGACTCTGTAGATCAGTGGGCAGCTGCTGGACAGAAGAACATTTTCGGAAATCAAGTTGTAGTAAGTGAACTACAGTCTGAGGCTGGTGCTGCCGGTGCCGTTCACGGTTCTTTGGCTGCTGGTGCTTTGACAACTACATTTACTGCATCACAGGGATTATTGTTAATGATTCCTAATATGTATAAAATTGCCGCTGAGCAATTACCATGTGTTTTCGATGTTTCTGCACGTACTGTTGCAACACATGCATTGAACATCTTTGGTGATCACAGCGACGTTTATGCATGTCGTCAGACAGGTTTCGCAATGCTTTGTGAAACAAACCCACAGGAAGTTATGGATTTATCTCCAGTAGCTCACTTAGCTGCTCTTGAAGGTAAAGTGCCATTCATCAACTTCTTCGATGGATTCCGTACATCTCACGAAATTCAGAAGATCGAAAAATGGGACTATGAAGATCTAAAAGAAATGTGTCCAATGGATGCAGTTGAAGAATTCCGTAACCATGCTTTGAACCCAGAACATCCAACAATGCGCGGTTCTCATGAAAACGGAGATATTTTCTTCCAGCACCGTGAAGCATGTAACTCTGTTTACGATGCATTACCAGCTGTTGTAGAAAAATACATGAACAAGATCAACGAAAAATTAGGAACTAACTATGGTCTATTCAACTACTATGGTGCTCCAGATGCTGATCGTGTAATTATTGCAATGGGTTCAATCAATGACGTTGCAGAAGAGGTTATCGATTACTTAACAGCTAAAGGTGAAAAAGTTGGTTTGATCAAAGTTCGTTTATATCGCCCTTGGTCTAGCAAACACCTATTGGCAGTTCTTCCAGAAACAGTTAAGAAAATTGCTGTTCTTGACCGTACAAAAGAACCTGGTGCATTAGGTGATCCATTATACTTGGATGTTGTTACAACACTTCGTGAAGCAGGATTGGATACAATCAAAGTTTGCGCAGGTCGTTATGGTTTGGGTTCTAAAGATACTCCACCATCAAGCGTATTTGCCGTATACACTGAATTGTTGAAAGATGAACCAAAACCTCGTTTCACAATTGGTATTGTCGATGACGTAACTTACTTGTCATTGCCAGAAGTTAAACCAGCTCCAATCACTTCAGCTCCTGGAACCGTAGAATGTAAATTCTGGGGACTTGGTGGAGATGGTACTGTTGGTGCTAACAAGAACTCAACTAAGATCATCGGTGACCATACTGATAAATATATTCAGGCATACTTCCAGTATGACTCTAAGAAAACAGGTGGTATCACTATTTCTCACTTACGTTTTGGTGATAACCCAATCAAATCTCCTTACTACATCAACCAGGCTGACTTCGTAGCTTGTCATAACCCTTCTTATGTAGTTAAAGGATATAAGATGGTTCAAGATGTAAAACCTGGTGGTGTATTCATGATCAACTGCCAGTGGTCTGATGAAGAATTAGACAAACATATGCCAGCTGAAGCTAAGAAATATATCGCTGATAACAACATTCAGCTATATACTATCAACGCTATCGATAAAGCAATCGAAATTGGTATGGGTAAACGTACTAACACGATCCTTCAGTCAGCATTCTTTAAATTAGCTAACATCATGCCTATTGATGAAGCTGTTCAATACATGAAAGAAGCTGCTAAGAAATCATATTCTAAAAAAGGTGATGCAGTTGTAGAAATGAACTACAAAGCTATCGATGCTGGTGTAGATGCAACTCATAAAGTAGAAATCCCAGCTTCTTGGTCAAATCCAGAACCAGATGCTGCACCTGCTCCATTAAAAGGACGCCCAGCTACTGTTAAGATGGTTCAGGATATCATGAATCCAGTTAACATCATGAATGGTGACAGCCTTCCAGTATCTGCATTCAAAAACAATGCTGATGGACAATGGGAAACTGGTGCTGCTGCTTACGAAAAACGTGGTACAGCTGTTACAGTTCCTGAATGGGATGCTACTAAGTGTATCCAGTGTAACCAGTGTGCATTCGTATGTTCACATGCTACAATTCGTCCATTCATCCTTGATGAAAAAGAAGCTGAAGCTGCTCCAGAAAATATCAAACTTGCAGATTCTAAACATGCTCCAGGTATGAAGTATACTATGAGCGTTACTCCACTTGACTGTATGGGATGTGGTGAATGTATCACTGTATGTCCAACAGGCGCTATCAAGATGGTACCTCAGGAATCTCAGGCAGATCAGCAGCCAGTATTTGATTACCTAGTAGCTAATGTAGGTAAGAAGAAAACAAACTTTGCTGATAACACAGTTATCGGTTCTCAATACAACCAGCCATTGTTAGAGTTCTCTGGTTCATGTGCAGGTTGTGCTGAAACTTCATATGCTCGCTTAGTAACTCAGTTATTTGGTGAACAGATGTATATCTCTAATGCAACTGGATGTTCATCAATTTGGGGTGGACCAGCTGCTACATGTCCTTACACTGTAAATAAAGATAGCTTACAGGGACCAGCTTGGGCTAACTCTTTATTCGAAGATAACGCTGAACATGGTTATGGTATGCATTTAGGACAGAAAGTATTGCGTGAACAAGCAATCACTAAATTGTCTCAGATGGCAGAATGCGAAAACGCAACTGAAGAATTCAAAGCTGCTTATGATAAGTTCATGGAAACAAAAGAGGATACTCGTGCTAATGCACCAGCTGCAAAAGCATTGATTGCTGAACTTGAAAAGGCTGCTGAAAATGGATGTGAAGATGCTAAAGAAGTATTAACTAAGAAACAGTATCTTGCTAAAAAATCTGTATGGATCTTTGGTGGAGACGGTTGGGCTTATGACATCGGTTTCGGTGGATTAGACCACGTACTTGCTTCTGGTGAAAACGTAAACGTAATGGTATTCGATACAGAAATGTACTCAAATACTGGTGGACAGGCATCTAAAGCTTCTAACATTGGTGAAGTTTGTCAGTTCGCTGCAGCAGGTAAAGAATTGAAGAAAAAATCACTTGCTGAAATCGCTATGACTTACGGATATGTATATGTAGCTCAGATTGCTCTTGGTGCAAACCCAGCTCAGGCTGTTAAGTGTATTGCTGAAGCTGAAGCTTACGATGGACCATCATTGATCATCGGTTATGCTCCATGTGAATTACACGGTATCGCTAAGGGTGGTATGAACCACTGTCAGGATGAAATGAAGAAAGCTGTTAAAGCTGGTTACTGGAACTTATTCTCATTCAATCCAGATAAGAAGAAAGCTGGACAGAACCCATTCACATTAACTTCAAAAGAAGGTGACGGTTCTTATCAGGAATTCTTAAATAACGAAGCTCGTTACACTCGTTTAGTTAAACCATTCCCAGAAAGAGCTGAAAAACTATTCAGTGAATCTGAAAAGGCGGCTAAAGAACGTTTCGAACACTTACAGAGACTTGTTGAACTTTATAAATAAGATCTGTTATTAAAGAGGAGTTGAAACTCCTCTTTTTTTAAATTTTCTACAGTTTAAAAACAACATTTCATGACTTGTATACAAATGTAAAAAAAGTTAATTTTTTGATTGAAATCAAATTTTTATAGGTCTATAGTGGAATGGTGTCAACAAGGAGTTGTTAATATGTTAGATACATTGAAAGAACTTCAAAAACAGAAAAAGATCCGTTTTTGTATTTCCGTATTTATGGTTACCTTGAGTGCTTTTGTTCAGGTGTATATCATGCAGGTATTTATGGAACCTTCAAACCTTTTATCGGGTGGTTTTACAGGTATTTCTTTATTGATAAATAAGATCTTGGCACTTGTAGGAATTAATTTTCCGGTTTCTGTAGGAATCATCTTATTAAATGCACCAGCGGCTATCTTATGTTATAAATATGTTTCTAAACGTTTTACTTTCTTGAGCTGCCTTCAATTTGGTCTGGTTTCATTATTCCTGGAAATATTCACCTTTGAACCCTTTATCGATGATCAGACTTTGAATGTGTTATTTGGTGGTCTTTTATGGGGCTTCTCCATATCTTTAGCTTTACGAACTGGTGGTAGCACTGGAGGCACTGATTTTATAGCTCAGTTTGTTTCCAACAAGATCCATAAAGGTATTTGGGATTATGTATTTGCGTTTAACTGTTGTATGTTGGTCATATTTGGAGCTATCTTTGGATGGGTTCACGCAGGATATTCAATTGTATTCCAATTCTTGTCTACAAAGGCGATTTCGAGCTTATATCAGCGGTATAATCAAGTTACAATAGAATTTATTACCTCAGATCCAGATTCTGTGATTGATGCGTTTATGGCAGTTGTACGACATGGTATGAGCGTTTTTGAAGGATATGGTGGATATAGTCAAAGAAAGATATATTCATGCAAGGCTGTAGTGAGCAGTTATGAAGTTCACGATGCGATAGAAAATGTTCGAAAAGTCGATCCTAAAGTTATCGTTAATACGTATCATACCGCAAACTTCTATGGAAATTTTTATCAAAAACCAATCGAATAGGCGAATGCCTATTCTTTTTTTTGAGCTTTTTGCTTTTCATTTTTAAAGATTTAAGTAAAATATAATGGTTGAGAGGTGGTTGATATTATCTTACATTTATTATCACATACATTTGAAGATACATGGTTAACGTTTCCTATCTTACTAGTTACATATATAATCATTGAAATATTTGAAAGAAGACCTTCTAGCAATGATGATCGTATCTTCTTTCTATTACAAAAACTCGGCCCAGTTCTTGGGGCCTTGTTAGGATTGTTACCACAATGTGGTTTTAGTATTTTGGCCGCCATGTTGTATCTTCAAAAGAATATAACACTTGGAACCATGCTTAGTGTTTTTATTGCCACTAGCGATGAAGCCATTCCTGTCTTATTATCTAATCCGGAAATGTATTCTACATTACCGATATTGTTAATCTTGAAATTTGGAATAGCAGTATTGGTTGGGTATATTGTAGATTTCATTTTTAAACCGGATATTATTAAGTTTGAAAATATGGAAGAAGAGGATATTGATGAAGAGGATTATGAAGAAACGGCTGTTGGATCTAGTTGTCCTTGTTGTTATACACAGTATCCTTTAATCGTTAGTGCTTTACTTAGATCTTTAAAAATATTTGCATTTATTTTTGTTACAACATTTATTTTTACAGGATTAATTGAATGGATAGGGGAAGAGAATTTACAAGCTTTCTTGTTGACTGATTCTGTTTTCCAACCTATTTTTGCAGCTGTTTTTGGCTTTATTCCAAACTGTGCTGCAACGGTCATACTTTGCCAGTTATACATAGCTCAGGCATTGAGTTTTGGATCTTTATTGGCTGGATTAATTACCAATGCTGGATTGGGAATCTTAGTGTTAATCCAATATGGGGCTTCTAAAAAAGAAATATTTAAAACAATTGGTATATTATTTTTAGTAGCGATTATTTCTGGCTTTCTATGTATTATTTTTGCATAGAAAGCTTTTTTGTATTGACATTAAATATATAAATGAATGATATCAAAAAAATCCATCATCGATAGATGATGGATTCATTTATTAGATGGTGGGGACGGTGGGACTTGAACCCACACGGGATTAACTCCCAACGGATTTTAAGTCCGTTGCGTCTGCCTATTTCGCCACGACCCCAACGTTTGGAGGTTCCGACCGGATTTGAACCGGTGATCACAGAGTTGCAGTCTATTGCCTTACCGCTTGGCTACGGAACCAACTGCCTTAATATAATATAATATATACACAATTTTCGCAAGTATTTTTTACAAAAAAAGATATATTTTTTAAAGTGGTAAATTTTGACAATAATGTTTCTTATCAATGATGATCTTATACACCCTTCAGTTAATACTTTTCTTGTACCAGAATCAAAAGGTAAAGAAATCCATGAAGGATCCACGATTCCAAATTCAATCTCATTTTCATCTTGATACCAAACTCGAATGGATGTACAAGTACCATAACATTCTATTTTGGAATTACAGACTATCCCAAAGTATTCTATAAAACTTTTATCATGTACCAAAAATGATTTATTACTTGAAATAATCATAATATCCAAATCTGAGCCCATAATATTTGTTCCTCTTGCGACTGAACCTACAATAAGAATACATTCTATATCAGATGTGTGCTGACCAATTTCTTTTAATTTTTTAAAAACTTGTTTATACAAGATATCTTTCCTCCATATTTATATAAAATAGCTTATAAAAAACTACTTCACGAATGACTCTTTAAATGAGTTGTTGATAATAGAAAAAAAGATAGCCCTAAAAGTAAAAATGTTATACCAATTGTTGTATTCCCATCTAAAAAGTTCACAAGAGCTACAAACAAAATACATATTGAAGATAACAAGAAACATGTAAAAATAAATTTTTCTTTATTCTTTTTTATCATAATATCGTCCTTAAAATCTAATTTGATTTTATCACTTTATTGAAAAATTGATTATTAATATTTTTAAAAATATAATTATTAAAAAAGAAGAAACTCAATTTAGAGTTTCTTCTTTACTTTTATTGGGAGATTTAATTAGTCGCGTTCAACGATTGTAGCGCAACCCATGCCTCCACCGATGCAAAGAGTAGCTAAACCTTTCTTAGCATCGCGTTTCTGCATTTCATGTAGTAGGGTAACTAGGATACGGCATCCAGAAGCACCAACAGGGTGTCCTAATGCGATAGCTCCACCGTTTACGTTAACTTTGCTCATATCAAAGTTAAGGTCTTTAGCAACAGCAACGCTCTGAGCAGCGAAAGCTTCGTTTGCTTCAATTAGATCCATATCATCTACAGTTAAACCTGTACGTTCCATAACTTTTCTTGTAGCAGCAACTGGTCCGATACCCATAATTTCTGGTTCAACACCAGCAAGAGCACCATCTACCCAAGTAGCCATAGGTGTGACGCCTAATTCTTTAGCTTTTTCTTCGCTCATTACTACAATTGCAGCAGCTCCATCGTTAATACCTGAAGCATTACCAGCTGTAACCAATCCGCCTTCTTTACCAGAGCAGCAACGAAGTTTTGATAATGTTTCAACAGTTGATCCAGCACGAGGACCTTCGTCTTTCTTAAATTCAACGATTTCTTTTTTAACTTTTACTGGAACTGGAACGATTTCATCATCGAATTTTCCTTCATTCTGAGCTTTTTCAGTTTTCTGCTGAGAATTAGCAGCAAATTCGTCTAATTCTTCACGAGTTAAACCATATTTATCACAGATGTTTTCTGCTGTGATCATCATATGGTAATGATTGAATGCATCAGTTAATGCATCATTAGTCATTGTATCAATGATCTTAGCATCATTCATACGGTAACCGAAACGTGCTTTTGTAAGTGCATATGGAGCCATTGACATGTTTTCCATACCACCAGCTACAACGATATCAGCCATACCAGCTTTGATCATAGCTGCAGCCTGGTTAACACAGTTAAGACCTGAACCACAAACAACGTTTAATGTAACAGCAGGTACTTCAATAGGTAAACCAGCTTTGATAGATGCCTGACGAGCAACGTTCTGTCCCTGTGCAGCCTGAATAACGCATCCCATCAAAACTTCATCAACTTGTTCTGGTTTAACACCAGCACGATTTAAAGCTTCTTTGATGACGATAGCACCAAGATCAGCTGCAGGTGTATTGCTTAGAGCACCGCCCATTTTACCAATAGCAGTACGACAAGCACCAGCTAAAACAATTTTTTTACTCATTTTCATTTCCTCCATTATTGAGATAAGTAAATTATCTTACACACATGACTTTATCACAGGTAACTCTTAAAATCAATGAACAAATTATTTTTTTCACAAGTTAAAATCATCTTTTTTTTAACAACTTAATAATTTCATTTTACATAATATGTTTCTTAATAATAAAATGTTTATAGAAGGAATTTATTATGAAAATATTAATTATT
>UMIL01014415.1_pt1 | contig 10196 bp, 8 predicted proteins | sample 1965781 | NCBI WGS metagenome assembly UMIL01 (sample SAMEA4836124, study PRJEB28245) | human gut metagenome | biome: gut microbiome; material: fecal sample | place: Denmark | collected 2008
AAGATATGAATACTTTAAATAAAAAAAGTGCGGCATTTATCTTCACGGCTCCGGCAGTCCTGATTTATACGGTGATTGTTATCCTTCCTATTTTGATTTCTGCAGGTTTTAGCCTGACCGACTGGAACGGACTTGGAAAAATGGAATTTATAGGATTGAAGAATTTTCGGGATCTGTTTCATGATCATATTTTAATTACGGCATTAAAAAACAACATCATATACATTCTGATTGTCGTTGGCATGCAGATAGTACTTGGGTTTGTCACTGCGGTTCTTCTCAGTTATGTAAAAAAGTTTCGCGGTTTTATCCAGACCGTATACTTTATTCCTTCAACGATGAGTGTAATAGCGGTGGCTCAATTGTTTAATTGTTTTTATTCCGTCACTCCACTTGGACTTTTTAATAAGCTGCTTGGCATGTTTGGAGTAGAACCAGTCACATTTCTGAGTGATTTTGATAAGGTTCTTCCGGCAGTATCTGTTGTGGAGGGGTGGCAGTATGTCGGAATTTATATGATTATCTTTTATTCTGCGCTGATTTCAATATCACCGGAGGTGATTGAAGCATCGAATATTGATGGGGCAAACAAGATTCAGCAGCTGTTTATGATTAAGATTCCAATGATCAAAAATGTTATTGCCATGAATTTTATACTCAGTGGAGTTGGAGCTTTAAAAGGATTTGCAGTTTCATATAATCTGACAAGTGGAGGACCCAGTCATAAATCAGAACTTTTATCTACCTATATGTATAAAATTGCATTTGCAAATCGTAATCTTGGTTATGGCAGCGCCATAGCAATCCTGATTATGCTGTTGAGCCTGATATTTATTATTTCTATTAATAAAACTGTGCGGATTGATGGAACAGAAGATTCGTAATTGCTTGCGTTGAATGACCAGGGTTATAGATGAAGAAAAGAGGACAAAAAGTGAGTAGAGGAGTAAAAAAAATTTGTTTTTGGGTAGTGGTTGCTTTAATTTTTGCCATACAAATTTATCCGATTGTGTGGCTGATTATTGCCAGCTTTCGGACAAATTCAGAATTGGCTACAAATCCATTTGGTTCATTAGAGCATTTGACAATAGAAAATTACATAGATGTTATTCAAAACAGTAATGTGTTTATCTATCTGAAAAACAGTGCATTTGTTACATGTGTGGCCCTGGTTTTTGTTGTAATGTTCAGCTCCATGGCAGCCTTTGCAATCAGCAGGATCCGGTTTAAAGCAAAGAATCTGTTATTTTCATATTTTATTATGGGACTCACCATTCCACCGTTTGTTACTCTGATTCCTTTATATGTTATGTTTTCCAAAATGGGATTACTGGATACGCATATGGCGTTGGTTCTTGTTTATATTGCATTTAATCTTCCCATAAGTATCCTGTTGTTTGTTAATTTTTATAAATATATACCGGAAGAATTATCAGAAGCGGCAATATTGGATGGATGCAGTGTCTATGGTATATATTTCAGAATATTTGTGCCATTGTCCAAGAATACCATTTTGACCGTACTTTCTATGAGCTTTATCGGAGTATGGAATGATTATCTGTTTAGCCTGCTGTTTATCAATAGCACTTCCTTAAAGACAGTTTCTCTTGGAATGCAGGATTTTATCAGTGAAACAGGTTACAGAGTATGGGGATCTACATTTGCAACGATTTGTATTACGACTGTTCCTACTTTGATTATATACTTTGCACTTAATAAAAAAGTATCCGGAGGTATGACTCTCGGAGCAACGAAAGGTTGATGCAAAATGTATATAATATTGTAATTCAAACATTACAATTATGATCAAGCATGGTACAATGAAATTACAAATGTGTTGTAAAATCGGTATGGTTAGATTCTATCATCGGAAGGAACGCAAAGGCAGTATAAAAAGCCATATACATTGATGACACATAGGAAGATAAAAGAACGAAATTATTATGTAATTCTATAATATTGAAGAAAAGGGCGACGTATATGGCAAAAATAACAATTAACCAAATTGCGGAAGAATTAAATCTTTCCAGAAACACAATTTCAAAAGTGTTAAATCAGAAGGGTGGAGTTTCAGAAAAGACAGAACAGCTTGTATTGAACCACGCAAAACAAATGGGATATAAGCAGTTGGATCAAATGAATCAGGAAGAAAAACAAGAAACGGTAATAAATGAAAAAAGCCTTCTGCTTGTTACATCGCATATTCCCATGAATCAGCATTTTGGTGTGCGAGCACTTGATGCCTTTCAGAAAAAAGTTTCAAGAGAAGGTTATCGCGTAGAAATTGAAATTGTAACCGAAGAAGAAATGAGAATGAATCAAGTTCCTCGAGGAATGGAAAACGACAGAATTGATGGAATTGTGTGCATTGAAATGTTTGATAAGGAGTATAGTACATTTCTATGTGAAACAAAAAAACCAATTTTGTTTATTGATTCTGCAGTTGAAATTGATGAAAGTTTTACGAACCTGGATTTGATTTTAATGGAAAATCAAAATAGTATTAGTATATTAGTTCGCAGAATGATTGATGCTGGATACCGAAAGTTTGGATTTATTGGTGATAAAAAACATTGCCGAAGTTTTCATGAGAGATGGGAAGCATGTGACAGGATACTGACGAAAGCAGGAATCAAGGATTTTGAAAAGGGCTCTGTATGTGCATTGGATCAGAAAAAGTATAATGATTATCGCTGGATGTGCAAAAGAATCAAAGAGCTTGCAATGCTGCCGGATGTCTTCATTTGTGCAAATGATGAGATTGCGGTCACGTTAATACGCGCACTGCGTGAAATAGGATTAACTGTTCCGGAAGATGTTAAGGTTGTTGGATTTGATGATATGCCTGTGGCAGCCTTAAGTAATCCAACGTTGACAACTGTGCGGATTAATAGTGACGCAATTGGTATGATTGCTGCAGATCTGCTGTTATCGCGTATTCAGAATCAGAAGCTGCCGTCCAGGTATACTTATGTCCAGACGACCCCGGTATTCCGGGAATCGACCGGTATTTTACATGAATAAGGAGAAATGAATGAAACACGATATATTTTATACACCGCAAGAACAATATGTGGGAATGCCAAACGCAACAATGTGTGGAGATTTTATGCCATATTACTGGCAGAAGGAATTCTATTTATTTTTTTTAAAAGATGAATGCGTCTATCTGACAAGAACAAAAGACTTCGTCGACTTTTCAGAGGCCAGGATGGTCATTAAGAGAGGCGGTGACGAAGATCAGGAGTGGCATATCGGAACCGGAAGTATTTGTCGGATGGGTGAGAAATTTTATTTTTACTTTACAGGATTCCGAAATCCGGAAACAATCTCTTCAGAGAATCATGCGCAGGTGATTATGAGAGCTGTAAGCGAAGATCTTCTGAATTGGGAAAAGGACAGTTCATTTTTTATGGTGCCAAATCAGGAACATTGTGCGGATGGTCATTGGAGAGACCCTGATGTATTTTGGAATGAAGAAATGAACAAATATGTTATGTTGGTTACCGCAACGGAAAAGGAAGGTGCGGATGATAGACGGGGCTGCACGGTAATATATACTTCTGATGACTGTGATCATTGGAAATTTTATAAAATCACGTATGCTCCACGTATTTTTATTACGCATGAATGTAATAATGCATTTAAAATGGGAGATAAATGGTATTTAATATTTTCTTGTTTTAATAACTGGTGGGAAACAAGATACCGGTATGCAGACAGTCTGGAAGGACCATGGACAGAGCCGGCAAATGACGATATGTTTGATGGCCGCCAGTTTTATGCAGCAAAAACAGTATCAGATGGTACGCATAGATATCTGGTCGGCTGGCAGTCGGTAAAGAGAGACTGTGATGATTCAGCTAAATGTATCTGGGGAGGAACTCTTCTTGCCCATGAACTTATGCAGAAAGAAAATGGCGAACTTGAAGTAAAACCACTTGAAACAGTAGTAAACGCATATCGTGAAAAGGTTGAACTGATACCACATGGGGAACAGGGAGAATGGAAAATAGATAGTATAATTACTGGAGAAGAACAACAGGGATTCGGATGGTGCGAACTTGGTGAATTAAAGCCTGAGTGCATGTTTGAAACAGATGTTATCTGGGAAAAAGGAACCAGATATGTTGGCATTATGCTTCATACCGAAGACCGAAATCTTTCAAAGTGGTGCCAGCTCCGGTTGGAATGTTGCAGAAATCGAATGGTGATGGATCGTTTTAACCGACGTGATGGAGATCAGTCTTATATTGAGGAACGTCCGGTTGATTTTAAGGATAATAAAGCACACATTCAGATTTTTATGAGTGGTAATATTATTGTCAGCTATGTGAATGGAACTGCACTTGCAAGCAGATGTTATAGTACTGGAATTGGTGGTATAGGTGTATTTGTGGAAAACGGAAAATGCCAATATGAGAATTATCACTTAATTGAAAAAAACAATTAGGAGAGCGCAACATATGGAACCATTATCGATTAGACGAGGAAAAAGCAGAGCAATAAATGCAGAAAATCCTACGGGAGAAAAAGGAAGGGGAGGAATGGCTTCGAGCAATCTAGGAAAATCCAGAAAAGGAAGCCCGTGCCTCACAAATATTGCCCCGGGGGATGAGGTTGTGCTGGCGGACATTCAGGGAGCTGGGGTCATCTCGCATATATGGATCACAGTGGATGATAAAACCAGTGAAGCAGATTGCTTTGTTATGCGTGATTTGATTCTAAGAATGTATTGGGACGGAGAGGAAACTCCATCGGTTGATGTTCCATTGGGGGATTTCTTCTGCTGTGGTTTTTCTACAGAGTGCTATATCGATTCAGCATTTATTGCGGTTGCACCTTTGCGTGGACTGAATAGTTATTTTGAAATGCCTTTCAAAAAATCAGCAAGAATTATACTGATTAATGAACACGCAAACACCATTCCGGCATTCTTTTATCAAATAGATTATACGTTGTATGAGGATATGCCGGATGATACAGAATTGTTTCATGCGCAGTGGAGAAGGGAAGCAATTACGGAATTAGGAAAAGATTACACCATTGTGGATAATATCCAGGGCATAGGTAGATATGTGGGAACTTACATTGGCTTATCCACACTTCAAAGGTACTGGTGGGGAGAAGGTGAAATTAAGTTTTATATTGATGGTGACAGAGAGTTTCCCACTATTTGCGGAACCGGAATGGAGGATTATTTTGGAGGATCCTGGAGTTTTTCACAGAAAGGTGATCCCAAAATGATGGAACACTGTTATTCCATGCACTATCTTGGATATCCGTTTTATTCAAAACACGATACGTTGGTTACAAACGCATATCACAATGATGATTGTCCGCCTATGCGTGGATTTTACCGGTGGCATGCAAAGGATCCCATATTTTTTGATGAAAATTTGAGGGTGACAATACAGCAAATTGGTGTATGCAGCGCAGGTCTTTTTGAACGTCAGGATGATCTGTCAAGTGTTGCATTCTGGTATCAGAGAGAACCACATAATACATTCCCTGAATTGCCGGACAAAAGAAAAAGATGGCCAAGATAGGAATATGATTTGTAAGAAAGGGATGATCGTGTTATGCACATTGTCCCTTTTAGTTTACCAAAATTGATTGAGGTGAAAGAATGAGTGAGATATTAGATCAAGCTAGAAAATATGAAAAAGAAGAATGTGGGAAAATAAAAAAAGAAAGCAGGCCGGCATTTCATTTTTCCAATCCTGTTGGATGGATGAATGATCCAAATGGCTTTTCGGATTATAAGGGAGAGCATCATTTGTTTTTTCAATATTATCCATATGCGCCAAAATGGGAATTAATGTACTGGGGACACGCAAAAAGTAACGATTTTATCAAATGGGAATATTTGCCGGCAGCTCTTGCACCGGATTGCCAATATGATCATTCCGGTGTGTTTTCAGGAAGCGCCATACAGGATGGACAGAAACACATTCTGGTCTATACCGGAGTTGACAGTCAGAAGCTGGAAAATGGAAAGACAAAAACACTACAGACTCAGTGTATTGCAATAGGAGATGGAACAGATTACAAAAAATATCCGCAAAATCCAGTTGTGACAGCGTCTGTGTTTCCAGAGGGGTGTAGTTTTGAAGATTTCCGTGATCCTAAAATCTGGAAGGAAAATGACAGGTATTATATGGTTGTAGGGAGTCGTAGCCGTGATGGTGTCGGACAGGCTGTTTTATTTTTTGCAGATAAATTAGATGAATGGAAATTTGCAGGCGTTCTGGATCATAGTGAGAAGGAACGCAGCAAGATGTGGGAATGTCCGGACTTTTTCCCTTTGTCTGGGAAACAGGTATTGTTGATTTCACCGCAGGAGATGGAAGCTGTAGGTTTGGAATTTCATAATGGAAGCAATACGATATTTCTGATAGGAACTTATGATAAGGAAACGATGCAGTTTACGAGAGAATGTGTTCAATGCGTGGATTATGGACTTGATTTTTATGCTCCTCAGACCATGCAGACAGAGGATGACAGAAGGATTCTGATAGCATGGATGCAGTCATGGGATAATCCGATTTATCCAGATACACAGCGATGGTCAGGAATGATGTCTGTCCCAAGAGAACTGTTTATTCGTGATGGCAGAATCTGTCAGTTACCAGTTCGTGAGTTGGATAATTATCATATAAATGAAGTAGTATATAAGGATATTTGTATTGAAGAAAGCGTACAGCTGGATGGCGTAAGTGGAAGAACGGTTGACTTGATGATTGGCTTGAAAGGCAATCAGTATACAAAGTTCCGGATAAAACTGGCATGCGATGGACGAAGATACTCGGAAATTGTTTATGACAGAGAAAAAGATATAGTGACTTTTGACCGGACTTATTCTGGTTTGCGAAAGGATACTTTGTGTACACGCAGGATGAAAGTAAGTAACAGGGCTGGGGAGATTAAGCTTCGAATTTTAATTGACAGATATTCGGTAGAAATTTTTGTAAATGATGGAGAACAGGTGATGACATCACTGATTTATACACCTCTGGATGCTTCGGGAATTTATTTTGAAAGCAATGGAAAGACAATATTAGATGTGAAAAAATACGATATTGAGGTGCTGTAATGAAAAAATATGATGTAGCAGCGATGGGAGAATTACTGATTGATTTTACACAAAATGGGTACAGTGATCAGGGGAATCCGATTTTTGAAGCAAATCCGGGAGGAGCACCGTGTAATGTTCTTGCTATGCTGCAAAAACTTGGAAAAAACACGGTATTTTTGGGAAAAGTAGGGCAAGATGGCTTTGGATATCAGCTTGAAAAGGCGCTTAAGGAAATGGGGATTGGGACAGAGGGGCTATGTTTTGATCCTACAGTGCATACAACGTTAGCCATTGTGCAAAATAAAGATGACGGAGATAGGGATTTTTGGTTTTACAGAAATCCCGGAGCTGATATCATGCTTTGCGAAGATGAGATAAGGGAAGAATTGATTTCGGATGCAAAAATTTTACATTTTGGATCTTTATCACTTACGGATGAACCAGTCAGGAGTGCTACAAAAAAGGCAGTTGCCGCAGCCGAAAAAGCAGGGCTCTGGATTTCGTTTGATCCCAATTTAAGAAAGCCTTTATGGAAAAGCGAAGCCTTGGCCAAAGAACAGATCAGCTATGGCTTTAAGCATTGTCAGATTCTAAAAATCTCAGATGATGAGTTATTGTGGTTTACCGAAGAAACTGATTTTGACAGAGCGGTGAAACGTCTTCAACAAGAGTATGGTATAGCACTGATTTTATTATCTATGGGTAAAAATGGAAGTGCAGCATATTGTGGAAACCAAAAGGTTATGGTGCCGGCTTTTGTTAACAAAAATACGATTGAAACAACAGGAGCAGGTGATACATTTATGGGATGTATGTTAGGACAGATTCTCGAAATGGGATATCGTGATCTGGAAAAGAATGATTTGGAGAAAATGCTTCGATTTGCCAATGCGGCAGCATCTATTATTACAACGAGAAGAGGTGCGCTCCGGGTAATGCCGGAAAAGGACGAGATTATAAGGCTTTTTTGCAAACCTGTTAAATAAATCATCATTTACCCATCATTTACCGCAATGTATACGAAACACATAAAATGTGATAAAATATCAAAAAATGGCTCATGAAATGTGAAACACGGCATTGAATGGGCTATTTTTTTGTGATAAACTGAAACGAGGAGGTGTGATATGTATTTTAAAAGAAAAATAGATGATTTTCTCATCCAATGGAAAAATGATCCAGCGCATAAACCTTTGATCGTAAAAGGTGCAAGACAGATTGGAAAGACAGAATCGATTTTGCATTTTGCGAAAGAGCAGTATAACAATGTTGTATATATAAATTTTGTACTTGATAGAAAATATCGAACCATAGCAAGTGATGGCTATGATGTAGATACCGTGACAAAAAATATATCACTGGCAAACCCTGCGCTCCGTTTTACTCCGGGGGAAACAATTATAGTATTTGATGAGATTCAGGAATATCCGGACATTGCAACGACTTTGAAAGCATTTCGCCAGGATGGAAGATTTGATGTTATCTGCAGCGGTTCCATGCTTGGAATCAATTATAAAAAGATTCATAGCAACAGTGTGGGAAATAAGACAGATTACGAAATGTTTTCTATGGACTTCGAAGAATTCCTATTAGCAAAGGGATACCGGGGAGAACAGATAGACAATATTTTAAAGCATATGATTAAACTGGAACCGTTTAATGAAACGGAACTGAATGTATATAAGACTTTGTTTTTGGATTATTGTGTGCTGGGAGGAATGCCGGAGGTAGTAAGAGGTTATATCGAGACCGGTACATTTTCAGGTTCATTGGAAATACAGAGGCAGATTCGAATGGACTATGAGGAAGATGTCAGAAAGTATGCGGAAGGGCTGGATCAGGCGAAAATAATGAGTGTGTATAGAAGCGTTCCTGCACAACTGGCAAAAGAAAATAAGAAGTTTCAATTTAGTAAAATCGAGAAAAACGCCAGATCCAGAGAGTATACCGGCTGTATTGAATGGCTGATAGATGCCGGAGTTATTACGGAATGCAATTGCCTGATTTTCCCGGAATTACCGTTGAAGGGAAACATTGATGAGAGCAAATATAAATTATATTATCCGGATACTGGACTGTTGATATCTGCACTGGATGAGGAAGCACAGGAAGATTTGAGAGTAAATAAGAACCTGGGTGTATATAAGGGGGCTCTTTACGAGAATTTTGTAGCAGAAGCATTTGTGAAACAGGGCTTGGGATTATTTTATTATAAAAAAGATAATTCTACACTTGAAGAGGATTTTTTTGTAAGAACCCGGGATGAGCTGATTCCGGTCGAGGTAAAATCCAACAATGACAGATCAAAGTCTCTGGCAACACTGATAAAAAATGAGAATTACAGCGATATCAAACATGGAATAAAACTTGGAGATTTTAATATTGGATATGCAAATAATATTTATACATTTCCTTATTTTTGTGCATTTATGATCAAAGCATATCTGAAAAGCCTGGATTAATGAAAAGGAGCGTGAAGCATGAAAATATGGTTAGATGATCTCCGCCCGGCACCCTGGGGATATGAGAGCGCCAGATCCGTGAATGAAGCCAAGACGCTGATCCGGGAGGCGGAGAAAAACGGCATTGAGATCGAAGTGCTGGATCTCGACCATGATCTGGGAGATTTTGCAAATCAAGGCGGCGATGCCATCAAACTGTTGGACTGGCTGGTGGAGCGGGAGACCTTTTATCCCGTGGAGATCCATACCGCGAACCCCGTGGGCAGAGCGAATATGGAGAGCGTGCTGGAGAGGTACTGGGGAGAGGAGTACTGGTAGAAAACTTGAAGACCACTTGGTGGCAACTTCCGTAAAAAAGTTTGTAAGATTCTGTCGCATATTGTCATACATATAATAGAGGGAGCAATTTTACATAGATTGCAGTATTCCTGAAAATATGCTATGATACTTTTAAATGAGCGAAAAAAGTAAAAAGAATCAGACAATTCAATATTATGATCAAAATGCCGCCGATTTTGTGGAGAACACGCGTAATGTAGATTTTCATGTAATGCAGGATGAATTTATAGAAGGGCTTCCTGCTGGGGCGAAGATCCTGGATCTGGGCTGCGGCTCCGGAAGGGATACGAAATATTTCCTGGAGCATGGCTATCGGG
>UMIL01026521.1_pt1 | contig 10116 bp, 7 predicted proteins | sample 1965781 | NCBI WGS metagenome assembly UMIL01 (sample SAMEA4836124, study PRJEB28245) | human gut metagenome | biome: gut microbiome; material: fecal sample | place: Denmark | collected 2008
AGAAATACGGTGATGACAGAAGAACTAAGATTGGATTTGATGAATTTGACATCTCCATGGAAGATCTGATTCCGCGCGAGAATGTCGTAATTACAATGACAAAACTCGGATATATCAAGAGAATGTCTATGGACACATTCAAGAGCCAGAATCGTGGCGGTAAAGGTATTAAGGGAATGCAGACTCTGGAGGATGATTACATCCGAGAACTGTTTATTACAACCAGTCACCATTACATTATGTTCTTTACAAACACAGGCCGTGTCTACAGACTGAAAGCTTACGAGATTCCGGAGGCAGGAAGAACTGCGCGTGGAACCGCAATCATTAATTTACTCCAGCTGATGCCGGAAGAGAAGATTACTGCGATCATTCCGCTTCGTGAGTATGAGGAAGGTAAGTATTTGTTCATGGCAACGGAGAAAGGTCTTGTGAAGAAGACTCCGATTCAGGACTATGCAAATGTCAGAAAGACAGGACTTGCGGCAATCGTACTGCGTGAGGATGATAAGCTGATCGAAGTTAAGATCACAGATAATACAGAGGATATTTTCCTCGTTACAAAATACGGTATGTGTATCCGTTTCAATGAGACAGATGTACGTTCTACAGGTCGTGTTTCTATGGGCGTACGCGGTATGAACCTGACAGATAATGATGTTGTGATCGGTATGCAGATCGAAAGCCAGGGCAAAGATATGCTGATCGTATCTGAGCGTGGTATGGGTAAACGTACAGACATGGATGAATTTACTCGTCAGAATCGTGGCGGTAAAGGTGTGAAATGTTATAAGATCACAGAGAAGACAGGAAATGTTGTCGGAATGAAAGCTGTAGATGAAGACAGTGAGATCATGATCATCAACACAGAAGGAATTATTATCCGTATGAAGTGTTCTGATATCTCTGTTTACGGCAGAATCACATCAGGTGTAAAACTGATCAATCTGAAGGAAAATGACACTGTAGCGAGCGTTGCGAAGGTGAGAAAGGCTTCTGCCGAGATCGACGGTGAAGAAGTTGAGATCTCTGATGAAGATGAGTCTGAAAAATCAGAGGAAGGATCAGTTTCTGAGACAACTGAGCAGGAAACAACAGAGGAATAAAGTTGTCATGTTTTACAGAAGATTGTAAGCTGTCCTGAAAAATAAAAAGATAAGAGAAAGTGGATGGAGTTTACTTGATTATAGTGAACTTTATCCGCTTTCTTTTTTGAGTATAAAGAATTGAAAATGGAATCAAAAGGAATAAAAAAGAGACAGAAAAAATAAAATAAATCAAGAAAAACAGATTGGAAGAGTGAAATGAAAAAGAAAACAGGATACTTTTTTCTCAAGTTTTTTATACGTGCAATCATAGGAATGGCGTTGATTTTTATAATAAACAAATATGTTCTTCCAGCAGATTCTTCAATTAATGTCGGTTTGAATCCGATGACCTTTTTGACATCCGGAACCCTTGGAATTCCTGGGGTTTGTCTTCTTTATAGCATTACATGGTATCAATTTTTGTAAGTTTTTTACAAAAACATTATATTTTTAATTTTGGTATGGACAAAACAGAAGTGCCCGTATATAATCTCACTTACCAACAGAAAATCATCTGTTGCAGCATCAGTGAATTGGGGAATTACTGATGTATCTTTTGCATCGAAGCGTTGGACCTTCGGTACAATTTCTTTATTCAGGCTGTATGATCGCAGCAAAGTTTCGAATTATGACAATTGAGCAAAGAGCAGTAAGAGAAACTGCTGAGAATTTTGTGATTTGTGATACACAAAAGAGTTATTCAGAAAATCTGTTCAGAAGATTATCTGAGAAATTATCCGGTTATTTTCAGTTTCATGTATTTCATGATATTGAGAATCTGAAAATAGCAGCCAAGAGTATGCAGGTAAATATTCTGCTGATCGGAGAAGAGTATGGAAAAGAAGACCGGGATGAGATTCCGGCAAGACAGAAGTATCTTCTGATCGGCGAGAAGATTCCGAACGAGAGAAGTCCCACAGAGATTCCATTCTTTCGGTATCAAAGTGTCAGCAGTATGCTGAAACTTTTACTTCAGGAAAATTCAGAAGTACAGACGCATCAAATCCAACTTGTCTCAGACAGATCGCAGACAGTGAAAGCAAATGTAAATGGTCTGATCGGGATCTATTCACCGGTTCATCGAATCGGGAAGACAAGGTTTGCCATGCGTATGGGACGAGTTCTTTCAGAATCGATTCCTACGTTGTATCTGAATCTGGAAGGGTATTCAGGATTAAATTATTACCTGCCGGAAGAATCCGGAATGAATCTTGGAGATCTGCTGTATTACATGAAGCAGGAAAGTATCAATCCGGTATGGAAGATCAGTACTTTGATCAGCCATATGAATGGGGTGGATTATATCGCACCGATCCGGGCAGAACAAGATTTCAGAGAAGTGACAAAAGAAGAATGGAATCAACTTTTGGATCTGATTCTGGAGAAGAGTATTTACAAAGTGATTATTCTTGATCTTGGAGATACGGTAGACGGTCTGTATGATCTGTTAGGAAGATGCAGCAAAGTTTATACGCCTTACATTGAGGAAGGTGCAGCAAAAGCAAAACTCAATCAGTATGAAGAGAATCTTAGATCAGCAGGATATGGCGAGATTCTTAAGAAGACGGTAAGACGCAGAATGGGAAAGCCAAGAAATCCTGTTGCTTTAGAAGCATCTGCAAGTAAAATTACAGAATTTCCGGACAGAGAAAGGAAGTCGTAAGGATGATTAGAAAAGAGCAGCTGTATGAACAGATCCTGGAACAAATCGATCTTACGAAGGAGACGGATGATGAAGAACTGCAGGAGCTGATCCGCACAGTATTGGATGAGGCAGCAGATGAAGAATATATTTCGTTGAGTGATAAGATCAGAATCGGGCGTGAGTTATTTAACTCTTTTCGTAAACTGGATGTTCTGCAGGAGCTTCTTGAAGATGATTCGATTACAGAGATTATGGTAAATGGAATCGACCATATCTTTTATGAGAAAGAAGGAAGAATTTTCCGGTTTAAGAAGTGTTTTTTGTCTCAGGAGAGATTACTGGATGTGATTCAACAGATTGTAGGTGAATCGAACCGTTATGTAAATGAGGCCTCTCCGATTGTGGATGCAAGGCTGAAGGATGGATCTCGAGTAAATGTTGTATTGAATCCGGTTGCTGTGAATGGACCAATCCTTACAATCCGAAAGTTTCCATCGGAAGCAATTACGATGGAACAGCTGATCCGTATAGGCAGCGTAACTGATGAAGCCGCTAACTTTTTGAAAAAGCTGGTAGCAGCAAAATATAATATTTTTGTCAGTGGTGGAACAGGAGCAGGAAAGACAACTTTCCTGAATGCGTTGTCGAACTATATACCAAAAGAAGAACGCCTGATCACGATCGAGGATAATGCAGAGTTACAGATTCAAGGAGTTCAGAACCTGGTGCGCTTAGAAGCACGCGGACCGAATGCAGAAGGAGAAGGGGCTGTAACCATCAGAGATTTGATTAAGTCAGCACTTCGTATGAGACCGGATCGAATTGTTGTAGGAGAAGTAAGAGGAGAAGAGACGGTAGATATGATCTCTTCAGCAATGTTGAATGGTCACAGTGGTTCAATGTCAACGGGACATGCCAATAATCCAACAGATATGTTACACAGACTGGAAACAATGATGCTGATGGGGATTGATCTTCCGTTACAGGCAATTCAAAGACAAGTTGCATCGGCACTTGACATTATCATTCATCTTGGAAGACTTCGAGATAAGACAAGAAAGGTTTTGCAGATTGTAGAAGTGGAAGGTTATGAAGATGGAAGGATCCAGACAAAGGTTCTTTATGAATTTAAGGAGGAGGGGATGAAGAATGGAAAGATACAGGGATGCCTTATGAAGAAAAATGAAATCACGAATAAAGAAAAACTCCTGGCTGCAGGATATCACACCATCTGAATATACTGTCGGAATCATAAAATGTACGGTGAGATTTCTTCTGATTTTGTATTTGTTTTATGAATCGATACTTCCGGCAATTGTCCTGTTCCCGTTATGGTTCTTATACATGAAGGAGTGGATGGAAGAGAAAGCAATCGGAAAAGAACAGGAATTCAGGAAGCAGTTCAGAGATAGTATCCAGACAATGGCAGGGGCACTTAAGGCAGGATATTCTGTAGAGAATGCAATCAGGGAAACAAATCGTGATCTGATCGGAATGTATGATGCGAATACAAGGATTCGAAAAGAATATGGTCAGATGGTAAGGAAGCTGGATCTGAATCTGTCAGTTGTAACCGTATTGAATGAATTTGCGGCTGAAGTAAAGCAGGAGGATGTGACGAATTTTATTACAGTTTATGCAGCAGCTAAGGTCAGTGGTGGGGATTCAATTGCGATTATCAGAGATGCGGCCAGAACAATCGGAGAGAAGATCGATACAGAACGTGAGATACAGACCATGCTGGCTGCGAAAAAGCTGGAATTTGAAATCATGAGCGTAATCCCATTTATAATGATTCTCTACATGAAGATGACATTTGGTGAATTCTTAAGTGTCCTGTATGGTACATGGACCGGATGTATCGTAATGAGCATTTGTCTTGTGCTTTATCTTGGAGCATATAGGTTTGGAAGGAGGTTGCTACAGATTGAGATTTAACAAGAAGTGGAAAAAAGTACTTCAGCCTGACAAAGGAAAATATGGAATCTATAAAAAGGCCGGAATCGTTCTTTTATTGTCAATCGTAATGTTTAGTGCAGTGTATGTCACAGATAATCATCGTCAATTAGCACAGGATGAAAATGGAAACCGGATTTTGGAAAGAAAAGGACAGGGAGAAGGAAAAAAGACAGAAAAAATCCAGATGGAGACAGGCGAGTGGAAAGAGAAGATGAAGGTTCAGATTTCGGAAAAGAAGTATGCAGAAGAAGAGATTGGAGAACAGCTTTCTAAGGCGGCAGAAGAACTTCCGGCTCAGATCCTTGGTGAAAACAAAAGTCTGGATGAGGTCAGGTCAGACCTGAATCTTATTATGGAAATTCCACATACGGGAATCAGCGTGTCATGGGAACTTGATAACTACGAGGTTATGAACAGCAGAGGTGTTTTAAAGCAGGAGAAGCTGACGGAAGAAGGAACACTCGTCAAATTAACCGCTGTCCTTCGATATGATGAGGAAAAAATGTCCTGTGAATTTTATGCACACCTGTTTTCCACACCGTTGTCAAAGAAGGAAGGTGTTCTGAAAAAGATATCCCAGGAAGTAGAAAAAGCAGATCAGGAACAGCGGGAAAAGGATTACCTGATATTGCCAGATCAGGTAGATGGAAGAAAATTATCCTGGAAGCCTGTGAAGGAAATGAGAGCATTTGGAATTCTTTTGCTTGGCGGAGTGATGATTGTATTCCAGTTTACAGCAGAGAAACAAAAGCAGAAAGAACAACGAAAGAAAGAAATCAGGCAGATGCAGTTTGATTATCCGCAGCTGATCAATAAATTCAGTCTGTATATAGGGGCAGGAATGACAGTGAGAAGAGCCTGGATCCAAATTGTAAAAGAATATGACAAAGAGAAATACTATCTTGGAGAAAGAACAGTGTATGAAGAGATGAGATATACAATGAATGAACTGAAGAATGGAAGACCGGAAAGTGAATGCTACGAGGCATTTGGAAGGAGGTGCGAAAGTCCGGTTTACCGAAAGTTCGGAATGCTTTTAAGTCAGAATTTGAGAAAAGGAACCAAAGGACTGACAAATCTGTTACAAAGAGAGGCGCAGGAAGCTTTTGAGGAACGGAAAAATATGGCAAAGAAACTTGGTGAAGAGGCAGGAACAAAGTTGATGATACCGTTGTTTCTTATGTTGGCAGTCGTGTTCGTGATCGTGACTGTCCCAGCGTTTTTGACGATTCAGATTTGAGAAAAAAGAGAGAAAAGAAGGAGAGATACAAGATGAGAAAATTATTGATAAGAAAAAATAAAGATAAGAAATATGTTGCCGCGATCACAACAATTGAACTGGTTTTAATTCTGGTTATATTAATTGCGCTTCTGCTGATTTTTAAAGAACAGTTGATTAGTCTGATCACTACGATTTTTGAGAAAGTGACATCAGAAAGCTCCGGCATATAGCATGCGGTCCGTAAAAGGCGAAATTACTGTATTTTTAAGTTTATCATTTACTTTGTTACTTTCATTTATCTTTGGAATTCTAGAGTCTGCTGTGATTCAAGGATCAAAAAATCTCAGCAGAATTGACACAGATCGGGCAATCTATTCCGTTTTCGGAGAATATCATCAGGAACTTATGGAACAATATCATGTTTTGGGAATTGATCTTGGTTACAGGACAGGAAATTATGAAGAAGAAAATCTGATTCAGCGTTTGCATTATTACAATTCTGGTTCTACAGATCATCAAATCAAGGGAATTCAGTATTTGACAGATCAATCCGGACAGGCATTTCGAGAACAAGTGCTGGCTTATATGGAACAAAGGTATGGAATGGATCTGGTTAAAAAGTTTACCGGAACAACAGAGAAATGGGAACAGACAGAGACAGAAGAATTTGATATGGAAAAGAAAACAGATGAAATGACAGATGCAATGGAACGGGTGAATGACAGTCTTGACGCATCCGGCAGTCAAACGGAAGGAGAAGACGTGGAAGAAGGTCCAAGTCTGCCAGATGAGGAGAATCCGTTTCGTATTATGCAAAAGATAAAAAAAGAAGGAATTCTTTCTGTTGTGATTCCGAAAGGAAAAAAAGTATCTGAAAAGAGTGTTGATTTGTCGGGGCAGGCATCAAAGAGAACTTTGAAAAAAGGATATGGGACATTCCCAACAAGAAAAGGACTTGATCAGACGACGGAGAAACTTCTGTACAATGAATATCTTCTCAAAACATTCGGCTATGCATTTCGGCAGGATTCAGAACAATCAGAAGGAACGGATGAAAGTGGAGAGAAGGAATGGCAGTCTGATCGGTCAGATGCTTTAGCATACGAACTGGAATATATTCTACAAGGAAAAGGATCAGATAAAGAAAATCTGGAATCCGTGTTATTTCGTCTTTTTCTTCTGAGAATATCAGGAAATTATGGTTGTCTGTCAAAGGATATGGGACGAATGGCAGAGGCAGAAGCACTGGCTGTGACAATATCTGCACTACTACTGATGCCTGAAGCGGTAGAAGCTTTGAAACAGATGATACTTGTTGCGTGGGCAGGAGGAGAAAGTGTTATGGATCTTCGTTGTCTTTTGGATGGAAGAAAAGTTCCACTGGTAAAAAGTGCAGATAAATGGGTTGTTTCTCTGTCACAGCTGCCACTTCTTCTGACAGATGGTGGAAGTGTAAGGGGAAATGATTCCGGAGAAGGAGTCGGATATTCCGATTATATCAGGATGTTTCTCTTTTTGAAATCGGTGCCGGAAATTACAATGCGGACTTTAGATTGTGTAGAAGAGGCACTCCATTCCAAACATATTTTGTTTCAGGTAGATCAATGTGTGACTAAATTAGAAATACAGAATAAGATAACCGTTTATAAAAATCTAAATTACCAATATCCGGTTTATTTCGGATATGAATGAAGCCAGAATTACCCCCGGTGCAGATGCCCTTTCAGACCTTCTTTTGTACACCCCAAAACGTACACTCAGAATCCTGCAATCCCTCTTGCAGGAAACCCACACACTTTAGAAAGGAAAAGCTGCGATGTCAAATAAACAGGTAAAAAATACCAGTCCAACAAGAGAAAGGGCATCTGCACCGGGGGTAAGAGCAAGTGTAACAATAGAAGCTGCATTTGCAGTTCCCCTCTTTATGTTTGCAGTATTAAGTTTAATTTTTTTAATTGAAATCCAGAGTATACGAGGCTGTATCCATGCAGCAGGAAGTGATGCAGCCAAACAGGCAGCAGAGTCAACGGCTGTCCTTCCTGTATTGAATACAATTCAATTAAAATCAGATCTGGTGAATCTGATTGGAGAAGAAAGAATTGAGAGAAGTATTCTGAATGGTGGTACATCAGCTATCAGTTGCTGGAAGTCTTATTGGATTCCGGGAACAGAAGAGATAAATGTTGTTATCGAGTACAAGATAAAGATTCCGGTTCCACTAATGAAAAGTCCTTCGGTGAAGTTGAAAGATGAGTTTAAAGTCAGTGCATGGAATGGTTATCAAAAAGATAGAAAGGGAAATGAAGACGGACAGATTGTCTATATCACAGAAAAAGGAACAGTATGGCATTCAGATTATCAGTGCAGCTATCTTCAATTATCTATTCAATATATTCAATACTCAGAATTACAAAATATGAGAAATGAAGGTGGAGGAAAATACCATAAATGTGAGCAATGTGTTTATGGACAGGCAATGAATGGTGTATATATTACCAGTTATGGAAACCGGTATCACAACTCATTGAATTGCAGTTCTCTGAAGAGAACAATACGTGCAGTTCATAAAAGCGAAGTAGCAGGAAGAGGAGGATGTTCTAAATGTGCAAAATAATGAATGTATTCGGGCAAAATGGAAGGGAAAATCTATGGATGTTTTTTCAAGCTGTTATAGCAGTGTATCTGTTGATTTTGTCTGTGATAGATATTCGTTGGAAGAAAGTAAGTGTAAGAAGTCTTTTGATTTTGCTTGCGATTGCAGTTTTATGTCAGGTACTATGCAGCAAAGGAGAACTCAGGATGATGGTAGCCGGTGGATTGTGTGGAGGAGTATTTCTTTTTTTTAGTTGGTTCACACAAGAGTCATTTGGTTACGGAGATAGCATATTGATTCTGATCCTTGGAATTTTATCTGGTGGATGGAATCTTCTTTGGATTCTGTTTGCTGCATTTCTGATCGCATCTGTTTACGGAGGAATTATGATCGTACGAAAGAAGTATACAAGAAAAAATTCATTTCCATTTATTCCATTTCTGACAGTTGCTTATCTGGGAGGCATGATTGGTGGAGTTTACTAAAAAATATACGAAAAAATACGTGAAAGGAAGTACAGTGGTAGAGATGTCTTACCTTATTCCTTTTTGCCTAATTCTATTTTTTCTGCTCATCACGATCATTTTTTACTTTCATGATAAGGCAATTTTAAACGCAGCGGCAGCGGAAACGGCTGTGACAGGAGTTGAAATGGACAGAAAAAAGATAGAAGACGCAGATCTGGATGCTTTTTTCCGAGAAAGGACGAGTGGAAAATTGATTTTTCTGGAAAATATAACAACCAGAGTTGATCTATCAGGGAAGAAAATAGAGGTAGAAGTTTTTGCATCAAAAGGACGAATGAAGATTCATCTGATACAACGTGCAACGAAGGTGAAACCAGAAGAAAAAGTCAGATGGAAAAAATAGATTTCTGTAAAGCTGAAAAAGTGAAGGGAGAAGAAAATCAGATGGAAGAAAAAAAGACAAATCAGCAGAGCAGAGTGGCAGAATCTGAAATCATAATAGACAGCGTACAACCGTATCGGGAGAATTATCAGATGCGGATGCTTAAGAATAATCGGATTCCCGGATTATTGAGAGTAAGTGGATGTGGAATGGAAGGTGCAAGTAGATATTATTATCATACAGGACATTCACAGTCGTTGGAAACGTATTATAAAAATAAAGATATCAGAGCAGAAGAGATATTAAAACTGACAAGACAATTTCTCAGTGTTATGGAAAAAATGAAAGATTATATGTTAGAACCAAATTATCTGATGCTTTCAGAAAAATATATTTTTGAAAAGAATGAAAACTATTTTTTCTGTTTTTTTCCAGAGAATGAGAAGACCTGGCAGGTGTCTTATCATGAACTGACGGAGTATTTTGTAAGGAAAGTTGATTATCAGGATTTGGAGAGTATTCAACTTGCCTGTATGCTTCACAAAGAAACGCTAAAAGAAACCTATGACCTGGAAAGCATACTGCAGCAGTATGAGGAAGAAGCAAAAAACAGGGAAGAAAAGTCCAAAGAAGAGAAGATCAGAGAAGAAAGTAAGAGAGAAAAAGACAGGAGAGAAATGGAAGAAAATCAAAATATTGAGGTACAGGAAAACAGCTATTATAATAAGGCGAGAGAGAATTATGCAGTGATGGAAGAAAA
>UMIL01011180.1_pt1 | contig 9701 bp, 8 predicted proteins | sample 1965781 | NCBI WGS metagenome assembly UMIL01 (sample SAMEA4836124, study PRJEB28245) | human gut metagenome | biome: gut microbiome; material: fecal sample | place: Denmark | collected 2008
TCAGAACTTATGACTCGATTTGAAGAGTATGCATTCTTTACAAATTCAATGGACTTTCAAAAATCAAAGATCATCCAAGGTATGAACAAGTTTACAGCTGGTGTCATTCATAATTTCAAGCAAAAAAAATTGGATGATGTTCTAGTATTGAGTTATCCATGGTTCGTATTAAGACACGAAAGTGCTGTTGCCTTAGCAGAAAACCTTGCCTATTGTTCCAATAACTTTAAGATGTGTATGTATCCAGAAGAACTTGCAATCGCAACTATGTTAAAAAAATTCTCACCTGCTAGACACCATAATGAAAATATTTGGCGTGTAAACGAGGATGGAATCTATAAATTCAAAGAACCGATCGTCAATGTATCCCGTGAAGTTTTAAATGATAAAAATGCTTTCTTTGCCGCAAAGATCCATTCAGATGAAAACTTCGATATCTATCAGGATTATTTTGATATATACGAATAAAGAGCTGGAATCCAGCTCTTTTATTGTTGGTCTTTAATATAATTTAACGCCCCACCAGCCATTAAAATATCTACATCTTCGTTTGAAAGAGAAGTTAAGGCAGTAAAATATTTATCTTTGGTTTTATCATAAACTTTGATTTCATTTGTTTCATATAATTTTGAAGTATCTTCAATCATTAATTCATCCATTTCATCAATGAAATCATAATCTTCCTTATCTTTAAAAACGAGTGGAAGGATTCCAAAATTAATTAAATTTGCCAAATGTATACGGGCGAATGATTTTGCGATAACCGCTTTGATCTGTAAATACATTGGAGCTAAAGCCGCATGCTCTCTAGAAGATCCTTGTCCATAGTTCTCTCCTGCCACAATGATCCCGCCATGATTTTCTTTACATATTTCAGCAAAATGTGGTTTATTATTCTTAAAGACAAATGTAGAAAGTTTCTCAATATTCGAACGATATGGCAAAACTTCGGCACCAGCAGGCGCAATATGGTCTGTCGTTATATTATTCGGTAATTTTACGATTACTTTCTTATCAATGATCTGATCCATTCTATCATTGATTGGCAGCGGTTTTATATTAGGTCCACGAATGATTTCTATATCGTCTGTATTTTCTACTGGAGCTATGATCATACTGTCATCAATATAAACAGGTTCTTTTTCAAATGTATCATCATAATCCAATTCGGTTGGATCAACAAATTTCCCCTCAATAGCACTTGCCGCTGCAACTTCTGGAGATACCAAATAAATGCCAGCGCTTAATGTTCCAGAACGTCCATAAAAATTACGATTAAACGTTCTTAATGAAATACCATCACTTTTAGGCGATTGTCCCATGCCGATACAAGGACCACAAGCACACTCTAAGATTCTAGCTCCAGCTTGAATAAAAGTAGCTAGAGCTCCATTTTGAATCAATTTCATCATGACTTGACGTGATCCTGGAGAAACAACCAGGCTTACATTTGGGGCAATCGTTTTTCCTTTCAAAATTGTAGCTGCCTTCATCAAATCTTCATATCCAGAATTGGTACATGAACCAATCGCTACCTGATCGATTTTAATGACTTTTAATTCGCTGATGTTTTTAATCGCGTCTGGAGAATCTGGGCATGCAGCCATTGGTCTTAATGAAGATAGATCAATATCAATATACTCATCATAAGTCGCATCTTCATCGGCTTTTAGTTCAATATAATCCTCTTCTCTATTTTGTTGTTTTAAAAAAGCAAGTGTGATTTCATCACTTGGAAAGATAGAAGTTGTAGCCCCTAATTCAGCTCCCATATTTGTAATCGTTGCTCTTTGATAAACCGATAGATCTTTAACACCTTCTCCGGTATATTCAAAAACTTTAGATACTCCACCTTTAACACTTAATCTTTTTAGCAATTCTAAAATAATATCTTTGCTAGATACTCCATGCGTAAGTTTTCCATGAAGATTGACCTGGACAACTTTTGGCATTGTTAGACGATATCCGATTCCTGCCATTGCCTTGGCAACATCCAAACCACCTGCCCCTATCGCTAAGCATCCCATGGCGCCACTTGTTGGCGTATGTGAATCCGATCCTATTAACGTTTTCGATGGTTTAGCAAATCGCTCTAAGTGTACCTGATGACAAATTCCATTTCCTGGACGAGAAAAATATACTCCATATTTGGCTGCTACACTTTGAAGATAGGCATGATCATCTGCATTCATATATCCATTCTGTAGCGTGTTATGATCAACATACGAGACCGATATCTCTGTCTTAACTCTTTTTATTCCCATAGCTTCTAACTGCATATATGCCATGGTACCAGTCGCATCCTGCGTCAATGTCTGATCCATTTTAATTTCAATTGGACTACCTGGCTCTAAAGTTCCTTTTATCAAATGTTCTTTAATGATTTTTTGTGTTAAATTCATGAGCATTCCTCCTAATGTCGTTAATTATAACAAAAAATGTAACAATTTGAAAGTTTATGATATAATAATGAAACAAAATGAAAGGTAATGCTATGAATACTTTGAAAACTATATATATGGAAAGTGAAAAAGAGAATTATATCGATGCTTCTTTATACCCTAGATATCGTGTAAAAGCAGGTTTGAGAAACGATAATGGAACGGGAGTCAAAGTTGGATTGACTAAGATCTGTGATGTTGTCGGTTATCAATACATCCATGGAAAAAAGATCAATGTTGATGGAAAACTAATCTATCGTGGCTATTCCGTCCAAGATTTGATCAATGATCCTAACTTTGCCCAATTAGGCAACTATGAAAGAATTGCTTTTTTATTGATCTATGGAAAACTTCCGAATGCAGAAGAATTATCTTTATTTACACAGGAACTTCTTAAGAAGCGAAATCTTTGTAACATTGATCCTAAGTATCAAACCACCAGCATTTTAAACGGTGTACAGATCGAAGTTTTAAAACTATATGGACAAGATCCAAATCCAGATTCAGACACCTTAGAAGAAAGAATGCTTAAAGGACTCTCCATATTGGCACAGATTCCTTTAATTACGTTTTCTTTTTTTACTGGGCAACAAATCTGTGAATACCCATTGCCCAATAAAAGTCTTGCGGAAAATATTCTTGTAATGGCTCGTGGATCCAATATATACACTCATCAGGAAGCTCGTGTCATGGATACGCTTTTGGTCTTGCACGCTGATCATGGTGGTGGAAATAATTCTACATTTGCCAATGTCGTTATTTCCAGTACTGGAACTGATATTTATTCATGTATCAGTGCTGCAATTGGCTCTTTAAAAGGACCTAGACATGGTGGAGCCAGCACAAAAGTTTACCAGCAGATGAAAGAAATCCTTAAAGTAACCAAACATTCAAGAGACCCTGAGCTTATGAAAAACATTGCCTATCAATTACTTAATAAAGACTTTTTTGATAAAAGTGGCTTGATCTATGGAATCGGTCATGCAATCTATACGATCAGCGATCCTAGATGTCAATGCATCAAAGCAGAGTGTAAAAAACTGGCCAAAGAAAAAGGTCAGTTGGATACTTTCTATACCTTGGAGGCCTTTGAAAACGCTGCTATTGACGTTATGAAAAAAGAAAAAGGTGTAACTGCCTGCGCCAATGTGGATTTCTACAGTGGGTTTGCCTATTCTATGTTAGGCATCAGCGAATCTCTATTTACACCATTATTTTGTATCAGTCGTACAGCTGGATGGATCGCACATCATCTAGAAAATCGTCAATCAAATCGAAAACTGATACGACCAGCCAACGTTTATGTTGGTTCACTTAAGAAATTGGAGGATGATAATCATGAAAACGATCACAGTATTTAGAGGAGATGGAATCGGCCCTGAAATTACAGATGCTGTAATTGAAATTTTACATCACGCCAAAGCAGACCTTGATTATGAAATCTTTGATGTTGGTGAAGCTGTCTTTAACAAATGCCAGGAATACATTCCCCAACAAGCTCTTGATTCCTTTCAAAAAAATAAAGTCTTATTAAAATCTCCTATCACAACACCCATTGGAAAAGGATTTCGTTCCTTAAATGTAACTTTAAGAACCAAATATGATTTATGGGCCAATATACGTCCAGCTAAATCCAATCCTGCATTAGATACATATTTTAAAGACATTGATATCGTTACCTTTCGCGAAAATACCGAAGATCTATATGTAGGAAAAGAGGAAGTCATCGACGATAATACCATAATCGCCTATAAGATCATCACAAAAAAAGCCAGCTCTCGAATCATCAAGGCGGCTTTTGAATATTGCGTTAAACATAATCGAAAAAAATTAACATGTGTTCATAAGGCAAACATCCTCAAGAAAACCGATGGTTTATTTCTAGAAATCTTTAAAGATATCGCAAAGGAATATCCTCAGATTCAATCTAACTCCTTGATTGTTGATAACACATGTATGCAGTTGGTGATGAATCCCTGGCAGTTTGATGTCATGGTCATGCCAAATCTATATGGAGACATCATCTCGGATCTAACCAGTGGTTTGATTGGTGGATTAGGCTTATTGCCAAGTTGTAATAAAGGCGACGAATACGCGATGTATGAAGCAGTTCATGGCAGCGCTCCAGATATTGCAGGTAAAGGTATCGCAAATCCAAGTGCATTATTGTTATCGGCATGCATGATGTTAGATGACCTTGGCCAAATAAATGTCGCACAAAACATCCGAAATGCTTTAAATGAAGTATTCCTTGAGAAAAAAGTACTGACCCCAGATTTAAAAGGACATAGTACAACACAGGAATTCGTTCAAGAAATCATTAAAAAGCTCTAATGAATACAGTTGCTGCAAATCGAATATCCTTCCTGTTGAAGTTCATCAATGCTCGCATGAACTTCTTTTTTATTCTTATCGCTCATGGTTTGCACTCCATTGCATTCAGGAAGGTGAATCTTTTTACTTTTAATATTTAAGATATAATCTTTTTGTGTCTGCGTATCTATATTTGAATTTTCTATGACAGCATCTCCTGTTTTATAGTCAATTTCTACCGACGGCATTACGTTGTAACAATATACATGAAAACAAATACCATCTCCTTTATCTTCGAGTGAGTAGGCTTCCATAAAAACTCCACTCGCCACAAGATTATCACCTTCATAATAAGGTGTAACTCGATATAATACGTGATTGTCTGTTTCTCGAATATAATCAGCTACCATCTCTTCAAAAGGTAGCATACCTTCTACATTTAAATATCGTGTTCCAGTAATCAAATTTCTTTCATCATTTACCCCAGTTAACTGATAAGCTATCAAATGACACCGGTTGTATAAAGATCCCCCTGGAATGCTGTCATCTTGAATGGAATGCCATCCCGAAGGATGAATCGAAGAAATACTATTTCTTTCTTCAGTTGGCATCATATCTTTACTTAAACAAGCTTCTGCATCTAATGTTCGACCTAAATCATCCAGATCGCTATAAATCTGATAACTATCCTGCTTTTTCGATAAATCAAAATCCGGCACATTCTCATTGATGACTACATATGGACTATTTGTATAAGCTGGAATATCCTCAACAGAAACTGACTGAATCGAAGTTGTTTGTTCTGCAGATGAACATCCACTTAGACAAAGAACCATTGAAACGGCTGTAAAAATAGTAATTATTAATTTCTTCATTGTTATCTTTCCTTAAGAAAAAAAAGTATCTTTTCAGATACCTCTTATTCATCCTCTACAATCAATTCCTGACGATTTTTTGAAACTAGGATATATGTTCCATCTTTTGGATAAGCGCTTTTATCTTTTTGATCACTTAAAACTTCAAGGTCGCATGGATATCCCATTTTTTCCAGTGCAGATAATAACTTATCTTTACCGAACTTTTTAGTAATTGCACGGCCACATGCACAGTTTCCGTATTGGTCTAAGCATTGAAAAACCCATTCAGGTATTTTTGTTTGAGTTGCCATAATTACCTCCTCAATAATATTCGCAAGAAATATAATACCAATCATTTTATAAAAATCAAGATAAAAACTACCATTCAACAAGATATCTAAAAAAAAAGGAAGACTTAGTCTTCCAAAATGCTCATAATATTTGGATAGTATGTATAACGAGAATCAACATATTGTAATGCAGACTGAGCAATTGATCGAGCTTTTTCACGATCAATGTCTACGTATACATTGGCATAACGATAATAGATATAGTCTTTGATTTGATTTTCGCGAATGATGTATCCATAGTTGGCATCTCCCAAGCCATAATCTCCATGTTCAATGTAAAGATCAGCGACATCCATCATTGCACGATTTGCATATTTATCGTGTAAATCTGTAAAGTGAGATAACACAGCATAAATAAAGTTTTCATAATACTTAACATCATCATACTGCCAGTTCTTTAATACATTATACGCAACATCCATATAGTGCAGGATAGTATCTGTCATATCCATCTTCAACAATGAAGCTAGTTCTTCCATTGTATGAAGATCTTTTCTTTGAGCAATCATTAAGATCTTCTTGACTAGATCAAATTCTTTATGATATTCATCATTGTTTGCACTAGCATCATCCGATAGTTCATAAGCCAGACATTCTTTGGCGATACCACCTAATTCAATGAAATCCTGTGCTTTAATATCAACTGTATCAGCAATTTTTGATACTAATACTTCGATCAAATCAATATCATATCCATCTTCATCAAAACTAAACTTTTTCGTCTTTAAATCATATTTATCAATAATATTGTTGGCAATGGTCTTTAGATCCGTAATTTCCAACAACATATTTGCATATTGATCATAGCCCATGTCAACGCCCATAGCTCTTGCCATATCAATACATGTATCAATCGCAAAGTTGTTATATTGAGCAAGCTTTACAGCCTTTGAAGTTTTCTTTGGAGTCGCTTTTTTAACTGTTTCTTTTTTTGGTGCTTCTTTTTTAGGCATTTCCTTCTTTTTTTCTACTTTCTTAGATACCACTTCAGAAGCCTTTTTAGAAGCTGTTTTCTTTGCAGGCGCTTTAACTTCTTTGTTTGCCGCTGCAGTTTTTTTGCTTGTTTTTGTTGTTTTCGCAGTTGGTGTTTGTTTAACCGTTTTTGTTTCTTTTTCAACAGATGTCTCCTTCTTTTTAGCTGCAGTCTTCTTAACTGTAGTTGTTTTGGTAGCTGCCTTCTTTGCAGGAGCCTTCACAGTTTTATCTTCTTTCGTTACTTGTGTTGTTTTCTTAACAGGCATAGAACAAATACCTCCTTCTGTTAACAGGCACATTATAGCACTTTTTTACGTTTTATAACTACATTTAGACCATTTTTTTACCGATTTTTTAATAAAAAAAACAAAATTTCACACGTATCTGAAAAGAAAAATCCATATTTTTGGCGTATACTAACGTTGTATTAAATAAGGAGGAGTATTTTATGAATCAAAATTCTCAAACGCCACCAGAGTTCCAAAAGAAAAAGAACTCTATCAATCCTAAATATATAGCTGGTGCTGCTGCCTTTGTTGTAGCCGCTGGCGCCTTTGGTTTTGGTGGAGCCATGCTCGCCAACAATATGACAGGACCTTCTGGAGTCACTATTAACCAACAATCCGGAAACTCTTCTGCAGCCGCTATCAATGATGTGAGCGATATAGCTGCAAAATGTGGACCTAGCGTTGTAGAAATAACGACACAGGGAGTTGCTTCAAGCGGAGGGCTGTTACAACAACAATACATCACACAAGGTGCTGGATCCGGTGTAATCATGAGTGAAGATGGTTATATCATTACTAACCACCATGTAATTGAAAATGCAACAGCCATCGCTGTTCGTACCACAGATGGTCAAGAATATTCAGCTGAAATTATCGGTTCAGATTCACAAACTGATTTAGCAGTTTTAAAAATCAATGCTACAGGCTTATCGCCTGCTACATTCGGTGACAGCGATTCTCTTGAAGTTGGTGATGCAGCTATCGCTATTGGTAATCCATTAGGCGAATTAGGTGGAACCGTTACAACAGGTATCATTTCCGCGTTAGATCGTCAAATCACGATCGATGATACAACGATGACCTTGCTGCAAACCGATGCCGCTATCAACCCTGGAAACTCCGGAGGAGGATTATTTGATGCTTCTGGCAACTTGATTGGTATCGTAAATGCCAAAGAAAGTTCAACCGGTGTTGAAGGTCTAGGATTTGCTATTCCAATTAATGGAGCGATCGATATCATCAATGAATTGATTGAAAATGGTTCTGTCACTTCAAGGCCGGCACTGAATGTCAGCTTATATGATTACTCAGGACAAAGCTATTATTCTCAAGGAAATATGGAAGCCGGATGTTATATTGTCCAAGTAGTTGAAGGTGGAGCGGCTGATCAAGCAGGACTTCAAGTTAATGATCGTATCGTTAAATTTGATGGACATGACATCACCTCCTCAAGTGAAGTAAAAGCTATCTTAAATGAACACAAGATCGGTGATACCGTAACGATGGTCATTGAACGTGATGGTCAACAACAGGAAGTAAATATTACACTTCAATCACAGAGCCAACAACAGTGAAACAGATAGTTTTACTGTTTTTTTGCATTTTTCTTTATTTTTTTCTTCATTTAAACGTATTATATGACAAGAATTTTATTTAAGTTTTATTAAATTAATTCGATTTATCCAATCGTTTTTGTTGTGAAAATACTATGAAATCGCTATAATATAATTAAATTCAATACGTTAGGAGGATATATATAATTATGCAACAAGAAAAAATTTCAAAACGTAAAGTAATGCTGGTAGGAACCGGATTTGTCGGTATGAGTTTTGCTTACTCATTACTGAACGAAAAAGGAATCGATGAATTAGTCTTAGTCGATGTCAACACTGACAAAGCTGAAGGAGAACAGATGGACCTAAGTGATGGGCTATTATATGCGCAAGGTAAAATGAAAATTACTGCAGGTTCCTATGAAGCTGATTCACACGATACAAATATCGTCGTTTTAACAGCAGGTGCTGCTCAAAAACCAGGACAATCTCGTCTTGAATTAGTTAAGATCAATGCTGGTATCACAAAGAACGTATGCGAATCTTTAAAAAATAATAACTTTAACGGTATCTTGATCGTTGCCAACAACCCTGTTGATATCATGACTTATGTCGCATGGAAATCAAGTGGACTTCCTAAAAACCACGTTATTGGATCTGGTACAGTATTAGATTCAGCTCGTTTACGCTTTGCCTTATCTGAAAGACTTGGTTTTGCTTCTACAAACATCCACGCTTATATCATGGGTGAACATGGAGATTCAAGTTTCGTCCCTTGGATTCATTGCTATATCGGATGTAAACATCTATTAGAATACTTAGATGAAGAAGATATTTCACTCGCTGAACTTCAAGATATTTATGTAAGCGTACGTGATAAAGCTTATCACATCATTGAAAAGAAAAAAGCTACATACTATGGTATTGGTTTGGCATTAAGACGAATCGTAACTTGTGTATTGAATAACGAACGTGCTATTTTACCTGTTTCGGCATACCAAAATGGTGAATATGGTCGTGAAGGATACTTTATCGGTACACCAAGTGTTGTGGGTTCAAACGGAATCGAAAAAGTTGTTTGTCTACCACTAAACGAAAATGATCAGGCTAAATTCAACAACTCATTCGATACACTAAAGAAAACGATAGATGACAATCTAGAAGGAATTATATAATAAAAATATTTGCTGTATCATTTTAATGA
>UMIL01010798.1_pt1 | contig 9487 bp, 9 predicted proteins | sample 1965781 | NCBI WGS metagenome assembly UMIL01 (sample SAMEA4836124, study PRJEB28245) | human gut metagenome | biome: gut microbiome; material: fecal sample | place: Denmark | collected 2008
ATTGCTATTTACCAACTGTAGGTTAACACCATCACAGTTATATTTAAAGACTACAGTCACGAAATTACCATCTGTTTTGAATTCTGGCGCAGGTAATCCAACACGTTTACATTCATCTACCATCGTACCAATACCACGCCCCCAACTTTCAAGAATCTTGCTCTTATAAAGCACATTGGCAATGATGGGATTTTGAGGTTTGGAATCATGCTCTTGCATCAATCGCTCAACTGACAAATCTGCCGGAAATGTTCCTGTATTGGTAACCTCTACCCTATCATCATAAATAGCTATGCTGACAGAACTACCAGGATGATGGTACGAACGATGGCAAAGTGAATTGATACAACATTCACGCAAAGCCTTGTAAGGAATACTCAATTCTTCTTCTCGATAAAGTCCATTTATCTTCCCAGACAAAGAAAGATGCTTAAAGAAAAAAGCCATTGCTGCATCAAGCAAGATATAAATATTACCTTGCGCTCTTTGGTTATCAATAAACTCTTCTTTGGTAGTTCCCTTAAAACGTGCCATTCGCAAAAGACATTGCGGATAGTCATAGAAATCCACGCCAAACAACACAGCTGCCGCATTATTCAAATTCCCATCACGAAGCAAACCAAACTTCCTGAGAATCGTAGGTATTTCTTCCCGAATAGTCACTTCTGGAAGACGACCATTTCTTATACCCTCACGTACTGCACCAAGAATGGCATTCTCATCAAGGTCCGATATTTTCAAATCGGGATTGACCATTGCTTCCCAACCATATTTTCCACCACGTTGCATCAACAAATGGTTATATTGCTCTTGCGGCATTACTGTAGTAGTACTTTCTATACGAAGATAAGCCCTACCTTTGTAAGCGAAAGGACGCATAAAACGTTGTTTTTCCGCATTGACAATTATAACAAACTTATCGGAATTTGGAATCCGGACATAGTTTATTTCCAAAGACACAAAAGGTTCGATACGATTAATAGCCTCAGCAATAGCACGTTTTGTACTATCAGAAACTTCTTGACCTACAACATTTCCATTGTCCTTTACTCCATAAAGTACAATACCACCATCGCCATTAAGAAAGGCACATAAAGTTTCCATCGAACGGTCTAATTGACCTGTCGATTCTTTAAACTCCAAATTTTTACTTTCTTTTAAGGCTATAAGTGCCTCTATTTCTTGATATTCCATTCTTTTTTATTTAACTAAGGAAATACCCAACTCACGATATGATGAGGTGGAGTATCCTTCTGCAAATGTAGTAATTATCAAGATAACCACCAAATTTTCCGGAACTTTTTTAACTGCAAAGACCAAAATATGACAGAAAATTAAAAAATACTACCAGCACGGCACTCAATACCGCAGCCAACCTACACACTCTTTTCTTGATGCTCTTTTCCATTGTTACATTACCTTATATAGTTATACATTTGATTTCAGCTGCGAAGTAACTATACAGGTATGTCAAATGGTGACAGAACATCAAGAAAAAAGTAAGAACGCTCTATTTTTTGCGAAATAGACGTCAGTCACCCATAACGAATCAATAGACTAATGACATTTCTATTCCAATATTTCCCGGTTCAAATAAGATATTGTCAAGTTTCAGCTTTTCAAACACTTTCTGCAATTTGTCAATGTCGCCAAGGCGCAACTTAACGATATTACCAGGCATCTGTTCCACCCAACCTGCTTTCTCCGGCACAAGTTTCTTGGCATAAGAGATAGCGGGCGAAACAAGCATGTCAATACCCATCTTGCCGTCATACGACAAGAACAAGTCAGTACCCTCAATCTTCTTCACAATAAGGTTTATGCTTACAGACTTTGTAAAGCCAAACACCTTGATAGGCACAAAGACAGACATGGTTGCACCGTCAACATACCCGAGATTCACCGTCTTATGAAAATGACTGGCTAGATAATCTTGCAGCTCAGCATAAGTAATCGCCAACTTCATAATATTATCGTTTATCTGACAGTAGCGGAGGTTTCCAGCCTCCGCCACACCGAGTGTTTCACAATTCAAGACTTCTTCTTCGAGAACAAGTCTATCAACTTACCCAAAAAGCCCACAGGCATCGGACAAGGATCTACAAACATAGGACCATGCCGTCTAAGTTCATCTAAGATTTTGTTTTCTTTCTTTTCCATATTTGCCTACATTTTATTTTGTTATTTATCCTGTTGTTGAATCCTTAAAGTCATTCTCTTTGAATGCTTTCTTCCTATTCTCTATATGCTTTTTGCGAATCATATCAAGATATTCCTATAATGTGTTTATTATCGAACATTTCAGACAATATACTTCATTTAAAATATTCTGTATTTCGTCAATTCGTTTCACAGTTAGTTTCTTAACCATATAGAGAATCCACCAATAGACTATCGGGAGAAAAACTCCCAATAGTCAAATAGATACGTTATTACTTTTTCAGTTCTTTAGCTAGTGTTACTGCTAGCCCTCCAACGGCTACAGCTGCCAAACCAAGAGCCTTCCAAACACCCTTCTCTTTTTTCTTTGTTTCAATTTTTTCTTCACTCATAATTCTAAAATATTAAATGGTTAAACTTCTTCAAAATCGACATATTCAGCAGAATTCTTCCATGCCTCAATATCTCGTTTGTAATTTTCTAAATATTGAACTTTCTGTTTCAAAGAGGCAATTTCTTCATTTCGCTCCTGAATCTTCTGACATAACAGTATATAAGATGGCGCAAAATTCTTATAATACTCATTGTCTGACTCAAAAGTTTTGAACACATTGCTTATACAATCATTTATCGCATTAGTTAATGATTTCTTAAGCTCATTCAACTTCTTCTGATCTTTATATTGTTTATACCAACCATAAAGTTCAAAAGCGGTTCCAATTCCAGCTCCAATCCAGCCAGCCCATTTGGTAATATTCTTTCCCATATTGATGGCTCCCCAAGGCTTGAACTTATAACCTTTGGCGATTACATCACGAACAGCTTTAATCTGCTCACCTGTTATATTCAAGTTTTTCAATTGGTCAACACCATATTTCACGGCATCATTTAACATGGCATCTTGCATCGAATAGGCTTTTTCTATTTTCACGGCTGCAAGATTTACATTATTGGCGTTAGCTTCACAACATTGCTCAATTTGAGCAGACAGTTTGTCTTGGAAGACATAAAAAGTAACCTGATTATTTTGCACTCCAAGTTGAGCAGAAATAATATCGCCAATAGTTTCTAATGAAGCACCATTGATTTCACGAATGGCATCATTCTTTATTTCATTAATAGCTTGACGAAGCTCATTACGGGATAATGTAAGTTCAGACTTCAAATGCTTTCCGTCTTCCTCTATCTCTGTACAATCTCGCTCCATTTTAACAATTGCCTTCGATACCGGTTTTTCGGTACATACAATTGCTTTGTGTAATCCATCAACAACTTCAGAAACTGATGTTTTATAAGAAGACGAAGACAACTTATCAGTATCGGCATTATTGACTACTGCATTTACGCATTTTCTCAAATCCTTAATATGAGAACGCTCATAATAACTGTCTATTTTGGAGAACCAATGTTGCAAACCCTTTCCTTTTGGATCCGCAGCGATACATACAACATGCAAACGTTTCTCCTCGTCAGGAGTCAAGTTTATGGTACTACGCAAACGAGAAATTAGGTTCTCCTTCTTTATCTTACAACCATTATTAAAGTCGTACTCGTCCAACAAGTCATAACCAGCTTCATCCATTTTGTTAATAACAAAAATGGTATTGTCGAGTTTATGGTAATCACGCATAATGCGACGAATAATCTCAACATGACTATCCTTCAACGGAACTACAGCATCACAAACATAAATAATAATGTGAGCCTCAGAAATATAACGTTCTGTAATTTCTGAAAACTTTATATTTTGACCATTAATTTCCCTTTCTTTTGTACCAAACAATCCTGGAGTATCAATTATCTTGAATCCCTTTTTAAGATCCTTAGGGCGATAAATGGTAAGTTCATCAGAAGACTCATCATTATCAATCTTCATATTATCTTCCAATCTACCTAATAAACCTGCAATAGCACTCGTCTTTCCATCAGAAAAACTACCCAACAAGACAACGCTAATTTCTCCATCTTTTATGGTATTCACGATACTATCTATCTTACCAAGATAAGATTGTAATTCAGGTATATACTCCACTCCTTTTTGCAGAAGTTGTTTCAATGCAGTTAGTTTCTGCAATTTGTTGTTTTTTATATTAAATTCTTCCATAACGTTTATGTTTTAATTCATTTACAAATTCTGATATTTCAACATCAAAAGTATCAAGAGTTTCTTGTAATTCCTCAATATTTGTCAATTCTGTTTTGACAGAATTAGTTAATTGGCGCTTTTGAATATCCATATCTCTAATAACAGGTGCCAACATTGATTTGACATTGTTCTTAGCTCGCTGAGTTGCCTTACCGATAGCATCAGATACGCTTTTTCGAGCATCAGCCTTTCCGCCATCTCCAGAACATGCATGAGCAATGCCACCGACAAAAGCTCCTACACCTGCACCTATTAAAGTCCCTATACCTGGTATAAAAGATCCAACAAGAGCTCCTGTAGCTGCAGTACCTGCAGTTTTAGCTGTCCATGAAAGAACATCTGCGAGATCGATATCTAATTCTCCTAATGCTCCAGAGAAATCTATCTCTGTTTCAAGGTCAATAGATTGATTGAATTGTATTGGCTTTATGTTTACACCATCCAAATCTTTTATCTTTCGATTTGCAGTATCACGAACTTTTTTTAATTCATCGTTAACAATAGACTTAATACGATTCTCTAAATTCTCTATAACATCTTCTTGGTACTGTTCTGCTAATTGATTAATATTACTTGGTTCATTATCTATAAGATCAAAAATCTCTGATTTCAATTCACCATAGGCACTTGTAATGGCATTTCTTGTCTTGTTAGTTATATTTCTTAAAGCAGAATCCATACTATTATTGCAAACCTCTCGATTTATAGTTCGAAGATTTAACTCCAAATTGGCTAAATAGTTCTTCTGAGATTCCATTACCTGCTCAATATCGGTGGCAATATTACCTGCCAAAGATATCAATTTCTGTTTGTTTGCTTCTATGATTTCAGACTTAAAATTAGAGGATTTCTGTTCAACAAGAGTTATCAATGTCTTAAATTGGCTAAACTCCAAAACTTTATCAGCAGAACCACCAAAATACTTCAATAACTTTTGTTGTCCTCTTATCAAATCTTCTCGTTTAGACGAAAATGATGCTTTAGCAGACATAGCCAACAGACCCTGCAAGGTTACATGCCCAGCATAAACATCACCCAATATAGTTTTAAATTCTGCCCGTATTAAACTTTCAGCCTTTAAGATACCTGAAGTTATCAATGTTTCGCGTTCTTCTTCTTCATCATAATTGCTAACACCACCACGCACATTATAGATTGAATAAACCTTTACCCAATCTCCTAGATATTTCTTGATTTTTTCAGCTGTAGCTCGATCTGGTTTCTTATTATGTCCCTGAACATAAAAGATACAATGAGCCTTATGCAAAGCTGTTTTTATCACATCTTTAAACTCTGATTCATTTCCTTCAATACCAGGTACGTCTATCAAAGTAAAAGGATGGCCTGCAATAGACAAATGATATTCTTCATAGGTTTTTGTAAAGTCGTGTCTGCCATCACCCACAATCAGACCATCTTCTTTTTTACGTTTATCATCAAAAAGAATTCTAAAGGTCTCGATAATTGTGCTCTTACCTGCATTTGTTTCTCCAAAGAAAGCTATAACAAGATTATCCCATACAGTATCCTTTAAAGCCACATCTAATTCTTTCTTAGCTTCTTTTATTTTCGAATCAAACGCAAAGGCAATTTTCCCCTTAACAGTATTAAACTGTGAATTTACTCCATTTAAGTCAAAGACATCCCTTTGAGTACTTTGCAAGATTTCTTGCAAATTCTTATAAGCCTTCTTTATTTCATCTTTAGAAGACAAACTCTGCGAAGACTTGTTCTTATCTGACAAAACATCAACAGACTCATGCTTTGCATTAGACAAAGATCCTATAACTACTTTTTTATCTTTTGGTTCCTCATTTTTCAGAACAGTCCGTCCATCCTTATACGGTAATTGTTTGAGTTGTTCTTCAAATTCAGAAAACAATTGTTCTTTGGTCATTTTTGATTCTTGTTCTTTATTGGTAAATACACCCTTTAAAAGGGTAACAACCGGACTTGAGTTTTCAACTTTTTTGTCGAACAAAGAGTAGTCGCTAATCTTCAACTCATTAGATGTCGTTACTGATGACTTTTGGATGTAGAAACTATTCATCATGTGCTTTATTGTTGCAACCTCACTCCATTCTACACTAAAACTTTTTTTCTTATCATTTAAATTGAAATAGCAAATGCGCTGATCTGTGATAATACAACCTGAAGGAGTTTTCTCACCTTCGTCTTTCGCCTTCCAATTAGCTTTATGACGCGATACCCATAGTAGATGTTCACCTCTTCTCAATGTAATCTCATTAAGAAGTTTATTTGAAATAGCATCTACATTGTTCAATCCCAAATGTACACAATCGGGCCATGAAACAAACGGTTTAAATAACTGCTTGTTTGACATGAATCCTGTATATATGTGATTATCTTCCATGACAATTGTTTTTTTCAAAAAAACACTATATATTTTTAGTCCAACTTTATAAATTCAAAATCATTCGGATTGCAGCATGCTTTCTTATAATCGAAAGCATAGATGCGCATGTAGGCTTCTTGCACCTCCTTGGCTCCATTGTAAAAAGGGGTGGCGGTGTGCTGCATGGTTGTTACTGTCACTACCATTTCGGGAGTGAGAACGGTACCATTAGAGCGCTTGAGGCGCTTAGGCTTTACTTGAAATACTCTACTCATAAGCATTCCGTTTTTAAGTTCATTATATATAACTGTTCCGGCTTTTCTGCCGAAACAGTAAATCATTTACTTTCAAGGGGCAAAGATAAGGAAAATCTGCGAACCAAACAAGTCCATAATGGTTCATAAATGAAAAAAGATGGTGCGAACCCCTACTTTCTTCACTTTCTTGTAAGTTAGGCTCTGGTAAAACCCGTAGAAAAGAAAATGCGAAAGAGGAATCCACACCATATGACGGTGTAGACTCGCTCAAACAAATTCTCGTTCTTTCTACGTTTCAATTTACCAGATTTCAACCTACAGAACTGAATAGCTTGCTCGTGTCCACAAGATAATCTTGTTTCTCTGCATCATAGCGACTTCAAGCGAGGACTTTCACCTGCCCTGTCACTAATCCAATGGCAAATTTAGTAAAAATCTGATGAACCACCAAACTTTTAACAAGAAATCTTATGGGTTCCTCTTATATTTCACATTTCAGGGACTCCACTCCCTCCTTCTTCCTGCCTTCATACCTTATTATATATAGAGTGATTGTAATTTCTGCTGCAAAACTACAATCTGGATGCGTCAAAAACTGACATAGGAAGAAGAAAAGTATGCTCCTAGAACCGGAATCCGAAAAACATTCTTACTCGCCATTTGTTTCTCTTCACCTGCAGGTGATCCTCATCTCCTGCTACTGAGAAATTATAAACCGCAGTGGCACCGGCAAACTTGTTGCGCCAGGAATACACGGCTGCACCTCTACCGGTAATGATAGCAGACGGGAAATGATATTTCATGCTGTTACGAACGGTTGGGATTTCTGTATCACTACTCCCCTCTTCTGCTTCAGCCCTCATCTTGGTATAGTCATGCGAATACACCGTGATAGTTGGCAAGGCTGACAGATGGAACAGCAGATGAGAAGATGGAACGAGATTATATCCATAGCCTGCACCGAGCGCCAACTCGTTAAGACGGATGGTCATTCCCTTTACCTTCGTCTTGGAACCATCAAAACTGGCGCCTACCATCCAACTTCCGGCACTTCGCTTCTGAATGTAGCTCTGGCTGAAGGCTGCCGGGAAGGAGAATTTGCGGTAGTTGAAGGCATAATAGAAATTGAGATTCAGAGCCTTCTGCGAGATTTCTCCCTTATGGATATCTATCTCGCTACCTCCCATTTCCTGATGACCATGGAATGTCTTGGACGAGAGATAGACCACATCAAAGCCATAGCGGTTGCTATAGGAATTGAGGTTGAACTCAAAGTCCTGATTCTTGCCAGCCAGCTTGGCTGGGTTTACAGCCAAACCAAGCCCCAAGCCACGATAAGCCACAGCCATGGAGAGGGTTCCACGGCAGTCGGCCATCACCTTGGTATGGGTTTCCGTTCCATCCGTCTTCGCCGTAGTTTCCAAATCGGCTCCAGAAAGATTGCCTCTCAGTTTGATGGTCCATCGGGCATGAGGACGGGAGATGTAGGTAGTATCATACTTTATCTTGTAATAATTGGCTGCCAGCAGTGAATCTCCTCTGAACAATTGGCGATCGTAGAGGCTCAAGCGTCTTTGAATCTTGACATAATGCTTCATGAACCTTTGCTTTTTCTTCTCACTCATCTTGCTCTTACCCAATTCTGCCATGAGAAGAGAGTCGCCCCATTGGAGCATACGTCCCCTATCAGCAGACTGTCGCAACTGGAGTCGCAGGCTATCTGCCTTCATCAGTAGTTCTTTCAGCTTCTTTCGAGGTTTCCTGTTCTGTCCGTTCTGGGCAATGGCAGGAGCAAGTACTCCCATAGAAAATACCACCACAAGAAATGATGCTTTCAACATCACCATTGACCCAGTTTTCATTTTTCGTCTATTCATCTTATTTATCTTTCTTTCCTATTCCGGTACAAAAGTACGGCAAAACTTCGAAACAGAAAAGGAAAAAGCAAAAAAAAAATAAGAAATGAGGAAAGAAAAGATCAAAAGAATTGATTTTTCGTAGAACTTTAAAAGAAGATAAAAATCAGAATCCGAAACCGTGTTTTCGGAAACACAATCACCTCCCAAACAAATAAAAAAAAAACTTAAATTAGCAAACAAACAAGCTGATATTCAAGCATTTTTATTATCTTTGCATTCGAAACCACCATTTCCGAAACAGCGGTTTCGAAAAATAACATCAAAAAGAAACTGTAAAATTATAGACTAAACTTTCGCATGTGGTTCAAGTACGGGCTGAAGGCCCAAAAGCTCCTAGACCAGGGTGTGTGGGGACATGATGTTCTTCTGATGCCTGGGGCGTGTGGTGCTTACATGCGAAACTTGAGTTTTTTAAAAATTGCTCAGATTCTTAATGATTTCCAAAGGTAGCTGGGTAGCTTTGGCTACCTGTTCGGCAGAAAGTCCCATCGTCAGCAAACGTTGTGCTGTTTCTGTGTTGACCTCATGTTTGCCTTCAACTCTGCCTTCTTCCATACTTCCGGGAAAAGTTGCTGAAAAAGTTTTATGGTTGCATGCAAGCACATGAAGAAGAAAACTCAAGTGGTTCAGTTAGCTAACTCAAGTGGTT
>UMIL01005771.1_pt1 | contig 9447 bp, 10 predicted proteins | sample 1965781 | NCBI WGS metagenome assembly UMIL01 (sample SAMEA4836124, study PRJEB28245) | human gut metagenome | biome: gut microbiome; material: fecal sample | place: Denmark | collected 2008
GATGACCCGTCTGCTGGCCCTGTCTTCAGTCAGGAACGCATTGGCCGCAACGGCAAGCCCTTCAAGTTCTATAAGTTCCGCTCCATGTGCCCCAACGCAGAGGCAAAGCTGGACGATCTGCTGGATCAGAACGAGATGGATGGTCCTGTGTTCAAGATCAAGGACGACCCCCGCATTACCCGTGTGGGTAAATTTATCCGCAAGACCAGTATCGATGAGCTGCCGCAGCTGTGGAACATCCTGAAGGGCGATATGAGCATCGTTGGCCCCCGCCCGGCACTTCCCCGCGAAGTGGAACAGTACGGCGACTATGAAAAGCAGCGGTTGTATGTGACCCCCGGCCTGAGCTGCTACTGGCAGATCGCCCCGCACCGCAATGACCTCTCCTTTGAGGAGTGGATGGATCTGGATGTGAAGTATGTCAAGGAGCGCAGCTTCTGGGTGGACTGGAAAATTATTTTTAAGACATTTAAGGTGTGCCTGCTGGGGCGTGGGGAGTAAGGGGTATCAACTTACATAAAGATTGGGAGAATAGCCGTGAGAAAAAAGAAAAAAATCTTAATGGTTCATAATTTTTATCAAATAGGTGGCGGAGAACATACGGTTTTCAAAAACGAAGTAGAACTGCTTCGAGATAATGGCCATGAAGTAATAGAGTATACGCGTAGCAACGATGAGCTGAAATCTGATAAATGGAAATTGCTCTTTTTGCCTTTTACAACAGTGTGGTCTCTTAGAACCTATATAGAAATCAGAAAACTGATAAAGAACGAACAAATCGATGTTGTACATTGCCATAACACGTTTCCATTGATTTCGCCATCTGTGTATTATGCTGCAAGAAGTATGAAAGTTCCTGTGGTTCAGACAATCCATAATTTCAGACTTCTCTGCCCGAATGGGTCTTTTTACTGCAAGGGCAAGGTGTGCGAAAAGTGCCGCGAGAACGGAAACTTCAAAGAAGCAATAAAAAACAAATGTTATCGAAACTCTACACTTGGAACAATAATTGTTGCAGCAATGTTAACGGTTAACAGAAAACTAGGAATCTATAAAAAAATATCATATATCTTTTTGACTGAATTCAACAAAAGTAAATTCGATAAACTCATCGATATAAATTCAAATCAGGTATTCGTAAAACCTAATTTTGTAAGCAGAAAAGGGGAGCCAAGCAAAGGAGCACACAAGCGAGTGTTCATTTTTGCAAGTAGACTTGAAGAAAATAAGGGAATAAAACTCCTTTTGGAATTGTGGAAGTTGCTTCCTAAGGATTATTACCTGCACATTTATGGAGATGGAACTCTCAAAAATTTCGTTGAAGAAAATGTGAAAGAGAATATTTCCTTTTACGGATTTACTCCACAGAAAACTATTTTTGAAGATTTATCAACTGCAACAGCACTTGTATTTCCAAGTATCTGGTATGAAGGCTTCCCAATGATTCTTGCAGAGGCAATGGCCATTGGTTGCCCTGTTGTATCGACAAATATAGGCAATGCAGGAGATATTCTTGTCAATTCAAAAGGTGGAACAACATTTGAACCTGACAAGCCCGATACATTTATAAATGCTATTGAAGATGTTTTGCAGAACAACGAAATATATCAGAAAAATGCACTGGCCTATTACAGCGAAACACTGTCAAAAGATAAAAATTATGTTCTCCAAAACGATATATATGAACATTTGTTCGGGGGGGGGGTAAGAACATATATTTATGCCGGAAGACTTGATAAAGGAAAAGGAATACTAAAACTGCTTAATGAATGGATCAATCTGCCGGGCACCTATGTACTTGAAGTTTATGGAGAGGGTGAGTGCGCAGCCGAGGTTCGAAAGTTAGCAGCTAAATATCCAAACATTCATTTGAATGGATTCTGCCCACAAAAAGAATTATTCAATTCCTTAAAATCCGCAGTCGCATTGATTACGCCCTATATATGGTATGAGGGCTACCCTATGAATATTGCAGAATGTTTCTCTTTGGGAGTACCGGTCGTATCAACAAGTATTGGAAATGCTGGCGACTTAGTTTCAAAATCAAATGCAGGAACTCTATTTGATTTTGAAGTCAAGGGCTCTTTTAGGAAAGCGTTGGATGCAGTTTATGAACAACGAACGAAATTTTCGTTTAATGCTTATAACTATTACTTGTGCAACCAGACACCTGCTTCAAACTATGAAAGACTAAATAAAATATATGATACATTGTAACAAACTAAAGAATATTCCTACACGCGTAAATATAATCGGTGTGCCGATTTCAGTAGTGAATATGGAGAGTTGTATTTCCTTTTTATTCTCCAATTGGGATGCTGTACATGGAAATTACGTCTGTGTTTCCAATGTGCATACGACAGTTATGGCACATGATGATCCACAATATTATAAGGTACAAGCGGAGTCTTTGCTGTCTGTGCCAGACGGGAAACCACTTTCTGTAATTGGAAGAAAGAAATTTCCGCAGATGAATCGTGTCACCGGACCGGATTTGATGCGAAGGCTTTTTGAAGAGTCGAAAGAAAAGAAAATTCGGCATTACTTTTATGGAACAACGCAAGAAAATATAAATGCGCTTCTTGAGAAAATCAAAAAGGAGTATCCATGGGTTGAAGTAGTTGGATATGAGCCTTCCGTGTTTCGTCCGCTCAGTGAAGAAGAGGAGAATGCACTCATAGCTCGAATAAATCAAACCAATCCAGATATTGTTTGGGTCGCCTTGGGTGCTCCACGCCAAGAAGAGTTTTGCTATAAAATGCAAGGGAAAATCAACGGCCTCATGATTGGCGTTGGTGGAGCATTTAATGTCGTCTCTGGCGTAATTGATGAAGCACCTCAATGGATGCAGGATATTAGCTTGGAATGGTTTTATCGCTTCATGAAGGAACCCAAAAGATTATTTAGAAGATATTTGGTGACTAATTCTAAGTTTATATGGTTATCGCTACTAAATGAACACACAAAAATTCGATGATTAGAAATTTCTGTAAATATGAAACAACTTAAAGTGAAAATCCATACACATCCAATATATATTTTCTGGATGCTAAAAATAATATTTGATATGTTTTATCAGCTAAAAATGCTGACTGTTATAATAACGGCTTTTGCCATTCTATTGCTTATAATTGCAATAACAAAAAGATTCCCTCTGAAACCTTGTATCAGTGATACAATCGTTATTTTGATTGCGTTGATGTTTACGGGATCATGGCTTAAATCACCAGAACTATATCTTGATTATTTGAAAATCATTTCTTCGCTGCTTTTATACTTTTTAGGCAGATTCTATGTAAAAGATATTGATACGGTTTGGGAGAGCTTAACATCATCGCTTCTTTTTGCTCTAGTTATAAATCTTATTGTTTGCCTCGCCGGAAAAGGAACAATAGTATGGGGGTCAGCTGTCACATATAGAGGAATGTATTTTTTCAAAACGGATTTTGCTGTCATGCTCTGCTACTTTCTAATCACATGGATTTATAACAAAAAGATGGAAAAAACAGATTTTATTCCTCTTGCTATCGCAGTGGTACTAATTGTACTTTGTAACGCACGAATTATTTATCTATGCACTATCGTCGCCTTATTTATTTTCTTTCAGTATAGAAAAAATAAAAAAATCATTTCATTCAAAAATGTTTTGATGCTTGGGTGTGCGTTTTTAGTTTGCATATATGCTCTTCGCTTTGTTTCAAACACCAAATTTTTTCAGGATAGAGGACTACTCAGCTTGCATTTCGATAAATTATCAGATTTGATGAATGCAAGCAATACTCAGGGCAGAAATGAAATCTGGACATTGTTACTAACAGCATTTAACAGACAAAATATTTTTACGAAAATATTTGGAGCAGCAATGAACTTCAATCAAATATTTGGATATTCAGGATTGAACGAGCATAACACATATGTAAAAGTTCTTATAAATACGGGATATTGCGGATTGGTATTGTTTGCATTGCTTTTTTTTATTGCAATTAAAGAAATAAATGATACACCTGATAGAAAACTTAGCTGCTATACATTATCTGTTTTAATGGTGTTTTTGATAGTCGGTTTTTCAGTTCCTACCATTCTATATACAAACTGTTCTTGGATACCATTATTTATGATTGGTGGTTGTATATCCTCCGCACAAGAAAATTATAATGTAGAGGTAGTTGAAACGTGAAAAGCAATGTAATTAAAAATACTATAATGCTCTATGGTATGTCAATCGCCAAAATCGTATTTCCCCTTTTGACATTGCCGTATCTGACCCGTGTGCTTTCTGTAGAAAGCTACGGCGTGGTTTCGTATGTAAAAGCTGTAATGCAGTATATGCAGTTGGTTGTAGATTTTGGCTTTATGCTGTCCGGCACAAAGGATATTGTAAACGCGAAGAACGACCACGAAAAATTGGAAAAAGAAGTTGGTGACATTCTCCTTGCCCGCGTTTTGTTGGCGGCGGCGGCTTTTGTTGCCCTGCTGGGAATGATTGCGGTGATTCCCCTGCTGCGCGCCAACATCGGATATACGCTGTTGGCATTTGTGACAGTGTTTTTGTCGGTGTTTTTGTTTGATTATTTCTTCCGAGGTATCGAAAAAATGCAGGTCATCACGCTGCGCTTTGTCGCTATGCGCGGCATCGCAACAGCATTGACTTTTATTTTTGTCCACTCGGATAAGGACATTTTGTTTGTTCCCTTACTGGATGCAGTTGGTTCGCTGGTGGCTGTTATCCTTGTGTTTGTTGAACTGAAGAAAGAAAACATTAAGATTCACTTTTCCAGTGTAAGCACAGCGTGGAAAAAGCTAAAAAATTCGTTTGTCTATTTTGCTTCCAACATGGCAACAACTGCATTTGGTGCATTGAATACGCTGCTGATTGGCGCATTCCTTCCAGCAACGGAAGTTGCATATTGGAGTGTCTGTATGCAGCTAATTGGCGCGGTGCAGACGATGTATACCCCTATTACGGATGGCATTTACCCAGAGATGATCAAGACAAAAAGCTGGAAGTTTATCAAGCGGCTTCTGATGATTTTTATGCCCATTGTGTTCGCAGGCAGCGCGTTCTCGATTGCGGTAGCACCGTATGTACTTCAGATTGTTGGTGGTGAGCAGTATGTTGCAGCGACTTCTCTGTTCCGCGCATTGGTGCCAGTACTGATTTTCAGTTTTCCGGGAATCGTGCTGGGCTGGCCGACATTGGGCGCACTGGACAAGGCCGCACAGGTGACAAAAACAACAATTCTGTCTGCCGTTGTTCAGGTGGCAAGCCTGCTATTGCTGATTGCAACGGGGCATTTTACCGTGATGTGGATCGCGGTATTCCGCTGTGTAACGGAGCTTGTCCTTATGGCAAGCCGCGGATGGTATTGTTGGAAATATAGAAAAGAGTTTTACTAAGCCAATATGGGAAGTAACAGGAGGATATCGTGACGGAAGTAGAGGAAAAGAATGCAAAAGAAACCGATAAAGTAGAATCGGCATTACAAAGAGCGATTCATATAACAAAATTGCTTATTATATGGGCGGCTCGCTCATTCTTGTATTCAGAATGCACATTTTGTGTGTTTCTTGTTTTTCATTTTGTTTACGGAAAAGCTTCCAGCAATGAACTTGTCGAAGTTGGAGCACTTGTATGTGGAATAGTATGGCCGACATTGTTTGAAAACAATCAGGTCGATAAAATTCACGGATTTTTGAAAGGATGGCTTTTGGTTTCATTCTTTATTTTCGCTATAAATTATATAGTAGTGTACCGTAGTGCATTTATTGGTGTTCCATTGTCAGATAGAGAGGAAACCTCATGTGCTTTTTTGCTTCTTGCATTTGGGATATTATCCTGGATTTTATGTGCGGCAGTTTCGATTTATAAGGAGGTGCGCTCCGTATGTTGATTGAAAAAGTTATCACAAACTTTTCTGATGTAAGCCTCTGGGCAATAGCACTTGTAGTTGGGTATGTCCTAATTGGTGCGATTTTGCTATTAAGATTGGCATGGAAAAGAAAACATACCAAGATGGAGAATGTCACTCAAAACACACCCATTGAACAAAGTAAAGAAATATACAGAGAGAGTCAAAATGACACAAAATCTGAAAATTCAGACGCCACAAAATATCTACCTGTCCCACAAGAACACGTTAGCATAATTGAGCAAAAAGATTTCTCACATTTTTATATCACTCTCGAGCATCATCTTAAAACTCCGTCAAAATTTCTAGATACCCTAAAAGATTTGTGGGAAGAGCCAAATATTTCTACCGGTATGGTTGCTACACCTGAAATGTTTTTCTCCAGTCAAGAATTTTATGGAAGTTGTTATGACAATCTTGCATATGTCGAAAAGAAGCAAAATAGCGTTGTTAAACTCCGTGAGGGCACACTTATAAATTTAAACGGAAAAATCTACCGAGTTCGAAAAATTGAGATTCAAAATAAGGCCACGTCATCAAGCGTTCGCTTAGATTTAGAAAAACTATCGGTTAGCAACTATTCGCTAGAGAAAAGAGATAACCATTATGCAAGACTTAGAAGGTCAAATAGTTGATTGCCTATTAAGGAGAATCATATGAAACAACTTAACGAAGAAGAAGTAAAAATCTATCAGCTTGGCATTTTAAATACCGTTGCTGATTTTTGCGAGAAAAACCAAATTCGGTATTGGCTCGATTCTGGAACATTACTTGGCGCAATTCGCCACAAAGGGTATATTCCTTGGGATGATGATATTGATATTGGAATGTTGCGGCCAGATTTTGACCGATTTATGAATATTTTTAATCAAGCGAATGGTCGCTATAAATTTATTTGTCGGGAGCTTGGCAATAGTTTCTATTACCCCTATGGAAAAGTGCTGGACACGGAAACTGTTTTGTATGAACCAGATGAAAACGGCATGAAGATCAGTGTGAATATTGACGTTTTTGTCTATGACAATGCTCCTGAAAGCAACCAAAAAGTTGCAGAAATGTACAAACTAAGAGATTGGTATACAAAATTAAATGCTGTTCAAAATGGTGTTGTTGGAACGCATGGAATTATAAAAGACATTGTAAAAACGGTTGGCTTTGAAGTTTTGAAGATTTTCCCGAAAGGATACTTTTCCAAAAAGATTGTTGATAATTCAAAGAAATATGCTGATACGAATACATCGGCAGTCGGAAACTTCACTTCCGTTTCCAAAATCGTTTGCGAGAAGGATATTTTTTCTTCTTTCATAAAGGTTTCTTTTGAGGGAAGAGAATACAATGCACCGGTTGGATATGATAAGTGGTTGACCGCATTTTACGGCGATTATATGCAGCTTCCTCCCGAAGAGAAAAGAGTATCCCATCATATGTATAAAGCATACCAGAAGTAAAAGTGCAGTGGGTGTGAGAGAATGTCAGACTATATATTCCTATTCGATATGGATTCAACTATTACACGCAAGGAAGTTTTACCGGAGGTCTCTAAGAGAATTGGAAAACTAGATGAGATGCGCCGGTTAACAGAGGCAACCATGCGTGGCGAAATTCCATTTCGGACAAGCTTTTTAAACCGTGTAAAAATACTGAGTGATATTTCCGTGAGCGAAGTCAATCAGGTCGTTTCAGAAATTCCGCTGAATCCATATATCGCTGATTTTATTGAGAATAATCGAGATCGTTGTTATGTTGTTACCGGAAATTTGGATGTTTGGATCAGCGGCTTAATGAAAAAGTTGAAAATGGAAAACCATTGTTACTGCTCAAAAGCGGATGTCAAAAATGACCGAATTTCTAAAGTTGTAAGCGTGGCTGATAAAGAACTGATGGTACGACAATTTGTTCAGCCAATGGTTGTTGTGGGCGATGGTGACAACGATTCCGGTATGGCGCGCATGGCCGATATTGCGGTTGGTTTCGGTGGCGTAAGACCCATTGCGCAGTCGCTTCTCAGAAACTCTGATTTCGCATTTTACGATGATAAAAGATGTGCAGATTTTCTGTGGCAACTGTTGTAAAGGGGGATGACCATGATTAAAAAGACGGATGTTACCGTTATCATCTGCTGTGCGGGAATGGGTACAAGACTTGGCATCGGAACAACAAAGGCTCTTGTTGACGTTGGTGGTGAGCCGCTTATTATCCGTCAGCTCAAGCTTCTGGATGCGTTTGATGATATAAGAGTTGTTGTTGGATTTGATGCAGAGCGCGTCATCAACGTAGTAAAAGAATATCGTAAGGATATTATGTTTGTCTGCAACTACGAGTATGAGCATAACGGTCCTGCTGACAGCTTAAAAAAAGCTCTTCTTGGCGTCCGTAAATATGTTATCACTTTAGATGGTGACACAATTATGAATCCAGAAGATTTCAAGCGTTTCGTTGAATTTCCCAATGAATGTATTGCGGTGACAGAAAACGCGTCCGGTGAAACAATCAGTGCGATGGCACAAAACGGAATGGTTGAAGTTTTGTCTAAAAAGCCGGGAAATATGCAGTGGTCAGGCATTACAAAAGTGCAAGCGGATAAATTGAGAGGAACTTCTTCCCATGTGTACGAGGTACTTACACCATATCTTCCAATGACTGCTTTTCCATTGCGCTTGAAAGAAATCAACACGCCTAAAGACTATGAAAACGCGATGGAATGGTTCGTTGCTGGAATGAGTGAGGAGTAAAACGATGAAAGATTTGGTAATTGGTGTTTTAGGCGGTATGGGAACATATGCCACTATCAACCTTTTCAAGCAGTATGCAGAGGTTTTTCCAGCGGAGAAAGAATGGGAGAGGCCGCGTATTATCATTGATAACAGATGCACTATGCCAAGCCGTGTGCGGGCATTTCTTTATCATGAAAATGTCGAAAGATTGATTGACGAAATGGCTAACTCGATTGATGGGCTTTTGAAAATCGGGGGGGGGTCAGCAAGAATCATTCTTGCTTGCAATACATCGCATCTTTTCCTGCCTCAAATTTATAAAAAAGTTCCGGAAGCAAAATCCGCTGTTATAAATATTATTCATTCCTGTGTAGAGCAAATCAGCAAAGATAATGTAAAACAGGTTTTCCTGCTTGGTTCTGAAGGGACGATTGAATCCAAAGTATATCAAGAGGCACTTTCCGAAAAGGGAATTATCTGTAAAGTTCCTCAGAAAGAACAATATGTGCTTTTGCGAAATTGCATTGAGGCTGTGAAGCAAAATAAGTATTCGGACGAGGTAAAAAAGTCATTCCAAGAGCTTATGGATGAATATGATGTCCCGATTATCTTGGGCTGCACAGAACTGCCGATTCTTTATGAAAAATATAAAGATGGCATCGATATAACAGTATACGACCCTTTGCTGATCGCATTAAAAAAGTTGAAAGAAGAATACGAAAATGAGTAAAATTCTAACCTTTGGAGTATATGATTACTTTCATTTAGGACATTTGAGACTGTTCAAGCAGTGTAAAGCATATGCAGATTATTTAATTGTGGCG
>UMIL01017309.1_pt1 | contig 9082 bp, 9 predicted proteins | sample 1965781 | NCBI WGS metagenome assembly UMIL01 (sample SAMEA4836124, study PRJEB28245) | human gut metagenome | biome: gut microbiome; material: fecal sample | place: Denmark | collected 2008
ACAGAATGCAGAAAACTGCAAATGGAAGCATCAGATATTTAACGGTCATGCCGCTGTAATACCCGGATACCAGACAATGGAAACTGCCTTTCCATTCATTTCCAAATTTCGCAGCTTCCTGCTGTGTCTTCTTCTGGATCACCTGATTCACCGCCTGCATGATGGCATTCCGAACCAGACGCTGTACAATATGTCCCATCTTTTGTACCTCCTCATCTTCTCTCATTTATGTCAATTTTAGCATATCCTGTTACTTTTTCAACCACGCAGCGTTATATATGATATAAGTTTTTCTTATATCACTATTCATAGAATGTATTTCCCATTTTCTCCCATTTCTCCTAAATTAGAAGTATCGACTTATGGAGGTACTGACCAATGAAACTCACTACAAAAAGAAAAGAACAGATTTCTTCTGTTCTCATCATCTGCCTGGGAAATATACTCAACGCTTTTTCAGCCAGAGTCTTTCTTCTTCCGGCTGACCTTGTTGCCGGTGGCACGACCGGAATCGGGCTGATCCTGCAGCGCATAACCGGGATCCCTCTTTCCTCTCTGGTGCTCGCTTTCAACATTATCATGCTGGTGCTTGCCTATATTTTCCTCGGGAAAAAATATACATTATCTGCAATTTTAAGCTCTTTTATGTATCCGATCGCACTGGAATTCTTCAATCAGATCCTTGGAGATTATGTTCTGACAGACAATCTGATCCTATGCACACTCTTTGCTGGCATCGGAATCGGAATCTCCCTTGGAATGATCATCCGTACCGGTGCTTCTACCGGTGGCGTAGACGTTCCGCCACTGATCTTAAATAAATATTTCCGTTTTCCTGTTTCAGCCGGATTGTACATCATTGACTTCTTTGTCATCCTGGGGCAGGCACTTTATCAGCCAGTTGACAAGGTACTATATGCGATTTTGTATGTGATCATTTACACCCTTGTCATGAACAAGCTGATTGTCAGCGGAACTTCAAGGATTGCTGTTCAAATCATCAGCAAACATTCAGATGAAATCCGTAATTTTGTACTTACCCAGATTGACCGCGGTGCAACCATCATTCCAGTTCAGGGTGGCTATCTGAACCAGCAGCTGAATATGGTACTCACCGTCATCTCCAACCGTGAACTCGTCCAACTTGAAAAAAATGTTCATCAGATCGATCCGGAAAGCTTTATCATCGTTTCCCAGGTACAGGAAGTCCAGGGACGCGGATTTAATCTGGACAAACACTGGAAACCAGAGTAGTCAGATACCTCTGAAATTCCCGGATTTCCGGCTCTTTTTTCTTTGATTTCAGGCAGGCAAAATAAAGACTGTCCTGCCTGGCTGGAACCAGTGGCACCGCCGTAACCCCATAGTATTCTGCAAAGGACTTTGGTCCGATCGCGATTCCGCTTCCGCTTTTCACCATCTTCATCACCGTATCGATGCTGTCTGAGCGGATGACTCTTTTCCATGTGATATTCTGTTCACCATATGTCTTTCTGAGGAGACGGTCTTCCACCGAATGCTCCAGTCCTGTGAGCATAGTATATTCCCTGCAATCCATGATTGAAGCATTTTTCTTCTGCGCGAGCGGATGATCCGGTGCCATCAGTATACACTGCTTCTCACGGATCAGTTCTTTTGCAAAACAGACACATTTCTCCATGCCGATTTCATTTTCCGGCATCCGGTCCAGTGCCATATCAAGGGAACCGTCCTTGATCGCCGCATATGCATCCAGCCCAGCCTCCGTATAAAATGTCACCTCAAGCTCCGGATGCCTTTCAAAATATCTGGCAATCTTCGGAAACAGTCTGTTGGAATAGACTCTGGCACCAAGTCCGATTTTTAATTTTTTATGTTCTGTTCCCGAAATCACTTCTTCTTTAAAACAATTCCAGTCTTTTAGCATTTCTTGCGCTTTTTGGTAAAAAACATTCCCTTTTTCGGTAAGTTCCAGTCCTTTGCTTGTCCTGTGAAATACGCGGTATCCCAGTTCCTTTTCCAGATTCCGGATCTGCTGGGACAGAGCGGGCTGCGAGACGAAAAGGTACTCTGCTGCGCGGGAAATGCTTTTGCAATTTGCGATTTCTACAATGTAAGTTAATTGTTGTATGTTCATTCAACGCCTCTGTTTTGTTTTTCGGTATATAAAAATCCCCCATACGGGACATTTCTATTTTCTTGACCTGTATGAGGGTATCCTATTACTATTTTTTAGCAGGAGTGCGTCCTGCAAGCCATCCTCTGACGGTTTCAATATTTGCTTTTATTGTCCGATCAATATGGGCGATCGGGCATGTTCTTGAAATCCATCTGCACTTCGTTGTCAATAACTGTGAGTTCTTCATCATCCATAATAATTCGAAGAACATACTCACAGGCTTTCCTGTCTTTATACACTTTTGCCTGCTTCTATTATACTGCCTCATTCATCGATGCCAGCTTTGCTGCCTGGTCTGCTGCGATCAGGCTGTCAATGACTTCATCCAGATCTCCGTTCATAATGCTGTCCAGCTTATGAAGCGGAAGCTTGATTCTGTGATCGGTCACACGTCCCTGTGGGAAGTTGTAAGTACGGATCTTCTCAGAACGGTCTCCGGTACCGATCTGGCTTCTTCTTGCCTCAGCCTCTGCAGAATGCTGCTTCTCCAGTTCCAGTTCATATAATTTGGAACGCAGAAGACGAAATGCCTTTTCCTTGTTCTGCAGCTGTGATTTTTCAGTCTGGCTGTAGATCACGATTCCTGTCGGATAATGAGTCAGTCGTACAGCAGAGTCTGTGGTATTGACACACTGGCCACCGTTACCAGATGCACGCATAACATCGATACGGATATCTTTTTCATCGATCACAACGTCAACTTCTTCTGCTTCCGGCATCACTGCTACGGTAATGGTTGAAGTATGGATACGTCCGCCGCTTTCTGTCTCTGGCACACGCTGTACACGATGTACACCACTTTCATACTTCATACGGGAATATGCTCCCTGTCCTGTGATCATAAATACAACTTCCTTGAATCCGCCGATTCCGTTTTCATTGAGGGAGATCATCTCTGTCTTCCAGCGTCTGCTGTCTGCATAATGTACATACATACGGTAGATCTCAGCCGCAAAAAGGGCAGCTTCATCTCCACCTGCACCTGCACGGATCTCCACGATAACGTTCTTGTCGTCGTTCGGGTCTTTTGGAAGAAGAAGAATCTTGAGCTCCTGTTCCAGCTCTTCGACTCTCTTCTTAGACTCACTGAGTTCTTCTTTTGCCAGCTCTTTCATCTCTTCATCGGATTCTTCCTCCAGAAGAGAAAGACTGTCTTCAATGTTCTGTTTACAATTTTTATATTCTTTATATGCCTCAACAATCGGGGTCAGATCATTCTGTTCTTTCATCAGCTTGCGGAAACGTGACTGGTCATTCACCACGTCCGGTTCCTGAAGCTCACCCATAATCTCCTCATAACGAATGAGCAGATCTTCTAATTTATCAAACATTTCTTTTCCTCCTGTTATTTGCTACGCCTATTGTACACGCCACATACCACACGGTCAAGACCTGCCAGATCCTTTTGCGTTGAAACCTGTTCAAATCCAGTCTCTTTCAGCAATTTTTCCACATCTGTACTCTGGTCATATCCAATCTCCATCACAAGCCAGCCACCGTCTGTCAGATATTCCGGAACCTTTTCTGCCAGGATCCGGTAAAAATAAAGACCGTCCTCTTTTCCGTCCAATGCCTCATACGGGTCATGAAGACGTACCTCTGCTTCCAGCTCTTCGATCACTTTTGTCGGGATATAAGGTGGATTCGATGTGATCATGTCAAATGTTCCTGTAATATTTTCAAACATATCAGTCTGGATCCACTTACCGCTCACTCCCAGCTTTTTGGCATTTTTTTCAGCCACTTTCAGAGCTTCTTCTGAAATATCTGCACCTTCTATGACAATCTGCGGATTTCTCAGTTTCAGGCTGATTGGGATACAGCCTGAACCGGTACACATATCCAGCACTTTTACCGGATTTTCCTTTTTCATAAGAAGCAGTCTTTTTTCTGCTTCCTCTACAAGAATCTCAGTATCCTGTCTTGGCACAAGTACATGTTCATTGACTGCAAATTCATATCCCATAAATTCCTGAACCCCGGTCAGATGCTGCACCGGAATCCGGGTTTTTCTGCAGCTTACCAGCTCAAAGAACCGGTCTTCTTCATTTTTCGGCATTCTTTCAAAACCATCCACATAATATCTGGTCCTTGTCATGCCGGTCACATGCTCCAGCAGGATCCAGGAATCACTTTCCGGCTCCGGAATCCCCGCCGCTTTCAATTCACCTGTGGCTTTCTGATATGCTTCCTGATAGGTCACAGCTTTTACTCCTCTTCCTTATATCCGAAATTCTCTCTCAAATACGCTTTCCAGTCAAACACCGCTTCTACAGCCGCAATCCCGACCTCGATCATCTCATCGTCCGGTTCCTTTGTCGTAAGCCCCTGCAGCCAAAGTCCCGGCTTACTTAAGATACACACGACCGGATTCTCACTGCTTCCTGCCCATTTGATCAACTCATAAGAAATACCAGCAATCACCGGAAGAAGTGCAATTCTCACAATCACTCTCATCAGCGGAGATTCTACCCTTACAAAAAATAAGAGAACGATTCCCACGATCATGACAAACAGCATGAAGCTGGTTCCACATCTTTTGTGTTCTTTAGAGCTCTTTCTAACATTTTCAACAGTCAGTGGAAGTCCATGTTCAATACAGTTGATACACTTATGCTCCGCGCCATGATAGCGATACAAACGCTTAATATCGTTCATTACCGAAATTCCGCCCACATAGGCAACAAAAATCGCAATGCGGATGATTCCCTCAATGATAATCCGAACTGTATAGGAAGAAATCCATTTCTTCAGCAGATCTGACAAAAAATACGGAAGTACCATAAAAATACCGATTGCAAGTGCAAAAGATACAACCATCGTCAGCGTCATCAAAAGCTTTTCCGTACGCTCCTGCTTCTTTTCTTCGACTTCGGTCATCTCTTTTTCTTCCTCTTCCTCATAGAAGCTTGCTGACCAGGTCAAAGTCTTCATCCCCAGCACCAGAGAATCAACAAAATTAAAGATTCCTCTGACAAAAGGTAGCTTCGTAAGTGCCGTATATTTTCCAACTACACTTTTATATGTATCTGTTGTAACTTCTATCTCTCCGTCAGGCTTTCTCACCGCAACCGCATAACGTTCTTTATTCTTCATCATCACGCCTTCGATGACAGCCTGACCACCAATATTCGAAGATTTCATATTCTGTTATGTCCTTTTTAATTCATCGTATACACAAAATAGGCTGAGATTTCACAATCCCAGCCTGTTGAATTCTCTTATTACTGAATTCCGTATTTCTTGTTAAACTTGTCAACACGACCTCTGGCCTGAGTTGCTTTCTGCTGTCCTGTGTAGAACGGATGACATTTAGAGCAGATTTCTACGTGGATTTCTTTGCTTGTAGAACCTGTTACGAATGTATTCCCACAGTTGCAAGTTACAGTTGCCTGATAGTAATCTGGATGGATTCCTTCTTTCATGATTTTCACCTCTTCTTGTTTTATTCGTTTTACGCGCTTTCACGCGGCTAATATCTTTAAACAGCTATGTTAGCATAACATAGTTTTTTTCTAAATGCAAGTAATTTTCTAAATAAACTTTGTTTTTTTGACCATTTGGACAAATTCTACGTTATTTTTCGTGCGGTCAAACATATTCAGAATGCTGTCTACCGCTTCATCTGACTTCATTCCGTTTAATGCACGGCGCATAATATCCACTGCTTCCTGCTCCTCTTTCGTAAGAAGCAGATCCTCTCTTCTTGTTCCGGATTTCGGGATATCGATTGCAGGAAAGATTCTCTTTTCAGAAAGCTTCCGGTCAAGCACCAGTTCCATATTACCAGTTCCCTTAAATTCTTCGTAGATGACATCATCCATCTTACTTCCGGTATCTACAAGTGCGGTTGCGAGGATAGTAAGGCTTCCGCCCTCACGCATATTTCTCGCTGCACCAAAGAAACGTTTCGGCATATGAAGTGCTGCCGGATCAAGACCACCGGACAGGGTTCGTCCGCTCGGTGGAACAACCAGGTTGTATGCTCTTGCCAGACGGGTAATGCTGTCCAAAAGGATCACAACGTCCTTTTTGTGCTCAACCAGACGTTTTGCACGCTCGATCACCATCTCTGACACACGTTTATGATGCTCCGGAAGCTCATCAAAGGTTGAATAAATAACTTCCACATTATCCCCTTCAATGGCTTCTTTGATGTCGGTTACTTCTTCCGGACGTTCATCGATCAGAAGGATCAGAAGATGGATCTCCGGATTATTCTTCCTCATAGAAAGCGCCACCTGCTTCAACAGGGTTGTCTTACCTGCTTTCGGCGGTGATACGATCATGCCTCGCTGTCCCTTACCAATTGGAGAGATCAGATCCATAACACGCATTGCAGTGCTGCTCTTTCCCGCTTCCAGTCTGAGACGTTCATTTGGGAAAATCGGTGTCATATTTTCAAAGTTCATTCTGCGTCCTGCTTCTGCCGGAGACATTCCATTGATCTTGGTCAGATACAGAAGCGCACTGAATTTTTCAGACTGTGTCTTTACTCTTGTATTTCCTGTCAGGATATCCCCTGTCTTCAGGCTGAATCTGCGGATCTGCGATGGTGATACATATACATCTTCCTCGCCCGGCAGATAGTTCTGGGAACGGATAAATCCGTATCCATCCATGACTTCCAGAATTCCATTCACCGTACGTCCACTGTCGAGCTGTTCAATATCTGCGGTTCCGGCTTTTTCGGATTTTACTTCCTCCTTCGCCTCTTTTATTGAAACTTTGTCATCTTCTTCCAGCATAAGATCGATCAGATCTGCTTTTTTCATCGTTGAAATTCCGCGAAGTCCGCGCGTTTTTGCCACCTCTTTTAATGTAGAAAGAGGCAGGGACTCATATTTTTCTCTCGTCATATGTTCTATATTCCTCCTTTATTCCAATTACTTTTCTTATCCAAAAAAATATTAAACTTTTAACATTGGGAAATCTTGTCTGAACTGACTAATCTGCTTTTGATAAACCCAAGTATACAACATTTTGCACAAAATGGAAAGAAGTTTTTTGATTTGCTTTCATATCAGAAGAATGTTATCATAAAAGAGCAGCAAAACTGTAATCAAAGGAGGACGTATGAAAATGTCAGCAATTGAGCAAGCACTTGAAATGCATGAAAAATGGAATGGAAAAATTGAAACTACTGCAAAGTCACACGTAAACTCTCGTGAAGACCTCGCAATCGCATATACACCAGGCGTTGCCGAGCCATGCAAGGTCATTGCAAAGGACCCGGATGCAGCCTACAAATACACGATGAAAGCCAACACAATCGCTGTAGTATCCGACGGTAGTGCCGTTCTCGGACTTGGTAACATCGGAGCCAAAGCCGCCATGCCTGTTATGGAAGGAAAAGCAGTTCTCTTTAAAGAATTCGGCGGAGTCAACGCAGTTCCGATCTGCCTGGACACTCAGGATACAGAAGAGATTATTAAGACAGTTGTCAATATTGCACCTGCTTTTGGCGGAATCAACCTGGAAGATATCTCTGCCCCACGCTGTTTTGAGATTGAGAGCCGTTTAAAAGAACTTCTTGATATCCCTGTATTCCACGATGACCAGCACGGAACCGCCATCGTCGTTCTGGCAGGCATCATCAACGCCCTGAAAGTAACCGGCAAGAAAAAAGAAGACTGTAAAATTGTTGTAAATGGTGCCGGAAGTGCCGGAGTTGCAATCACAAAGCTTCTTCTCACCTACGGTTTCCCGAAGATCACCATGTGTGATATCAATGGAATCATCTCAGCTGATTCACCGAATCTGAACTGGATGCAGAAAGAGATGACCAAAGTAACCAATCTCGGCCATGAGACCGGTACACTTGCTGATGCACTCAAGGGTGCTGATATTTTCGTCGGTGTATCTGCCCCGAACATTGTTTCCCAGGAAATGGTTGCTTCTATGAATAAGGATGCGATCCTTTTCGCAATGGCAAACCCGGTACCGGAGATCATGCCGGATCTTGCAAAAGCTGCAGGCGCAAAAGTTGTCGGAACCGGACGTTCTGACTTTCCAAACCAGGTCAACAACGTTGTCGCTTTCCCTGGTATCTTTAAAGGTGCATTAGAGGGACGTGCACCACAGATCACCGAAGAGATGAAGCTTGCCACAGCAAAAGCAATCGCTGGACTTGTTCCGGATGAAGAGCTGAACGAGGACAATATTCTTCCGGAAGCTTTTGACCCTCGCGTATCACAGGTCGTAAGCGAAGCTGTCAAAGCTCTGATTTAATCTTATGAATACAAGAACCTATGATAGCAATCGCCCGCAGGAAATATCCTGCGGGCTTACTTACAAAAAAGGAACTCCTCAGCGCTGGGGAGAACGGCGCTACTATGCACTGGACTACTATCTGAAACAGAATTTCGGTGAAAAACTGTACAAGATTTCTTTAAACGGAGGCTGTTCCTGTCCGAACCGGGACGGAACCTGCGGCACACGCGGTTGTATCTTCTGTAGCGAAGGCGGATCCGGCGATTTTGCCGCTTCTTCTTCTCTTTCTGTTGCCGATCAGCTTGCCTATGGAAAAGGCCTTGTCCGCCCCAAATACAACGGGCACAACTATATCGCCTATTTTCAGGCATATACCAATACCTATGCACCAGCCTGTCATCTGCGGCAGATCTTTACCGAAGCGATTTCTGATCCAGAAGTACGCATTTTATCTATCGCAACGCGTCCGGATTGCCTTTCACCTGAAATCCTTACACTGCTTGCCGAACTAAATGCCATTAAACCGGTCTGGGTAGAGCTTGGACTTCAGACGATCCACGAACGCACTGCCAACTGGATGCGCCGTGGTTATCCACTTTCCGTCTTTGAGCAGTCGGTCCATTCCCTTCACGCGATTGGGGTACAGATCATCACCCACGTAATTTTATTTCTTCCGGGAGAATCTGAAGCAGATATGCTCGCAACCATCCA
>UMIL01030475.1_pt1 | contig 9049 bp, 10 predicted proteins | sample 1965781 | NCBI WGS metagenome assembly UMIL01 (sample SAMEA4836124, study PRJEB28245) | human gut metagenome | biome: gut microbiome; material: fecal sample | place: Denmark | collected 2008
CTCTTTCCGAAAGCGAAGATTGTGGGGCATCGGGATTTGCCGGGGACTACTCCCAAAGAGTGTCCGTGTTTGGATGCGGGCAGCTGGGCTGCTCATCATCATCTCGATTAATACTCTGTTACTGGCGAGGTACTTTTCCTCGTCAGTACCACTTGCTTAATATCTGACATTTCCATATACTCTATTCGATTTTTTGCAAGTATGCTTTAGGAATATATCCCGTCGTAACAGCACACAACCCCTTGATACTCACATAAAGTTTATGATCTTTTTTGATACGGACGACATAGCCTTCCGCTCCTTTCAAAGGACCTTCAATGACTCGGAACTTGTCGCCTTTGGTAAACTTGGGATTATACTCATCGTAAAAATCCAGTCCTTCAACACCAGAAGTTGCTACAATATTGAAGATTTTCACTTCACGTTCTGAAATTTTAGAAGGTTCTTTCAAGTTCTCAGAATTTTTGCCACGATAGAGCATCACTTTATTGAGAAATTTGCGTTCAATCTCTTCGGCTTCTGTTCTCGTAGTACAGAAAAGAATGAGAGATGGCATAATAGGAACTTCCTTCACCAGTCTCTTTTTCTTATTCTTGTCCCAATATTCTTGTTTCACATCATAAATATGCTCTATTCCTTTGGCAACGAAATATGCCTTGATAGGCTTTCCTTTCCCAAAAAATATCTTGAATGCGTACCAACTCTCCTCTTTGTCTGGTTGTATCATTGTTTATTTTTTTCTATTTTAATCAGGGTGTACTTCTCATTCCCCCGTGTCGTGAAATCATGTTTCAAAACACTTGGCAAGAAAGGGTTGGTTAGTCTATTTCCAATAACGGAAACCTCTAATCACAGACGTACTCCTGATCCAAGAGCATGATAGTCTGCAACCCTTGGAATGATTAGCTGTCCGATTCCTTTGTCCTCAAAATCCTTCCCTCAATCACTCCCGTTCTTCTGAATCTCTATATAAGAGACACAGAAATGCCGAAAACATTCGTTCAATCAACGACTTAGGAAATTATGTACGAAAAGAAGCGTAAAAAAATGTTGATTTTCGTAGAACGATATTAATTTTTTAACACCCATAATTTGCTTGTTTCCAATAATTTTCGTAATTTTGCGGTAAGATTCTGTGTCTCTTATATAGAGATTCAGAAAAATTGGTTCATTTTGGTTCATTTTACATAATCCCTCTTTTTATTCTTTTTTGTGGCTTATAGGGCTGCCAGTATCTTGGCGTTGGCATCATCTACTTCTGAGCTTTTGATGGAACGGAGATAGATTTGTGTGGTGGTTTCGGAATGATGTCCCAATGCCTCGCTGATGACAGAGATAGAGATATGATTATCTCTTGCCGTCGTTGCCCAGGAATGGCGGGCAACATAGAGGGTGAGCTTGCCCTTGATGCCTATCGTAGCTCCAAACTTTCTGAGGTGGTAGGAGATACGCGCTTCCGCATTGTGATATAGGCGTGCCTCATCCTGCTTTTTGTCAATAGTTTTATCCTGTCTTTTGTTTCCATCATCAACAAGGAAAGGAAAGAGATAAGATGAGGAGGCAGTCTGCGCCTGATACTTTTCCAACAACTCCTGCATCTCCTTCTCCCATCGGATGGTGAGACGCTGTCCTGTCTTTCTTCTTGTATAATGAAGATAACCGTCCTTGAGGTCAGACTTGCGGAGATGAGCCAGGTCGATGAAAGAGATACCACGCAGATAGAAACTCATCAGGAATGTATCTCTTGCCATCTCTTCCTTGGGAGTGAGATCCTTGACAGATTGCAGACTCTTGATCTGGCTGACATTTTCTGTAGGTATGGCTCTCTTGCGAGTTTGGGCAATACCGGTATAGACATCCGAGAAGGGATGCTGCTGTGGCGTCAGTCCCTTTGCCACAGCTTTGTTGTAGGTGGCACGGAGGATGCGGAGATAGAAGGAGCTGGTGTTTTTGCATACCTCCGCCGTATGATGCAGGTACGCCTCATACGAGCGCATCACTTCTGCATCTATCTCTTTTAGGGCAATATCCTTGTTGTCACGGTATCGCTTAAAGCTGTTGAGGGATGCCTTGTAATGCAGCGAGGTGCGGTATTGCCCGTTCTTCAGCAACAGGGCGATGAGGAGGTTCATGAACTGGAATAAAGACTCTGATGTTTTCTTGTTTCTTGACATAATGACAGTGAATTTATGAAGTTTATTAATATATGATAGGGAATGGAGGACTAGTTTTAGATAATTCAAGGTAAAATGTCGATATTTTACATAAAAATCGGACTGTCTGTAATTCACCGGCATCATGATGTTCAGAACAATCGCCTCTATCGTATAGAGGTAATCATTATTACAAAAAAAACTCCGAAGAACCAAGATTGATTCTTCGGAGTTTTTTTGTACACCCTTAGGGATTCGAACCCTAGACCCACTGATTAAGAGTCAGTTGCTCTACCAACTGAGCTAAGGGTGCCTCTGCAAAAAGCTTTGTTTTCAAAAGCGAGTGCAAAGGTAATACATTTTTCTGAAACCACCAAACTTTTATGGATATTTTTTGAAAAAATCTTTCATTTTATCCATCATGATTAGTTGATGAAAGCATTATTCCTTCAGCCAACCACCTATCAGACTGATGATTTCCTGTCTTGTAGGCTCTGGAAACGACAAGATGCGAGTTTTGTGCGAACCGCCATGACACATATAAACATGCAGGTTCTGGTTTACATGATACAGATAAGGAAATCAGAATACAAATCCTGCATTGATATAGAATCCTACATTCTTACCCAAGCTAGAATAATTAGCCTGAATGCTTACCGGACCCAATACGAAATCATAGGATGCCCGCAAGGCTCCTCCCCACAAATCATCACCGATGAGAATATGGGAAAACTTGCGGGCTTCCTTGCCATACTCTCCCAGAGCGGTAAGATAGAACTTACCTTTTACCCGATAGCGGAAACCGAGCTGACCAGTCACCACATTGCGCTCCAGCAGATGGACATGCTGCGCACTCTCCCATGCCACTTGCCAAGGCAGATAGTAACCGTCAGCTACTCCACCTGCATAATTCTGATAAATGGCTGGTACGGAACTGCCAAACAAGAAGCGGCTCTTGAGCTTAGGGAGCAGATAGAATCTGGAATTGAGACGTACGGCACATTCTCCTTGAAAAGCAACCTCGCCAAAAGGATTACCATCAGCATAATGTATTCCGTCATCCGTATGCAGAATGCCCTGAACCTGAATGCGGCTACCACGGGTCGGGAAATAACGGCGGTCGTAAGTATCCATCACAACAGATGCAAAGTAGTTCAGGAAATGGTCTGACGAACGTGTCTGGATGCTTCCGTCGCGTTCGAACATATCAGAATGATAATGATAATAATCAAACTGCACTCCCGACTTCAATCTGAAATTACCGATATCGCGGGTATAGAATCCAGCAAAAGAATGCGAAAGAAACTCCAGGGCATCCAACTTATGCTTGTCCGCATAAAGGTCGAAATCATAATGAGCCATACGATAGGAAATGCCTATTTTCGCTCCGAAAAGGTTGCCATAGGCATATTTCATTTCCAGATAGGGATTACGGGAAATGCGTCCTGTAAAGGCATAGTGATGACGGGTAGAAAACTGCTGGTTATTGGATATCTGAGCTATGACGCTCGCCAAATCCTGCGTATCAAAACGTGCACCTACACTGATTCTTCTCGATTCGTTGGGTTCCAGCATGAATACCAGGTCATAAGGTTCCTCGTTAGACTGTCTGTATTCTACACGCGAAAAGATATTCAGTCCCCTGAGCATGGCAAGTGTGCCATCTATCTCCTCAGGACTGACTTCCGAATTCTCCCGTAAAGCAATTTTCGTTCTAATCCACTTTTCCTCCTCTCCGCTGATGCCTTCTAACCGGATGCTTCCTATATGATAAGCTTCCGTCTGAGAAGGTTTCGGCTGTTTGAGGCGTTTATCCTGTAATGTATCATCAGAGGCTACAGAATCACAAGCATCAGCATAGATATACTTTCTCAGAGCCATCAGCTCATCCCATTTCTGACGGGCAGCCTGTTCTCCCCGCTGTATCATGGTATCAATGGCTTCAGATTGGAAACTGGCTGCCGAATAACCTTTCAGAGAAGGATTGATATAAAGATCGGCTTCAGCCATATTCTTCCGGTATTTGTTCTGCCCCATCATACTTATGAGCTGTTCTACAACAGAAGAAGCCGATTTCAGTTCTTCCTTCTTCTTCCAACCGGTACTCAAATCTACACAGATAATCACATCTGCTCCCATTTCCTTTGCCACATCAACCGGCAGATTGTTCAAGGCGCCGCCATCCACCAGCATCTTCCCTTTCCATTCTACCGGAGCAAACACGCCCGGTATCGACATGCTGGCACGCATCGCCAATGGCAACGAGCCCGATGAAAACACCACCTCCTTGCCTTCTACCAGATCTACCGCCACGCAACGGTAAGGAATAGGTAGGTTGGAGAAATCATCCACCTGATGATACCCCACGGTAAGTTTAGAGAAAAGGTTAAAGATATTCTGCCCCTTCACATAACCGGTTGGCAACGAGACCTTCCTCTCTTTGGAAAGAGGAATATGAACGATATATTTCTCCCTTTCTTCTTTAGAAAGAAAAGTCTCCGATTCACGTTTCACCTGGTCGCTCAAAAGGAAAAGCCAGTTCTGGTTACGGTAGAGGCTATCGATATCCGCAGCATCGTAGCCGATGGCATAGAGTCCGCCCACGATGGCACCGATACTTGTTCCGGCAATATAATCTACAGGAATATCAGCCTCTTCCAGCACCTTGAGCACACCTACTTCAGCCGCACCCTTGGCACCACCTCCACCCAACACGAGCCCCACCTTCTTGCGTGGCTGCTGGGCTTGCAGAGGAGTATGAGCAAAGCAGCAGAATAAAACCAAAAAACATAATATCTTATCTCGATGTACCATCATATTGCTCCTTGTTTAAATGAATAACTGGCACGGCAAAGATACGAAGAAAGATTGGAACTCGCAAGAAAATCTGAAAGAAAATGGCTGAGAACACTGAAATTTAAAGGATTATGCGAATCAATCCAGATACTGCAAAAATCAGAGATAACAAAAAGATTCGCCACCTTTTTTATATTATCCCCCATTTTTCTTGCAAAATCAAAATATTCTTCTCAAAATCTTTGGAGTTTCAATAATTATCTGTATCTTTGCAGAGTGAAATGTTTAAAAATTACAATTATGGCAACACAAGTATTACAATTCAATCAGGCCCAGCAGGCGGTGCTCAATGTTATCTCTTGTTTGCAGTCAGAACAGGACTTGGCAGACTTGAAACGAACATTAGTAAAGTTCATGAATGATCGCTTGCAGCGAGAAATAGATAAGCTTTGGGAATCTGGCGAAATGAGCAATGAAAAGTTGCAGGAAATGCAGTCAGAACATTTGCGCACGACTTATAAATAAACTGACTATGCAGAGAAATATCGTCTTAGATACCAACTGTCTCTTGCAGATAATTGCAAGGAAAAGCAAAAATTATTTCTTATGGGAAAGATTCTTGAATGGGGACTATTGTCTCTGCTTTACAACTGAAATTCTAGAAGAATACGAAGAAATACTTTGTTTAAAAACGAATCGATTAATAGCAACTATGGTATTAGAGATTATAACTCAAGCTCCAAATACCCAAAGAGTTGATGCTCATTATCATTGGAATCTTATCACACAGGATCCCGATGATAATAAGTTTGTGGATTGTGCAGTCTTTGCTAATGCCGATTTCATTGTATCAGATGATAAACATTTCAAAGATTTAGAAAACATTGATTTTCCAAGAGTACTAGTAGTTAGATTAGAAGAGTTTGCCAGATTATACCGAAATCTTGATGCCAACTAATAAACGAGATTCTTGAATACAAGAATCTATGGAAGAAGATATTGCGATAGCTGATATCAAAGTGCAGATGGAAGGAGAAATCTGGTTTCCCCGTCTGAGATGACTGTCTCATAGGAACAGCCGACTGTTCCCTATTCCGCCAGTAGGCTGTTCGCCCCAAACAGCCTACTAGCCATACGCAAACAGCACACTTATCTTTCGGAGATAAATATCAGGATATCGGAGATCTATCTGCAAAAAACAGCCATATCAAAACAAAAACGAAATGAAACTTCCCTGAAATTTGGAGGGTTTAAAAAAATATATTACCTTTGCACCCGCAAAAAAGATAAGATTATGAACGGATTGTATACTATATTATTATTGGTGCTGAGCAACATCTTCATGACGCTAGCTTGGTACGGACACCTCAAGTTGCAACAAACGGGCGTGAGCAGCAACTGGCCTCTTATCGGTGTCATCGCCTTCAGTTGGGCTATCGCCTTCTTCGAATATTGCTGTCAGGTACCAGCCAACCGCATCGGTTTCGTGGATAATGGCGGACCGTTTAATCTGGTCCAACTCAAGGTGATACAGGAATGCGTATCGCTTATCGTCTTCGCCATCATCGCCAATATCCTCTTTCAGGGACAGGGATTGCACTGGAATCATTTCGCAGCCTTCTGCTGCCTGATTGCAGCCGTTTATTTCGTATTCATGAAATAGCCGGATAAGGAGTTAACTCAATATAACTCCTTATCCGGCTACCTTTTTAGTTTTACACCTGCCCTACACCAGCTTATAGATTTCGCTCGGTGTCTTGCGCTTCAATACTTCCAGCTGGAAGTCCTTGCCGGCTATGATGCCTTTACTGCGCAGGATTTGCTCCACGGTTTTGCGTGCCAGCTCAGGATGGTTGTTCTCCTCGCTGAGATGACAGAGCCAGACGTGATGAAGCTCCGGTGTAGCATAATTGGCAAGCGCCTCGCCACAATCGTCGTTGCTCAGATGACCGTTATCTCCCAGAATGCGTTCCTTCAGATACTGGGGATAATGACCCTGCTGGAGCATCTCTACACTATGGTTCGCCTCGAGCACAAGATAGTTGGCACGACCGATAAAGTCGTGCATCTCTTCAGTAATATGTCCCACATCGGTGATGAGACAGAAGTTTACACCACCGCACTCCACGAAATAGCCAACATTGTCGGTACTGTCGTGGGGTACACCGAACGGAGTAATCTTAAACTCGCCCAGTGTGAAAGTTACTTTCTTCTCTATCACACGAGCATGGTTAGGCTCTATCTTCTTTCGAACACAATAGTTGCGCTCGATGCCTTGATGTACTTTACGGGTCGTATATACCGGTAGATGATAGTCAGTACTCAGACTCCCCACCGACTTTACATGGTCGGCGTGGTCATGGGTGATGAGGACGTGATGCACATCCTCGAAGCGAAGTCCATAGTTATGGAAATGCTTCTTCAATATTCTTATTCCTACTCCTACGTCTATCAGTATCGAATCCGTATCAGTGTAAAGATAATAGCAATTGCCACTACTTCCACTGCCAAAGGATATAAATTTCAGCATTTTAATTGTTATTTTCCATGCAAAGTTAGCAAAAAAGATTCTTATTACAAAGTTTTTTACTATCTTTGTGCCGAAATATCGCAAAAAAATAGAATTTTTAAGATTTGAGAATCATGATGAAGAAGTCGATGATAGGTTTATGCATAGCTGTGGCATGCATGACCGCAAGTATATTCAGCCTTTCGGGCTGTGAACCTCACGAAGGCAGCGAGGACCAGCTGAAGGCTGATGTTGATTCGTTTGCCAACAATTATTTCAACTGGCATTTCCCGAAAGCCGTGAAGTATTGCACCCAGGAATCGGAGCGCTGGCTGCGTTATGCTGCAAGTAATGTGAACGAGACCGACGTGGAACTGCTGCGCCAGAAACCGGAGGATGCCAGCATCGAGATTACGGATATTGATTTCGGTGACGATGAAACAAGTGCCACCGTTACCCTTACGGTTCATAATTTTCTGCAGATGGACAGCATCGGGCAGGATCCGCAGCTCATAGAACAGGCCGATTTCCAACTGCCGATGTGTATGGAAAAGGGGCTCTGGAAGATTAAGTTGGATAAATTGCCTTGAAAAAAGTAAGGAGTTTCTGAGGGGCATCATAATCAAAAAAGATGCCCTACAGAAACTCCTGGCTATAAACTATTAACTATAAACTATTAGCTGCATTTAGAACGGCAAACCTACTGCGAAATGGAAGGCGAAATCGCGGTCTAGTTTCGGGTGGATAATCGCCCAATGCTCTTCCTTCGTTCCGTAGGCTGGATTGATTGCCTTCATACCCATATCCAGACGGAGGATGAAGTAATCGAAATTCAACCTGAGACCTAAGCCATAGGCTACAGCTATCTGCTTGTAGAATTCATCTATCTTGAACTGGCCACCAGGCTGATCCTGATAATTGCGAAGTGTCCAGATATTACCGGCATCGATAAACGCTGCACCCTCAAACTTCCAGAAGAGCGAAGTGCGGTATTCTGCATTCAAGTCGAGCTTCACATCACCCGTCTGGTTGATGAAATCTATTCTGCCGTCAGTTCCCTTAAACTTGCCCGGACCTAATTCTCTTACGCCCCAACCTCTTACCGAGTTGGCACCACCCGAGAAATAACGCTTTTCGAAAGGTAGCACCGTACTGTTGCCGTAAGGATAAGCCACACCGATACCCGCATGCAGCGCCAGAGCATTACGCTTATCAAACTGCATCAGATGGGTATAATCTACATCAAACTTGGCATACTGGGCATAAGCTATATTAAATAATGTACGCTGTCCCTGGCTGTTCACCTTGAAACCAAATGTCTTGGAAACACCGCTCAGCAGATTGCCCGAACTCTCTACATTCACTCGCACAGCATCTACCCCATCGCTATAACTCAAACCGAAACCCATCTTCATGATAAACAGGTCTTCGTAATTGTAGCGGAGGATGGCATTTCTGTTTTCTGCATTATCAAGATAGTCTCTCTTGAAAGTCTCGGATATCCATGGCATATACACATAGTTGAGATCGAGCAGGTCGAAACGCCAGGCCAGGTGATGACGCGGTTCTGTCCAGCGATAACGCCAGGCAG
>UMIL01033013.1_pt1 | contig 7963 bp, 8 predicted proteins | sample 1965781 | NCBI WGS metagenome assembly UMIL01 (sample SAMEA4836124, study PRJEB28245) | human gut metagenome | biome: gut microbiome; material: fecal sample | place: Denmark | collected 2008
AGTTCGCTGATGGTAGCGGGCGAGACCTTGCTGCCCCACAGTGCCTCGGTGATGTCCTCCACACGGCGCACAGAAACGCCTGCCAGGTACATCTCGATGAGGGCCTCCTCCACGCTGCTCTCCCGGCGGCGATACCGCTCGATGATGGCAGTCTCGAAGGATACGCCCTTGAGCCGCGGCATGTGGAGCGTGACGTCACCGGAAGTGGTAGTAAGGTTGCGGTCATAGTGGCCGCTGCGGTAGCCCTGACGGGCCTCGCTGCGCTCATAGCGGGCCGCCTGCGTCAGCGACTCTGCCTCCTTCTCCAGCAACTCGTTCAGGGTTTCCTCCACGCTTCCTCGAACTAATTCTTTGAGTTGCCCCTTGATAATTTCCTCGTTTAGCTGTACAATTTTCTCGGACATAGTTTGCTGTCTCCTTTCAGAATGTTTGTGTGGTAACTTCATTCTACCAGAGCCTGCAAGCTATGTCTTCTTTTATGCGGTTTTCAATTTGCGCAAGTTATTGTACCTTATCCACTTACACAAGGCAGGGCGACTATTGCCTACCCGATGTTTGCTTACCGCCCGAAGAAGAACGCCCCATTGGCGTTTACGGGCAGCGGCGGCGAGTTTATCTGAAGAAGCATCACCCGATACTGTATTATAACCTGCTGACCGCCGGGGTGCTGGATGGGCACCTCGCAGACATCGAGGAGCAGGCGCAGGAACTCTTTCTTCGGCTGGTAGAACAATACGCAGATGCAGAGGGCGTGACGGAGGCCTTGAAAACCGATGACCCGATGGCGTGGGTGCGGAAGATGAACGGCATCCGACATCGGGCGAACGAGGTCGTGATGCTGGAAATTGTATATGGGTAACGAGCAAGCGGGGGTCGATGACCTCCGCTTGTTTTGTGCGCAGAAAAGAACAATGCCGATTTGAAATGACATTGTTCCGAACTTTGTTGACATTGTTCTTTTGTTCGGGTATAATGTATTTGTGATTTTATGCGTGGAGGTATCCCCTATGGCTGAAATGATCTCGGTAAGAGAGGCGGCAGTGCGCTGGAATATAACGGAGCGGAGAGTTGCGACACTCTGCAAGAATGGGAGAATCGCCGGTGCGAAAAAGCAGGGCAATCGTTGGCTGATCCCCGCTGATACGCAGAAGCCGGCGGATCAGCGGCTCAAGACGGGCGCTTTCCGCAAGACGGAGCGCGCGCCGAAGTTGCCCCTGCCCATCGGCGTGTCCAACTACTGCCTTGCATCGTCGGAATACTACTACATCGACAAGACGATGATGATCAAAGATTTCATCGACGAGCGTCCGATGGTGACGCTGTTTACCCGCCCCCGGCGTTTCGGCAAGACGCTGAATATGGATATGCTGCGCACTTATTTTGAAAAGAGCGACAAGGATACCTCCGTCTACTTCCGGGATAAGAAGATCTGGGCCTGCGGCCAGAAGTACCGGGATTATCAGGGCAAGTACCCTGTGATCTTCCTGACCTTCAAGGATGTGAAGTTCGACACTTGGGAGGAGACCTTTGCAGCCATCCGGGACATTTTCGCAAAGGAGACCCGGCGGCACAAGGAGCTGCTGGTTAGCGATAAATGCGACGAGTACAGCAAAAAGACCTATGAAAAGCTGGCAGACGGCAAGGTCAGCGAGGTAGAGTTGGCTTCTGCACTGCTGGACCTGTCTGCTATGCTGCACAAGCACTATGCCGTTGCGCCCATTATCATCATCGATGAGTACGACACCCCCATCCAGCAGGGCTACCAGAAGGACTATTACGACAAGGTCATCCGGTTTATGCGGAACCTGTTTTCCGGCGGTTTCAAGGATAATCAGCACCTGTCCTTCGGCTTCCTCACCGGCATTCTGCGGGTGGCCAAGGAGAGCATTTTCAGCGGGATGAACAACCTGTCCATCAACTCCGTGCTGGACAACAAATACAGCGCCTACTTCGGCTTCACCGCCGACGAGGTGATGGAGATGGCGGAATACTACGGCGCTGCCGATAAGTACGACGAAATTTGCCAGTGGTACGACGGTTACCGCTTCGGCAAGACGGAGATTTTCAACCCGTGGTCGGTGGTCAACTACTTCAGTAACGAGTGCGAGCCGAGGCCCTTCTGGGTCTCCACCGGCAGCAACGATATTATCGGGGAAGTGCTTGCCCAGGCGGACGAGGAGATTTATAACCGTCTGACCTCCCTGGTCAACGGCGAGACCTTTACTACCTTCATCGACACCGGCGTGATTTATCCGCAGATCAAAAGCAATCCCTCCACCATTTACAGCTTCCTGCTGGTGACCGGCTATCTGAAGGCACTGAAAACCACGCCCTCCTTCAGCGGCGATTTTATGTGCGAGGTCTCCCTGCCCAACCGGGAGATTTCTCTGGTGTATAACAAGGAGATTTTGCAGCGGCTGGAAAATCTGATCCCGCCGTCCACGGCAATTTCCGTTCAGGAGGCCATCTTCTCCGGCGATAATGCACGGCTGAAAGCGCAGATCCAGACGCTGCTGACCCAGTCGGTCAGCTCCTTCGATACTGCCGGGGAGAACTTCTACCGCGGCTTTATGCTGGGGCTGTGCGCCCTGCTGGGCGGTGCTTTCGTGACCTCCAACCGGGAATCCGGCGACGGGCGCTATGATATTCAGCTGAAGCCCACGCAAAAGGGTCTTCCGGGCATCCTGATCGAGCTGAAAGCGGAGAAAAATTGCAGCGATGAGCAGCTGAAAAAGCTGTCCGAGACAGCCTTGCAGCAGATCAACGATAAGAAATACGAAACCGAGCTGACGACCGCCGGGGTCAGGACGATTTATAAATACGGCGTGGCCTTCAGCGGTAAAAAGGTCGAAGTGGCGGTTGGATGAGCGTTGAAAACAAATTAGGGCTGACAAGCTCCGACGATCTTGCCCGGGAAGAAGAGCGCCTCAGCAAGAAAAAGGCGGTAGAACTGTTTGAAAACGGCATGCTTGATACGCTCCCGGCGGGTAAATTCTAAACCTTGCAGGCGATTCACAAATATCTGTTTGAGGATATTTACGACTTCGCCGGTAAGCTGCGCACGGTGAACCTGGCAAAGGGCAATTTCCGCTTTGCACCGCTGATGTATCTGGAAGCAGCGTTGGCCAACATCGACAAGATGCCGCAGTCCACCTTTGACGAGATCATCGAAAAATATGTGGAAATGAATATTGCCCACCCCTTCCGGGAGGGTAATGGGCGCAGCACCCGCATCTGGCTTGACCATATTCTGAAAACCGAAATCGGCAAGGTCGTGGACTGGAGCAAGGTGGATAAAGAGGATTATCTTCTTGCGATGGAGCGCAGCCCCATTAAGGATGTGAAGATCAAGGCGCTGCTGAAGGCAGCCCTGACCGTCGAGATAAATAGCCGTGAGGTCTATTTGAACGGCATCGATCAAAGTTACTATTACGAGGGTTTCACGGCCTTCCGGGCGGGAGATTTGTAAAGTCCAAAGTATCAGCTTTCGGCTGCCAAAGTATCAAATTGATACTTTGGCGAAATCCCAAAGTGCCAGCACGGCGGTTCCAAAGTGCCAAATTGGCATTTTGGAATGCTTGTTGACGGAATGAGCCTATGGAATCTGATTGCATACTTCCCGATTGCCGAGCAGCATGAACTGATTTGAAATGTGGGAGAATTCCGTTATGGAACTTATAAACAACACAACAAAGACTCTTACGGACGATTTGTCTGTAGAGATCAAGCAAGGCAGAAAAGTGTTTATCGCAGCGGTCTACTTCTCTATTGCTACAGGGGAAAGCTATGCGCTGTGATTGATGATTGAATAATTTGACACACTAAGGAGGTAAATCACTTGAACTACATAAAATCGCTGCACATAGAGGGATTTAAGAAATTTACCTCTCTGGATGTGGAGTTCAATGAACACATGAACATTCTCGTTGGCGAGAATGAAGCAGGCAAAAGTACGATTTTAGATGCAATCAAAACGGTGTTGAATCAGCAGTATCGTAATGCTGACAAGTCGATATTGCGTGACCTGTTCAATACGCAGAAGGTAGCTGCATTTAAGGCCAAACCGAGTGTTAGGACGCTGCCTCGAATCTATATTGAGGTAGAACTGGCACTTGATCCTCAGCAAAAAAATGCTTCATACTTCTATGGAGAAATATATGGGCAGAGAAAACAGCAGGTTGAGAAATTCGGCATTCGATTCGAATGCAAGTATGATGAGGAACTTGGCACCGGCATGGAACAATCTATTCAGGAAGGCAAGATTCCGTATGAATACTATACACTGACTTGGACAACCTTTGCTAATCGCCCATATCAGATGATCAAAAGACCGCTTAACTTCTTAGCAATCGACACAACAAGCAGCGCATCGGCTCCGTCGTTTAACTACTTCAACAGGACTTTGTTTACGAGTAGATATGATGAAGCCACGAAAGCAAAGGCTAAGAACGAGTTTAGAGATAAGCTGATTGAAGCATTTGATAACCTTGGTTTGCCTGCACTTAGTGAGAATCAGAAGTTTGGTGTAGACAGCAAGAAGGTTGTTCTGGAAACGGTGCTGTCTATTTATGAAGACTCCATCGCTCTCGAAAATCGTGGTAGTGGAATGGAGAGTCTTATTAAGACACAGATTGCATTGGATAGAGCGAATGGGTTGGATGTTATCTTGATGGAAGAACCGGAGAATCATCTTAGCTTTTCGACTCTGAGAAAAATGCTCCAGCAGATCTCAGATCAGCAGGAAAATTCGCAGATTATCGTGGCAACTCATAACAACATGATTGCTAGCCGATTGAATTTGAATAATGTTCTATGGATCACCGAAGATGGAGTTAAAAGCCTTAAGGGTGTTAAGTCTGATGTGGCTGAGTTCTTCGTTCGAGCAGATGACAACGCTTTCTTGCAGTTGCTGTTATCAAAAAAAGTGATCCTGGTTGAAGGCGCGACAGAGTTTCTCCTTCTTCCCATGTTCTACAAGCAAATCACAGATCACACCATCGAGGAAGATGGTATTTCTGTGATTTCCTGCAATGGCATTTCTTATAAGCGTTATCTCGAAATTGCAAAAGCAACGGATAAAAGAATTGCTGTTGTTACAGATAATGACGAGAAAAGTGATAGAATAGCAGAAGTGGCTTCCTTTAATCAAGCTAACGATCTACAGCACATTTTTGTGGGTGCGACAGTAGATGAATGGACTTGGGAAGCCTGCATTTACAAAGAGAATAAAGATACCTTGGATGGAATGATTGATGTTCAGGCAGGAGCAGCTTATAAGTTCCATGACAAGGATTACGGTGCTGTGTTAGGTAAGATGTTAAACAACAAAGTTGATGTGGCATATCAAATGCTTACTTCTGGCAAAACATTTGCTGTTCCGCAGTATGTAAAGGATGCGATTGGATGGCTAAGAGGGTAATCTTGGCAGTAGCCGGTGCGGGAAAAACCTATCATATCTGCCATGAGATAGACCCGGCAAAGCGTAATTTGATACTGGCTTTTACCCACGAGAACATTTACAATATCCAAAAAGAACTATGCGATGCACATGGGTGTGTGCCTGAATTAACGACGGTATCTACTTTTGATTCGTTCGTCTATCATCAGCTGGTATTACCGTATGAGCCGAGCATAGCTGAACACTTCGGGTGTCCTAAGTTTGTTAGTCGTGGAATCTGTACGGTAGATCCTCCACCACAAACAATAAAGAATAGCAAAGGAAAGCCTGTTGCCAATCCGCTTTATAAGAAAAAAGATAGGCTTGCACACTATGTCACCATGAGGGGACAATATTACTGTGCAACCCTGTCCGAATTGGTTTTACAAGTAAAGAAGGATCGAGAATCTCTTATTAAAAGAGTAGCAGCACGCCTGAATATGTTTTATGATTGTGTGCTGATTGATGAGTTTCAGGATTTTCGAGAATATGATTATGAGTTGATTATGACTTTGGCGAAAAAACTTGAAGATGTTGTTCTTGTAGGTGATTACCATCAACATTCTGTTTCGGCCACGAATAATTCGGGCAAGCCATTCAAGAACAAGAAGGGCGAAGTTAGCTATGATGATTTTGTCGCAAGTATCATCAAGGAAGGGTTTACTGTAGATGCATCGACACTTGCAAAATCCCGTCGATGTTCGATAGATATATGTGATTATGTCAGTCAAAAATTAGGGATTGAGATTGCATCAAACGGAGATCATAGCGGAGTAGTAAAATGGATTGACGATGATCCATCCTCAGTTCTGGACGAAAATCGAATTATCAAGCTAGTGTTTCGGGAGGCTGGTAAGTATTCATTTCCAGCTCTTAATTGGTCATATTCCAAAGGCGATACAGTTGATTCTGCTTGTGTGATTTTGACAGATGAGCTGGATAATCTCGATAGCGATAAGTTCGATCCTGACAGGATAAGGCCTTCAACACTTAACAAGTTGTATGTTGCAATGACACGAAGCCGTGGCGATTTGTACCTGATGAAAGCTTCGATTTTCAAAGCAATAAGAGATTCCTATATCACCAAATAGCGATAAGTAATGCGGAGAGAATAAGCAAAAGAGGATTGCAGTGTTACCACCCATACTTTCTAAACAATTGCAGTAAGGCATCGGTGTTTATATCGAAACCACATTTCCGATGCCCAACGAACCGTTCAAAGGTTCCGTACAGAAAATGCTGGCGAATAATGGCTCTGTTTAGCCGGTGCCCTATTCCTATAGGAGCCATCTATAAGTCAATAGTGATTATCAGCCGTCCTCCCATCATCGGGAGGGCGGCTTTTTTGCGTCTTGATAGAAAAATTGAGAAATTTCTAGAAACACCCTGCCAAATGGCACCCCTTATTCAGAGTAAGTAGAGGGACCTTTTGAAAATCTGAGAGAATTTTTCAAATTGCTTTGCCAAAATCTCAAAAAAGTTCCCAATTGGTTAGTAGGAGGGGCACTTAAAAAATTTTTCTAAAACCCATTTGTTATTTGCCCGAAAAGTTCCCAGTTGATTAGTGGGAGGGGCGCTTAAAAATTTTCTTCAAAATTCTTTTTATTTTTGCCGGAAAAATTCCCAATTAAGTAGTAGAGGGGTTCGCAGAAAAATTCTCAAAAGTTTTTCGTTCAAATCCGAAAAATTTTCCCAGTTGGTTAGTAGAGAGACTTTCAAAGATTTTTTCAAAATTCCTTCGTACAAATCGAAAAACTTTTCCCAGTTGATTAGTGAGGGGGTCTATAAAATGCCTTTCTCGCTGGCTACCTATTGAGGGGACTGTCTCCCTGTGTACCTTGAAAATTGAATCGCCGCCTCCAAAGGATATGCTTTCGGCAAGTGCCGCCACGACTTCCCGATAATTCAGGGCTCCCGCAAAATCGAAGATTTTGTGGGAAGAGGAGCAGCAGTGAAACGAATGAGCTTTCGCACGAGTGCGGAAACGAATGATATGGAACTTGCTGCGACGAGAGCGCACCAAAGAAGCGATACGCCGTGGTGAGACTCCGGGGCAGGAACGATGCGGATGAGCGGCAGCAAACAAAAACCGTCGCAGAAATGCGGCTTCAGAACAGACAAAGGAGGTTCAAACCTATGAAGAAAGGAGAGCTCAGAGAGCTTTATCAGATGATGTTTCCGGAATACCCGGACATCGTGACCGTCAAAGATCTTCGGGAGATGCTGGGCATCAGCCGCAAGCTGGCGTACAAGCTGATCGACTACGGGTACATCCACGCCGTGAAGATCGGCACGACGCTGAAGATCCCGAAAATCAGCGTCATCAACTATGTGATGGAGAAAGAGGTGAAGAAGGTTGGATGAAATCAAGCGCCTGACGCCCGCCCAAAGGGCGCGCTGTAACCGGCTGATCCGGCGGCTGTGCGCCAACTATGACGGTGGCAACTGTCTGCCGTTGGACGATGGCGAGGGCTGCGTGTGCGTGCAGACGATTTCCTATTCGCTGCTGTGCAAGTACTTCCGGCG
>UMIL01021288.1_pt1 | contig 7832 bp, 5 predicted proteins | sample 1965781 | NCBI WGS metagenome assembly UMIL01 (sample SAMEA4836124, study PRJEB28245) | human gut metagenome | biome: gut microbiome; material: fecal sample | place: Denmark | collected 2008
TTGCATTTGACCAGTTTGTAAACTACAATGCAGAGGATCTTTCCCAGTATGGCCTTGATAAGCCCTATGCGACGATTACAGTGGATTATCAGGAAGAGGTGAAGGATGACAGCACAGACAGTACAAAATCCGGAGAAAACGATTCTACGGCCTCTGAGAGCGATTCTGAGAGCAGTGACACTACTGACACGGACAGCAGCTCAGAAGATGCAGACAGCAAGACAACCACAGTGGATAAACAGCTTGTCATTTATGTTGGTGATGAGGCAGGAGATGGCAGCAGATATGTAACGGTAGATAACAAACAGATCTATACAATGTCAACAGATACATTGAGTGCAGTTATTGACAAGACGCCGTCAGATCTCTGGTCACTGATCGTCAATTATCTGTCTGTAAAAAATCTGGATCAGCTCCAGGTTACTTACGGTGAAACAACAAGTACTGTAAATGTTTCACGTGAAACATCCACAGATGATGACGGAAACGAAAAAGAAACAACAACCTATCAGCTGGATGGTAAGGAAATAGAAAGTACAACCTTTACCACCTTCTACAACAAGCTGATAAACATGGCAGGACAGAAGAGACTGACAGACGTTTATACACCAGCTGCAGACCCGGAGATGACCGCGGTATTCACAGACTCTGACAAGAACCAGACAACCGTTACCTTCTACACATATGACACAAACTATTATGCAGCTGTCGTTGGAGACAAGGTATTTCTTGTAAACAAAATGACAGTAAAAGAAATGTTCAATGCATATGAAACCATGGTAAACGGTGAAACAGAGACAGAAGCCACAGCAACACCAACAGCTGAGACGGAAAAATAAAATATTAAGAAAATAAATAAAAACACCTCGGAGATCCGTAAATAATAAGGTGATCTCCGAATATCCGCTTGATGATCAGATATTCGGAGACACCACACAGATCAGGATTTTCCGGGGTGTTTTTATGTTGCTATTATTTTACGGTCCTTACAGATGAATAAGGTCCGTATATTTTTTTACCGTTTGTGATGCGGTATGCACGGATACGGTATTTGGTTGCGGTGCCTGGCTTTTTATCGGTGTAGGTTGTATTTTTTGTATTGCCGATAGCTTTCCAGGTTTTACCATGAAGACGGTAAATGGTGTAGCATAGGTGATGATTCCGTCTGTTTTTGCGGTCAGTGGATTAGATGCATACCAGGTTGCTTTTCCATTGAAAACCGCAGGCTTGCAGTCAGAAAGAGCTCCGGTTTGTGAGTAGATCTGAGAAGTCATATTGCCGCTTCTTCTGAATCTGACAGGAGTGTTTCTGAACTGAAATCTGCTGCATAGGTCAGGCACGGTGTACTGGCGAGCTTGATTTTCTATAACTGCTATAATTATAGCGTGGAGAATTGACGAGGACAATATAAAAAAACTGTACAGAAGCTCATCTGAGCAACTGTACAGTTTTAATTTTTCTATATCTAACAGAAGGTTCGGGGGAGCTTCTGTCAGTAACTAAGTATTATGCAAGACCTCTTTCTTCCAGCCAGTCGAAGAGAACAACTTTTTCTGCTTTCTTTCTCTTGGTCATGTGATTGAACTGAAGGATCGTCAGGATCGTGAAGATCACTAACAGTGCAACCATTACAATGATGGAAGTGGTAATGCTTCGGCCACCGCTGATCGTTGCACGGAATGCGTCGACCGTATAAGTAAACGGAACGTATGCATGGATCTTTGCAACGAATGAAGGTGAAACCTCAACCGGATAAGTTCCGGCAGATCCTGCAAGCTGAACGACCATGAATACCAGCATCAGGAAGCTTCCTACTTTACCAAGAGTAATGTTGAAGAAGTACATGATAGAGGTAAAGGTCATTGATGTCAGGCAGGCGAAGAGTACGGTTTTGCCCATCTCTGCAGGTGTGAATCCGTTAAATGCACGTAACAGCAGGATCAGGCAGATTCCCTGAAGGATCGCTACCGGATAAAGGACGGAAGCCTTGCTTGCCCACCATGCGAAACCGGATTTCAGTTTGCCCTTATACTGAGCCAGAGGATACATCAGGCAGAATGCCAGTGCGCCGACCCAGAGGCCTACAGACATCATGTAAGGTGCCATTGCGTGTCCGTTATTCGGGACATCGGTAAGTTTTGTTTCATCGCTTACAACAGGAGTTGCGAACATTTTGATCGTTTCATCACTTGCTGAATTGTCTTTTACAGTGGTAGCTCCATCGCTGAGGCTTGTGGTCAGTGTCTTGGAACCGTCTTTCAGTTCTTTCATACCGCTTCCAAGCTTCTTGGATCCATCATACAACTGAGAGGAACCGCTCTGGATCTGGGCAGCGCCATCTGCAAGCTGTTTTGCACCATTGTTAAGTGTGCTGTTGTTGCTTACAAGCTTCTCGGTACCGCTGAGAAGCGTTGAGGTACCGTTTGCTAATGTCTTAGTTCCGTTTGCAAGAGTAGTAGCACCGCTGGAAAGGGTTTTGGCTCCTGTTGAGAGCTTTTTGGTACCGTCTGTAAGAGCGGAGCTGTTTTCGGAAAGCTTAGCAACACCATCGGTGTAGGTTGTGATTCCGGTTGTCAGTGTTCCGGAACCATCGGCTAATGCTTTTGTTCCATCTGCAAGAGTAGCAGCACCGCTGGAAAGAGCCTTGGCTCCTGTTGCCAGTTTCTTGGTGCCGTCTGTAAGAGCAGCACTGTTTTCGGAAAGCTTTGCAATACCATCGGTGTAAGTTGTGATTCCATCTGTCAGTGCCTTAGAACCATCTGCCAGCTGACCTGCACCGGATTTGATATCCGGAAGTGCGTTAGTGATCTGTTTGCCGGCTGTTTTCAGATTCTTTGCACCGTCATTGAGCTGCTTATCATAAGATGTCAGTTGGTCAAATCCATCGTTCAGAGCTTTGATTCCTGCTGCTGCAGCCGGGAAGGCTTCGACTGTGCCGTCTTCCAGAGACTGAAGTCCTGCGGAAACGTTCTTGGTTCCTGTGTTTACAGCCTGTGCACCCTGATACAGCTGGGTAACACCTGCAGAAAGCTGAGCGATCAGATCTGTAGGAAGCTGACTTGTAGCTGCAGATAACTGCTCTGCACCTGCGCTCATGGTTGTTGCACCTGCACTCATCTGGTTTGCACCATCTGTCATGGTTGTTGCACCCTCAGAAAGTGTGCCGGCACCCTGAGTCAGTCCTCCGGAGATCTGAGTCAGTCCGGAAGCTGCTTCGTTAAGCTTGGAAGCAACAGTATTCAGATTTTCCTGAGTAGAAGAGAGCTGACCGGATACACCAGCTGCAAGCTGTGAAACCTGATCAGAATAGCTGCTCATGTAAGAACCGTCCACGCCAGTCATTCCACCGGCTACGCTGTTTAAAGCGTTGATCACATCATTCAGAGCTGCTGCGGAAATGGTTCCGTCCTCAGAAGCGGTTGCCTGAATCGCCTGAAGCTGTGCTGCTAAATCGGTCATTGTCTGTCCGGCAGTACCAATCTTGGTATTTGCATCAGTAAGTGCCTCCGTTGTCTGCTGTCCGTATCCTGTAAGTATGCTGCTGACCTGATCACCTACCTGTGAGAACTGTGTGCCTGCATTCTGGAGAGCAGGGATCAGACTGTCTGTGATACTGCTGCTGGTCTGACTTGTGATGCCTGCGGCCTGAGTGATATATCCGGCTGCGTTGTTGATTCCGTCTGCGGCATTGTTCATACCAGCTGCGGCTGTGTCCATACCATCCTTTGCGGAAGTAAGGCCGGCTGCAAGCTTGTTGATGGATTCCTGTGTTGTTCCCTCTTTCAGAGCAGAAACCTTATCGTTCAGGGCTTTCAGTCCGTTTTCCAGCTGCTGTGTTCCGGATATCAGTGACTGTGAGTCATCGGTTCCTTTGGTAACACCGGTATTCAGCTGAGAGATACCATTGGAAACTGTTGTGAGTCCGTCTTCAAGTTTTGCAAGCTCTTTGGCACCGGCTGCGAGTTTGCCAGCACCAGCCACATAGGTGGTAGTTCCATCTGCAAGAGTGTCAGCACCAGCTACATACTGTGTTGCTCCGTCGGAAAGAGTATCAATACCTGCACTTAATGCATTTGCACCGGATTCCAGGCTACTTGCGCCGGATTTCAGTGTATCAGAATTTTTATTAAGCTCATCCACACCAGCGGTGTACTGCTGAACACCTTCATCCAGAGTATCTACACCGGTTGTCAGCTCAGGAACCTTTTCTGTCAGAGCTGCAACGCCGCTGTTCAGCTGGTTTGCACCGGATTCCAGGCTGCTTGCACCGGATTTCAGTGCATCAGAATTTTTATTAAGCTCATCCACACCAGCGGTGTATTGCTGAACACCTTTATCCAGAGTATCCACACCGGTTGTCAGCTCAGGAACCTTTTCTGTGAGAGTTGCAACGCCGCTGTTCAGCTGATCTGCACCATCGTCCAGGCTCTTTGCACCATCGTTAACCTTTGCAACACCATCGGTGTAGGTCTTAAGACCTTCGGTGAGACTATCAGCACCGCTTACGAAAGTAAGAGTACTGGTGGAAAGCTTCTTAAGGTTTTTGGTAATTGTTTTGTTACCATCAGCTGCTGTATTCAGTCCGTCTTCGATCTTTCCGGATCCGTCTGCAGCTTCCTGCATTCCGTCACCTGCTTCTGAGATAGAATCAAAAACGGTTTCTGTATAGGTTTCCGTAACCTTGGAAGCAATGTTATCACGAAGCTTCAGCATTGCTGTTTCACTGAGCTTGGAGGCGATATAGTTGGTTCCAGGGTTTGTCTCATAGGATAGCTCCATTTGCTTTGGATCGTTGTCCATTACAGTGGCTGCGTTTGCGGAGAAATTTTCCGGAATTTTGATAACCATGTAATAGGTTCCATTGGCCAGACCGTCCTCTGCTGTCTTGCTGTCTACAATGTTAAATGCCATTGAGTCGTTGTCCTTCAGCTCATCCGTCATGTCCTTACCTATGCTCAAGGTCTTGCCATTATACTCGACAGGTTTGTCTTCGTTTACCACGGCCACTGGCAGGCTGTCTACGTTTCCGTAAGGATCCCACATGGATTTCAGAAACAGACCTGCATAGATGATCGGGATTACGATAATGGCGATTACGACGATAAGCATGAGCTTGTTACGAAGTAAGCTTTTCCATTCGTTTTTGATCATATTACCTATCCCTTTCTTATTAAATTGTATTATCAAACATAGTTGATTAATCAAACTTTATTCCAGTAATGGCGACGAGATCTATTAATCATATTAAAATCTATTAATAGCTTTATATTCCATTATCAAACAAAGTGTTGATTTTCTTTACGTGATGTATTATACTAAACACATACCACAGATACAACCATTAAATCTTTACTGAATGTATATTAATAGACGGAAATGATGGAAGTGTCTATTACAAATAAAAAACTGCATAATAGACAAAAAGTACTTTATTTACTTTGAATTTATGTGCAGTTGGTAATATTAAATGCAGACAGGATTCCTATGTTTCAACACAAATATGCAGCAGATATCTGGTATCGTGTAGGTCGGCGTCGTTAACAATTTTGATCTTGTCAATTCTTAACAACAGCAGATATCTGGTATCATGCAGATCGGCGTAGAGAAAGCGAATGCTTTTATTCGTTTGAAGGATGCATTATGCATTGTATGACAGTTGCAGAGTATCGTAAGTAATAGGTGATTGAGGCGGAGGAAACGTGCTTGCTTTTTTGAATTGCAGGGGGAATTAAGATGGCGGAAAAAGTTGACAGAAGAGTACGTAAGACCAAGGCACAGTTGCGAGCGGGGCTTGCCCGTCTTATGCAGAAGAAGAGTATTAAGGAAATTACGGTAAAGGAACTGGTGGAAGAAGTTGATATCAACCGCTCCACATTTTATCTTCACTATACAGATATCTATCAGATGCTGGAATCCATTGAGGCTGAATTGATGGAGGAAATCACGCATCTGGTGGCAGACTTTCCTCTGGATCCTCTTAATAATAAGGAGAGCTCGTATCCTTTTATTGAGCAGATATTTACGATCCTGGATCATAATAAGGATATTTGTATCGCACTTCTTGGAAAGAATGGAGATATGGCTTTTGTGAATCGTATAGAAAAACTGATCGCAGATACAGTGCTGCATCGCTTGTCAATTCGTCTGCCGAAAGACAACCGTGATATTGAGTATGCGTATGCGTTTTGTCTGAATGGATGCGTGGGAATGATCAAGACATGGCTGTCTTCTGAGAATCAGGAGAGTACACAGCATATGGCAGAGCTGACACATAAGCTGATCGATAATACAACACACATGTATCTGGAGCAGGCACTTAGGTAAGAGAAATGTCCGGATGCATGCTGTGAGTCTGGTAAAAAATAAAGAGTATTGTTTCACGTTTGTTTGAGGAAAAAACTCATGTTTCACGTGAAACAGTACTCTTTTTTTATTGACTTTTTGTTGGTTTATAGCATTTCCACAAATTACTGCATGAAGCTCAACGGCTCCGAACATGAACAATGTTCTTTTGATACGTTGATTTCCAAAATTACTATAGATAAATTTTGATGCCGGATCATAAGTTGTTTTTACAGGAAAATAGCTACCTGTTCCAGGAAATGTTCCGGATCTTCCAGATGAGGAAGATGTCTGGTTTCCGGGATCACAGCGGTTTCAATGGAAGAATTCAGCTTCTGATATTCCTCTGCGATAAGAGAAGCGGAAGCTTCTTTTTCTCCGGAAATAATATAGATGCATGCATCGGAAGATTCTACGGCATTATTAATGCTGATATTCAGGTATTTGCCAATGTAGCTGGAATACAGATATTTGGCGTTGGAACCACCCTTGTGAGCGGATTCATAATAAGTGTCTACCAGTGTATCTGTTACATGGAAGGGATTGTAGAACAGCTTTTCCATAAACAGACTGCTGATGGATTCGCGGGAAGCTACCATATGATAGATCAGAGTTCCGAAAATCGGAAGCTCGATAAAATACTTAAAGAGCTTGTTGTCTTTACAAGGTGCCTGCTTCAGGGAACTGAAGCTTGGTGGATTGACCAGCATGATCTTGCGGAAATGGTCGGAATTGTTACGGTAAGCCATGATCGCAAAAGAACCTGAGAAACCACTGGCAATAACATCGGTTTCCTCACGAATCACATTCTTGACAAAATCACAGAGTAACTGAGCAAATACAAAATTGGTATAAGTAATATCCGGTTTTTCGGAACGTCCACATCCAAGAAGATCAATGGTGTAAACTGTATGTTCGGTTGCGAGCTGCTTCTCTATGGCATTCCATTCATAACCGGAAGCACCTGGCATGATATCATGAATAAGAAGAATAGGGGTGCCATGTCCCTGTTTTGTATAAAAAATCTTTCCAAAACGCCAGTCATAGGTTTTGCTGTGTGGCTGTTCCAGCATATCTTTAAGCTGAGATGTGGCATCTATGAAACGGTTAGCAATATGAATAACACCTGCGGCAGTTCCGACTAAAGCTGCAAGAGTAAGTAGTCTGTGTCCATTTTTCTTCATTAAAAAGCCTCCTGGAATTCGTAAAAATAATCAGGACAGATGTAACGTAATTCAGGTATCTGATCTGATTTTTTCTGAATATTTCTTTGCTTTATTATACGACAGGAACGAAAAATTTACAATGCTTTTGTGGGAACCCTAACCTTGTTATTGTATGCTGACGCTACTGTCCATTCTGTTCTTGGCGATGATCGCTAAGTTGCTGTTCGTTCTGCTTTCAGTAACGCGCTTCGCAATGCAAAGAATTTATGCTGATCGCATAAATTGGTGAGGTATGGTCTCGGGCTTTCGGCGACCTTCGTTCAC
>UMIL01029812.1_pt1 | contig 7675 bp, 8 predicted proteins | sample 1965781 | NCBI WGS metagenome assembly UMIL01 (sample SAMEA4836124, study PRJEB28245) | human gut metagenome | biome: gut microbiome; material: fecal sample | place: Denmark | collected 2008
TTTCATACGAAAGCGTAACTGTATCTGCTTTTTTCATCTTCTTTTCATAGATATTCCTTTCTTCTAATCTTTTTGCTTCTTAAATCTTACGCTTGTAATATTTAAAAGTCAAGTCTATTTTCAGGAATTGTATACTCCAGATTCACCATCTTTATGTGCGATATATCCTATTTTATTACCATCCTCTATATCTTCTCCATTTTTGTTACCCTGTCATTTTAAAGAACATCCTTACTTACACTGTTACATATTTTTCCGCTTCTTCTTTGCACTTCAACGTATTTCCATGCCCAATTACATATTCCGGGAGTTGGTGCTTCTGCCCTCACCGGTGGCGGTTTATTCACACCCATTTTAATGCTGATCAATGCATTTGCCATGCTTGCCGGTGCGGGAGGTGCTCCGCGTGCCGCGATTTCCATGGGGAAAAAGGATAACAGGACTGCAGAAAAGATCCTTGGGAACTGCTTTTCTCTTCTTATTATCATGGCAGTTATACTGACCTTTATTTTCTTTATTTTTGCCCCACAGATGCTGACCCTTTTCGGTGCAAGTGGTAAGACACTTCCTTATGCCGTTGCCTATTCCCGCATCTACATCCTTGGAAGTATTTTTGTACTGATCGTTATGGGAATGAACCCGTTCATTACAACACAGGGATTTGCAAAGATCAGTATGCTCACCACCGTTATTGGTGCAGTGATCAATATTATCCTTGATCCAATCTTCATTTTTGTACTGGATCTCGGTGTAAGAGGTGCGGCACTTGCCACCGTTTTAAGTCAGGCTGTCGGAGCTGTATGGATCCTCCGTTTCCTGACCTGAAAGAAAACCATTCTCCATCTCCGGAAAGAAAATTTCCGGTTACGCAGAGACATTATCCTGCCCTGCCTGGCACTTGGTATTTCCACTTTCGTCATGCTCTCCACGGAAAGTATCCTCTCCATCAGTTTCACCTCCAGCCTTTCAAGGTACGGTGGCGACCTGGCAGTTGGAGCAATGACCATCATTACCAGTGTCAGCCAGCTTGTTACAATGCCTGTGCAGGGGATCTGCCAGGGAGGTCAGCTGATCACAAGTTACAACTTCGGTACCAATAATAAAAAGCGGGTAAAAGAAGCCTTTTTACCAAGTTTAAAGCCTGCGTCTTTTTTACGACCCTGTGCTGGGCTGTTCTGCTTCTTGCATGCCTGCGAAAACTGATCCTACTGATCCCTCTCATCTTTATCCTGCCGCTCTTTTTATCTAATAAGGTATTTGCAGTTTTCCTTGCAGAACCAGTCAGTGATATCCTGGCGGCTGCCATTACAACCATAACCTTCTTAAGCCGCTTTAATGGAATATTGAACCCGAAAGACCTCTCCTCACCGGATATCCGGTAAAGAGAGGCCTCTCTTTTTCATTGATCTTCCATAATTTTTCTTTCAGAATTTTCCCTTTTTCTGTGATTTTTCCTTCTTCCAGGATCTTTCCTGAATCCTCCGGTAACAGATCACCGGTTTCTCCGGTAGCCCTGCTCATCCTGATATTCAGGATGTTCCATTGCACAGGGATTCTGATCACCACAGATTGTATAATCGCACCGGCATCCATTAGAACAGGTAGTTTTACGGATCAATTTAGCATGAATCAGTTCCATCCCCGTAAAATCCGGGTTGCACATTGCCGGCATAACTTCCAGCAGATCATACTTTTTTGCAAATTTGTATAGGCGTGGTTCTATCTGTTTTTATATGTGTTCCACTGTCCTAAGTACACAGACTGTACTGAACGGTGTTATCAATTTGTTATCAAATATCTGTTATCAATCAAAGATTCTCGTAATATCCTGATACCGGTTGATTACACGATAAATTTCTACATACTCATTATCTACTTTGTAGATAATCACATAATCTTCCCATATCGCATACTTATAGTCTGTCCAAAAGCTGACTCGTTTTGAAAGATCCGAACCCATTCCAGGAAACATCTGAAGATTTTCGAATTTGCCATAAATCTCCTTTATGGTCTTTGCCGCATTCTCCTCGTTATCTTCAGCAATGTAATCCCGAATGCTTTTTAAATCCTTTGCAACAATCGGGTTAATCCTCAATTTTAACATCCTATTCCCCCACGAGTGCTTTCAATTCATCCAAATCAAGCCATCCTTCGCCGTCTTTCACTGCTTCTTCTGCTTCTTGCAGCTTCATCAAGAGCTTCTTTTCTGCCCGATCACGTTCATAATCCTCAAAGTCCATAACTACAAAACGACCTCTGCCATTCTTTGTAAGATACACTGGCTCGCCTTTATGACAATTTTTTAGGACTTCATTATAATTTCTTAAATCAGATACTGGTAAAATACTTGCCATATTCTTTCAGCTCCTTCCTTTGATTTTAAATTTTCTGCTACTTACATTATACACAAAAAGCTGTAAAATTCAACGCAAAGTTTTACAGCTTTTTAATTTAAAATCATTTTTTCATTTTCTTCCATATTCTCTATTACTTCTGTTCTCTGCAGATTTGCTGGAAGTCGAACAGTATAATGAAAATGTTGTCTTTCAGGGAATCATCGACTGTGCCAAAGCCGCTTTGGAACATGATATTCCGGTGGTTCTCGGAAACGATGTCGGCTGTCCCTGGATCATCCAATGCCCAAAAAAAGAAAAGCAGTCGAAAAAGAACTCGACCGCTTTCTCTGATCTTTCAGAACTATCATTTTTCTTTAGCCATCTGCCTATTTTGAGCAGGTGGCTTTTTCATTTTTCCCACCATAATCAAATTTTCCGTCATTTTTTTCTTCCAGTGCTTTGATCATATGATACGTATACTCATTATACGGAACTGCAATCCCCAGTTCCTTTCCCATACGCATCAATGCTCCTGAGAACATATCGATCTCAGTATGTCTTCCCGCATCTAAATCCTGCAAGGTAGAATATCTCGCAGTTGGCGGAACTTCACTTCCACGACTGGATGAATCATCCGCTGCCTTCAGATCGATCCCCTTTGCCTTCGCCACGGCTTCTAATTCTCTGCGGAGTCCATTACTGATCTCCTTCATGTGGATACTGTCTCTGTAGCATCCCACACCTGCACCAAGGATTGCCTGTGGAAGGTTATTACATACGTTCAGACGGAACTTGCTCCATATTTCTGCCTGAATCTGTTCTGTGGAACGATAATGGATTCCCGTATCTTTCAATAATTCTTCGATCGCCTGCACCCGTTCGCTCTGATACGGTGCTTCCCCCTCGCCGAAAATGATACCGATCGTTGTCTCAGGATCAAAATGATATCCATCCTCTTCCTGATGGGATGCCACCTTGATCAGGGAAGGCAATACCGGTGCAGCCCCGATCTCTGCGGCGATCAGTTCTTCACTGTCCACTCCGTTCATCAGACTCATTACCGTCGTATTTTCTCCCACTGCCGTACGGATGCTGCCCATTGCTTCCGGTAAAGCACCATACTTCAGACATGCAACCAGCAGATCCACCCCCTGTGCCTCCTGCGGTGTCCATACTTCGGGATTATACGTGACTCCATTAATCCTGCATCCCTTTTTCAGACGTTCTGCCCTTTCACCTTCTGCGATCACACCCAGCCGGATCTCTTCTTTCTGGGAGAGTCCCCAGATCACATAAGAGCCGACTGCTCCTGCTCCGAGAACTGCTACTTTTTCTATCTTCATTTTAGTATCTCCTTTTACGCTGTTCCTCTGCGATCTCTCTTGCCACAAAAACTCCACTTGCAGATGCATGAGACAGAGAATGGGTCACTCCACTTCCGTCTCCGATCACATACAACCCCTTATACAGCGTCTCAAGATGTTCATCCAACTGTACTTCCATATTGTAGAATTTCACTTCCACTCCGTAAAGCAGTGTATCATCATTTGCAGTTCCCGGTGCGATCTTGTCCAGTGCATAGATCATCTCAATAATTCCGTCAAGGATACGCTTTGGAAGAACGAGACTTAAATCTCCCGGCTCTGCAGACAGGGTCGGTGTCATAAAGTTCTCGGCGATCCGCTCCGGTGTACTTCTTCTTCCACGGATCAGATCTCCGAAACGCTGTACCAGGACTCCTCCCCCAAGCATATTGGAAAGCCGTGCAATACTTTCACCGTATCCGTTGCTGTCCTTAAACGGTTCTGAGAAATGCTTTTCTACAAGCAATGCAAAGTTTGTATTTTCCGTCTGCTTTGCAGGATCTTCATAACTATGTCCATTAACCGTTACAATTCCGTTTGTATTTTCATTTACTACGATTCCATTCGGATTCATACAGAAAGTTCTGACTTTATCTTCAAATTTTTCCGTACGGTATACGATCTTACTCTCATAAAGCTCATCGGTAAGATGGGAGAAGATCACGGCAGGAAGTTCTACACGCACTCCGATATCCACACGGTTGGATTTCGTCGGGATCTTCAGATCCTTACATACCTGCTCCATCCATTTACTTCCGCTTCTTCCCACGGAAACAATACATTTCTCACATTCATCTTCTCCGTCCTTAGTAACCACACGGTATCCGTCTTCTTTCATCTCAAGACGATCTATATGACAGTTAAATCGGAACTCCACTTTTTCTTTTAATTTTGCATACAGATTTTCAAGTACCACATAATTGATATCTGTTCCAAGATGACGTACAGATGCATCCAGAAGATTCAGCTTATTCTGCATACACAGCTTTTTAATGTGTGTACCGGAAGTGGAGTACATTTTTGTTCCTGCCCCGCCAAATTCTACATTGATATCATCTACATATTCCATCAGTCTGATGGCTTCTTCTTTTCCGATATACTCATAAAGTGTACCACCGAAGCTGTTCGTAATATTATATTTTCCGTCAGAGAACGCTCCTGCTCCGCCAAATCCGCTCATGATCGCACAGGTCTTACAGTTGATACAGCTTTTCACCTTTTTGCCATCAATCGGACATTTTCTTTTTTCCAGCGGATTTCCCGCTTCAAAAACTGCCACTTTCAGTTCAGGGGCTTTCTGCATCAGCTCATACGCTGCAAAAATTCCTCCCGGTCCTGCTCCGATAATAATTACGTCATATTTACTCATTCTCACAATCCTCTTTCTTTTTTCTTTTTTCTTTCTCTTCTATTCTTATTTATTTTCCTGTACTTTCCGTTCCTTTTTTCTGCTCTTCAGTCAATTCTTCCTTTTTTGTCTGCTGTTCTGCTTTCACAAGCTGCTCTTTCTCTGTCTCTTGTTCTGCTTTCACAAGCTGCTCTTTTTCTGTCTGCTGCCCCTGCCGCAATCCCAGGATTCCCCTGGTCAGAATCTTTACATCATCAAAAATATAATCAAATGCTCCTGCCTGGCACATATTAATGATTACCATTCCGACCGGCACTGCAAGGATCATCCAGATCACTCCGCCAACCCGGTATCCGATATATAAAAGTAATAATGTAACCAGTGGATTCAGTCCCACACTGTCACCGACCAGCTTGGGCTGGATCAACTGCCGTACTGCCTGCGTTACCACATAAATGATCAGCAATGCTGCCGCCACCTTATATTCTCCCATAAAAACTTCGTACACCGCCCATGGGATCATAGCGGTTCCCGTTCCAAAAAATGGAAGGAAATCAAGAAATGCAATCAGAAAAGCGATCAGGACAAAATAATGGATTTTTAAAAACCCAAGTCCTGCCAGCAGAATCAGGAACACAATCCCCATGATCTTAAATTGGGCTTTAAAATAACCTCCCACTGCATATTTCAGATTGTCCATCACCATAGCCATTCTTTTTGTCACAGCCTCTGGTGCGATCCCTTTCATCCAGTGAATGACATCTTCTCTCTGCACAATGAAAAAATAAGCCGACATGATCATCACAATAAACGATACCAGCATATAAGGAACCTTTTTCGCTGCATTTCCTGCTGCCGTAACTGTCGGTTCACTGACCTTACTCATCAGATTGCCCATATAATCGTCCAGATTTTCAACCAGTGATGTCCATCCGTTCTGAATCCCTTCCGGGAGACGCACAAAGACGCCCGACAGTGTCTGACCGATTTTTTCCAACCCTGTTTCTGTCTGCTCATACAGATCCGGGAAATCCCGGATCAGCCCCGTCACTTCCGTCACCAGACGGCTGACCGCAAAATAGCTGACCAGAATGATTGCCGCCAGTACCAGGATCACGATCAGTGCCGACCCCAGCTTTTTGACAATCTTCATTCTCTTCTCCAACCAGTTTACAAGTGGTGTCGCAATACTGGCAACGATCCATCCGATCACGAACGGCATCAGAAATCCGATCAGTCTGATCCCGATTACAATAAACGCTGCCGTGGCAAGGATACTGAATAAAAGGCTGACTGCGACCTGCCAGTATGGGCGTCTGTTTTCCATGCTTATGCCTCCTCAGATTGATTCAGATATTCTGTCTCGATCAGATCCCATATCTCATCCCTTCCCTGCTTTGTCTGGGAAGAAAATGGAATCACTTTTGTTCCCGGAACAAGTTCCAGTCCTTCTTTTAGGATCTTGATACATTTCTGTACCTGGCTTCTTTTGATCTTGTCTAATTTTGTGGCAATGATGATCGGCTGATATCCCTGCTCTACGATCCAATGATACATCATCTTATCATTTGCAGACGGTGCATGACGGATATCGATCAGAAGGAAAACCGCCCGAAGCTGACCGGATGTATGCAGATAACGTTCGATCAGCTTTCCCCACTGAGCTTTTTCCTGCTCGGATACTTTCGCATAACCATATCCGGGAAGATCTACCAGATACATTTCATCATTAATATTATAAAAGTTGATCGTCTGCGTTTTTCCCGGTGTTGCCGAAATCCTTGCATAGGATTTCCGGTTCATCAGTGCATTGATCAATGAAGATTTACCAACATTTGACTTCCCTGCAAATGCGATCTCCGGCTTGTCATTTTCCGGCAGAACACTTGTAATTCCACAGACAGTTTCCAAATTAATATTTTTAATTACCATAAGATCCTCCTTTATCTTACAAGTGCCGTTTTCAGCACCTCATTCATGCTCTCTACCGGAATGATCTCCAGTCCTTTCGTAATCTCCACTGACAGTTCTTCTACATCTGCCAGATTTTCTTTCGGCACAAGTACCGTATGTATTCCTGCATTTTTCGCAGCAAGCAGTTTTTCTTTCAGGCCTCCGATCGGAAGAACCCTTCCGCGAAGTGTGATCTCACCTGTCATTGCAAGATCTGCACGTACTTTCTTTCCTGTCACTGCGGAGAGGATGGCTGTTGCCATTGTAATTCCTGCTGACGGTCCGTCTTTCGGTACCGCTCCTTCAGGAATATGCACATGAATATCATGCTTTTCAAAGAAATCTTCCTGAATCGCATACTTTTTACTTACAGAACGGATATAACTGATTCCCGTTCTTGCCGATTCTTTCATGACATCTCCCAGCTTTCCGGTCAGCATGATCTCACCTTTTCCCGGCATAACATTGACTTCAATCTGCAAGGTATCGCCTCCTACACTTGTCCATGCAAGTCCACGCACAATTCCGACCTCCGGTGCTGCATTTGCCATCTGATACGTATACTTTTCTTTTCCAAGAAATCTGGACAGATTCCGGTCTGTTACTGCGATCTTCTCTTTTTCTGTCATCAGCAGCTCTTTTGCCGCTTTCCTGCAGACAGCACCGATCTTACG